>Ga0306906_1000597_pt1 | contig 13205 bp, 14 predicted proteins | sample AntRauTorcE11897_FD_190405 | JGI IMG/M metagenome (GOLD analysis project Ga0306906, IMG submission 190405) | Saline lake microbial communities from Rauer Islands, Antarctica - Metagenome Torckler E11 #897 (v2) (version 2) | ecosystem: Environmental > Aquatic > Non-marine Saline and Alkaline >...
CTTGCGTTCGCCGCCGCGCCGGGCTATGCGCACCGTCTCATTCTCGTCCCGGCGCTCCCGACGAATCATGCGGCAAACAACAACGAAGTTCTCGTTGTCCTCCAGGTCCTTGAATTCAGAGACGCGGCCATTGATGTTAAAGTCCGCCGGTCGGTCGTAGTAATCTTGCCAAAGCGTATGCGCCGGGCGCAAGTCCCGGTACTTCACTTCCATGGCGTTCAACTTGCTAATGTCTTTCTCTTTCAGCTCACCGGCAAGGCGCTGCTCAACAAACCGGGTTGCCCGGACCGGGCCAATGCCGACCACGTTCAAGAACCCGCCAACCAGCTTTCCTTCGCGCGCTGCCCAGTTCACTTCAGAGAGCAACGGATCAAACGGAACAAACGGAACGCCTTCAGCGGTCATCTCACGAAGAATCTCCACCGACTGCTCTTCATCTTTTGCGTTGCGCAGACAAGCCGCCGCGTAATCGGTTGGGTGGTAGCATTTCATGTACGCGCACCAATACGAAATCATGGCATATGAAACTGTGTGAGACTTGTTCATGCCCCAAGCGCCAAAAGAGCAAATCTCTTCCCAGATTCCGCGCGCATCCTCTTCACCAATCCCCAGTTCGGCGGCGCCCTGGGCGAACATATCACCGCGCAGGTCAAAGAACTCTTTGCCCTTGCGGCCCGACATTGCCTTGCGTATTGTTGAAGTCTCTTCCCAGGAAAATCTCCCCAGCTCGCGCACAATCCGCATGACTTGCTCCTGGTAAAGCACAACGCCCATCGTGTCATGAAGATACTCGCGCATCGACTCGTGCCGGTACTTCACTTCCTCGTTGCCCAGATTCCGATTGATGTACGTGTTAGCAGCGCCGCCACCCAATGGGCCGGGTCGCGCCAGCGCGGTCACGTGGTCAATCTTTTGGAAGTCAACCATGGGCACTTGCATCGAGACGCGCCGCTGCGCTGGGCCTTCAAATTGAAACACGCCGGAGAATTTGTGTTGGTCAAAAATCGCCAGCACCTTCGGGTCATCAAACTTCAACCCGTAAAGCAACTCACTGCTAACGCACCCCGCGTCCTCGATCACCCCAAGCGTCCTCAACCCCAGCACGTCAATCTTCAAAAGGTTCAGGTACTCAGCGCCCTTTTTATCGACGTGCGCAATTCGATTTCTAACCGTGCAGTAGTTCACCACCGGCTCGTTGGAAACGATTATCCCCGCTGCGTGAACGCCTGTGTGTGATGCGTGGTTTTCCAATTCGCCGATCAACTTTGCTTCCGGGAATGCCGCCTTAAACTTTTCGCCCGGTTGCGTCGTGTCCAGCGTGTCGGCCAGCGCGTTGCCGTAGCGGGAATCGCCAGAAGAGTATTCAATCAGCACATTGAGAATCGGGAAAGTCTCGGCGGGTGGTATGCCCAACTTTTTGCCAACGTGGGCAACAACGGAACGGGATTTCAGCCGGTTTATGTTCCCGATTTTGGCCACTGACGATTCGCCATACTTCGCTGCAAGGTACTCAATGACCTGGTCGCGCTTCTGGTCATTGAAGTCAATGTCAATGTCCGGCAAGTCATCCCGGTTGAGATCGATGAAGCGTTCAAAAATCAGGCCGTAAACCAACGGGTCAACTTCCGTAATCTCCAACAGGTAACAAACCAGCGACCCTGCAGAGGAACCGCGCGCCGGGCCAACCAGCATTGTGCCCTTGGCCCACTTGACCAAGTCGGCGACGACCAGAAAGTAGCTTTCATAGCGCTTGCGCTTGATCATTTCCATCTCGCGCTCCAACCGGGCTTGGTACTCTTGCGTCCAGGCCGGTATGTGGCCAGCTTGGAGCCGGTACTTGCGCCCTTCCTCGGCCAGGGCATCCAAGTCCCCAGCCACGGAAATGATTGGCGCGCTGGCCAGCTTAAGCCCACTGACGCGCTCCGCAACTTCGTGCGCGCCCTTCACTGCGGCATTGAGCAGCCGTTTTGGAATCCAGCGCAGCGCGTGCCGCAGTTCGGCTTCTGAGGCGATGTGTTGCGGCGTCATCTTTTTTGAGTCATCCCAGGCCAAAAAACGGTCCCGGTGCTGCGGGCCTGGATAATCATTGTCCCCGGTCAACACCAACGGCTTTTTGGTCGCTTTGTGGAGGCGCAGCGCAGCTGCCGTGCGGGAGATTGACCGGGGGTTGATGTCAATGTAATCAAACGTGTCCGGATCGGTCAACGCGGCGCCAGCGAAAACCACCACACCTTTGCGCTCAACCAGCTCACAAGGTTCGCCGGTGAACCGGGAGTTCAGCGAGTAAAACGCCGAAAGCGACTCTGCCAGCATCCAGGCCTTGGGCGCCTGGAGCCGGTCGCTGGCCACGACGATCTCTGAGCCGTAGGCTGGCCCAACTTCTCTGTCCTGCGCAGCCTTCTCCCAGTCAACGTGGCCCCAGGTGCCATGCGTATCAACCAACGCGCCCAAACGCGATCCAAGTTCCTCCAGGCGGTCGAGAATTTCTGTTGCCGAGCCATACGCGGTTCGGTAACTGTGCTCACCGCGAAGCCTCAATTGCGGAAATGATTTCATCCAACACTCCTGAGTCACGAGTTGCGGCCACCATCGCCCGCACGTCATCCAACGCGCGGTGCTTTTGGGACCAGGGGCAACCCGTCACTTCTCTGTACCATTGTTCTAGTTTTGGCCTACGGCCCCATTCCTCGGTTTGCTCTTGAACCGTGCAGATCATCCACGGCGGCCACGGCCACGGATCGGCGTTCCAGCGTTCGACTTCCAAGTCGATGATCGTTGAGTCGAAGGGCAAGTTGTGAGCTATTGCCGCATCCGCGAGTCCGAAAAACGCGCGCAGCCTGCCCTGGTGATGCGGGAATGCCTTTTGGTCTTTCAAGTCTTCGTCCACCAAGCCGGTGATCTTGGTTATGATCGGCTCCAGCGGTTCGCCCGGATTGAAAAGAAGTTCCACAGTGGCAACCTCTTCGCCATCCGAGTCCACCAGCACCCCGGCAAACTCGATCATCTTGGGCTGCAGATGCGGCTTGGCGTTGGGATGCTTCGGGATGCCGGTGGTTTCGGTATCGAAAAATGCCAGCATAACCTCTTTCACTCGAATGGACTCCCATCGGCGCCGCCGACATCGACATCTTTGCGGACAATAAACTTGATGTCGATGCCGAGAATGGGGCGGGTGTCGAAGATGCAGTAATGGTAAAATCGAATACCAGCCACCGCCGGGTTGTTGTGACTTTGCGTGTGCACTTCCTGCGCGATTGGTATTCGCTGGCGCTTGAAAAATGCCTTCCAGTGCGCCAGCTCCGACGCGCCGCAATGCATCCCCAAGTGGCTGGCCGTGTTCGGCTGCCTGGCCATCCAATTATCCCCGGCGGCGTAGTTGAGCACCTCAAACTCCAAATTCTTTCCAGGATTCATGTCGTAATTGAATGCGAGCCGGGCCACGTTAACTTCCTCGGTCGGGCCATCGACTTTGCGGGACAGGACTTGGTGCTCGGGGTAAACAACACCTTTGGCCACGACCAGGTCCTTGACCCACTCAGCAGCGCCCATCGCGGTGAGCAGCTTAATTGCCGCTTCCGGGTCGCTGGGGCAGATTGCAATTTGCTCTATCTTGAAATTCAGTTCCATAAAAATCTCCGTACACTTCTAGTGAATTAATTTACGCGCCGTAGGGCATATCGCATCCGGAAAGATGCTGGTGGTTTTCCTTGCTGGACAACAGGTAGGTGATAAACTCCGCAACCAGGTGCACCGGCGTCTCCATTTTCGTGAGCATGGAGTTGACTTGGTAGTCGTGCGCCTCTTGCCGGGTCCAACCGCGCGTCCTGACCACCTGCTCATCGATGGAATCGCTCATCGCGGTCCCGGCCAACTTGTTGGGGCTGACAGAAAAGACGGTCGTGGTTGGGGAAAGCTCACGCGCCATCTGCTTGGTGACGGCTAGCGCAGCGGCCTTGCTCGCGTTGTAAGCCGTGGAGCAGCGCATTGGCATGTGCGCAGCGTTGCTCACGATGTTCAGCACCGTGCCGCCGTGCGGCGAACGTCTCAGCGCCGGGAGCAGCGCCTGCGTCATTGCAAAGACGCCCTTGGCGTTGGTGTCCATGACGGTGTCCCAATCGTACAAAGTGAATTCCGGAATCCAACCGATCAAGTTCACCCCGGCGCAATTGATCAGGTAGTCCAGCTCACCGGCGCTTTCGGAAAGGCCGTAAACCTCGTCCAAGCGCGCCTTGGGGTCACGCACATCGTCTCCATGGGCCATGTCGAAAGTCAGAATCTCATGCCCACCAAGTTTCAATGCGCGGGCCAGCGCCGCGCCAAGTCCAGAACTGCTGCCTGTTACCAAAATTTTACTCATAGTCCTTGCCCCTCTAAAATGGACTCAATCATCGCCGAATAAACCGCGTCGTCATGGATTGAGTCCTTGTGTTGAAAGTTTGAAATTGCAAATCGAGAAAGTTTCACCAGCTTCAACTCAAACAGGTGCCAAGCGTCAGACTCGATAACTTCACGCGGCACGCCGTCGGGAAAAAGTATCTTCACCAGCGGCGCGACCATCTTGTAATTCGAGCCGTACTGCGCGTTGCGCTCCTTGAAAGTTTCGCCCATGGCGATCAGTATCTGGTCTGCCGTCCGTGGTTCACCCGCAGAGCCTTTTTTCTTTTCCACCCCAAAGAATTTGCCCTGGCCTGGATGGTGTGTTTCTATTTCCTGGATGGCGAAATAAAACTGCGAAACCTGCGCAGCCGAATCAAAATGATACGGCGGCTCATTGCGACTGTAAAGGGCGCCAACCTTTGCGCCGCCAGCGAGCAGCGCGTGCAAAACGTCCAAGCGATCTTCGCAAACCAACACCACGTCCTCCAGCGCAATTCCGTGCGCCTTCAACAAGGCAGGCTTCAACTCGGTGGATGGGCGACAGTCCCCGTCTGGGCGCATGATGACGACGCAATCGGTTGCATCTTGGCCATCCCAATTCTGGCGCCTTGGGCGCTGCCCGATAGGTCTTGCGCCCGTTGGCGCCGTGACGCCCGCTTTTTCGCGTAGCCAACGCAAGGTTGTACGCTCGTAGCGCTGCGGGCGCGCGGTCAAGAAGACCACCAGTGCATCCGGGTGGCAAGCCCTGGCCTGCGCGAAGTTCAGCATATTGATGGCGGCGTCCTGCTCGTGCTGAGAATTATAATCCGCATAATCCGCATCGCTCTTGCCGCCGTCTGCGCCAACTTCTGGCAGAAGGGTTAGCCGCCAGTGGTGGTCGCAGAGCGTGCCGTCCAAGTCAAAAACTATAAATTTGTTGGGTGACAAAATTCACCCCTCCTTGCGCAGCAGATCGATTGCCTTGGCAATGTCCCAACCAGGGCCAGAGCCGGTCGTCACGCCAACTTCACGCGCAGCGGTTTCCAGCAACTCGATTGCGGCGTGAAGACGGGGCACGAAAAACGGCTCCGCCCAAGGCCAAGCCGCCAACACTTCGGCTTTCATCTGCGCAATGATCAAGCCGTATTCGCCTTGCACCCGAAGTGATTCGCGCGCCTTTACCAGATCAATAAAGTTGCGGAAGTTGTACTTGGCGACCAGGTTGGTCGTGATGTTTGCCGGAAGCAAGCCGCGTGCATCTTCCGGCTTCACCCCACGCGCCAGCAGGCCTGCGTAGTTGCTGACGGCGGCCTTGGCGCATTCATCATAGCTCATCCGCAAATCGTTGTGTGGGGAAGTTACCGGCACTGTATTGAGAACGTCCATTCCAGACACGTCAGTGACGCGCTGAGATTGCTGGGCGTACGACCCGGTGCGCGTCCGCGTCATCTGCGTTGCGCAAGGCCGGGAGACGCCAGAGATCAGGAATGTCACGTCAATGAATTCCCATGAAGACGGAATCGTCTTTGCCATGTAATCCAATTCGCTGGTCATCTCCGCGTGCGTCTTCAACTTGATCCGGTCTAGCAGGCCGGGGTCCATTGAAAGCCGGGTGGACTTGGTGAAGACCAGCATATGTGCCGCGTGCGATTGCTCGTCCAGGCGGCCTTTGCCGGTGTAATCAATCAGAGTTGCTTTAACCATTTCTTTTGCTCCAGTCTCTTTTGCTTTAAGTTGGGCGGCTTTCACCACCAGGTTTTGTTGGCGTTGTGCAGGACATTGCCATAAGCGCCAGCAGAAATGAGGCGCTTGATGACTCGCGCGTCGTTGACGACATCGTCCAGCAAGATGTTACGCCAGGTTGCGAACCGGCCCAAAGAAAAAATGCCATGATCAAGCGTCAAGCGAACAATCAACTGCCGGCGCACTTCCTCGTCAATGGGGACGATCTTGCCGTACTCTTGCTGGACCACTTCCATCGATTCCATGATGGTGCGCGAATAAATTCCAAATGCACCTTCGGCATGGCCAATCGCCTCTTTGCACCGTTCAGTGCTGGGATCACCGATAACCATTTCAATAATCAGGACATTGCCGGTGATTGACGCGCGGTAAATTGGCGTTTCGTGACCAGGGAAATAGATGGTCTGGTGAACATTCACACCTTGCAGCTTCACGCGCACAACCGTTATCCGAGCGCGCGCGAATGACTCTTCGGTGACGATGCCCAAGGCGCGCGCGGCGACTTCCAGCGGTGCGGTGGAGATGAGGGCTTGCCCGGCGGGATCGTCACCGAAGTCTGTCGCGACTCCCCAGATGAGCCTGGTGCCCACATTCTCAACCAACCGGTCGTAAAAGTCCTCCGGCGCAATCCAACGCTCAACAGGTTCCAGGTTCCAGATGCTGCGCGCGGCGATGTCACCGACGCACTTTTGCGCGTAAAGGTTTGCCCAACGTGGGCTGGCAGAAACGAATTGATCATCAACGTGGATCGCTTTGCGCACGGTGACTTTCTTGAATTCAATTCCTGTAGCCTGCGCCACGGCGCTGGAGCGGAATCGCAGAAGCGCCTTGTGGCCGCTGCCCGGTTGGGCGTTGCGCTCGATGACTTGTGCGCCAGGGAAGATGTGAGCCGCTATCAGCCCACTCAACCCGGCGCCGACGATCAGCGGGTTACTTGACACTTTCACTTTTAACCTCCAGCCATCCCGATCTCACCAGGGCGCCGACGCGGTTGGCGAGATCGAATCCAAAGTGATCATTGATTTGGCCTATGGTCAGAGCGCCCTTGTTGTCGATGATCAGGTTGACGATGGCCCGGCGGACGGACTTGTCTTGCAGCCGGGTCTTGGGCGTGCCGGACGAAAGGCCGACCCGAGTGTCGTCACCATATATTGCCGGTCTTGGCATTGCAATCTCCTTTTGAGAACTGATTTGTTGCAGGCGGCACGCGCCGGGGATCACTCCCCAGTGCGCAATGCTTCCCAGGTTTTGCCGTAGGCTTTCAAAGTGCCTGACGACTTCAGCAGCATTCGGAATTGAATGTGCTCTTTGAGCGGCAAGTCCATTCTCAAAAATGCCTCGCGCACGGAACGGTACTCGTGCCCGTCAACCCGCACAAAGTGCCGGGTGGTGCGCTTGAGCCAGGTCTGAGGAACCTTCCACGACTCGGCGATGGCCGCGCTGCGGCGCGCTGCAGTCTCATCCGGGTCCAGCGGCTCTTTTGGCTTTTTTGGCTCTTTTGGCTCTTTTGGCTCTTTTGGCTCTTTTGGCTTTTTGCCCGGATTCAAAAGAGATTCGATTTTCAGGCAACGCGCAACGCCAGCGTTGCGCGTTGAGAATCGGGTCACCAGCGGCTCGTCCAGTTCCTTGGCGATTGCGTTGTGCGCCAAAACCAACTGTGCTCCGGTCATGCTTTCAAATCTGCTCATCTGACGTTCTCCTGTTGAGGTTTTGCGGTTCTGTTTATTTGCAAAGTAGAGCTATTATGAATCATTGAGATTTCAAAGGCAACAACTTTTGAAATCTATTTTCAACTTTCTTTCCAACGGGGATGCTCGTGCACCTTCACGACCAAGTCCATGCTCTCTGCGCGCAACGCCCTGGAGCGCGACCAGTCCAAATTCTTGCCATCCTTGATGCAGAGCACGTGCCCGGCGGTAGACATTAAGTAGGTGCTCTCAGCCCAGCAAGTGGCATTGGGGAATCGGTCCGGGTGGTGTGATGTGACGGACTTCAAAACGTCACGGTGCGGCTTGGGGTAGCAGGCAATGAAGTTCTCCAAAGGCACCCTGACCAAGGCGAATCCCAAGGCAACCACGGCCTTGCGGATGAGCGCAATGGGCGTGCCCTCATTGCGCTTGCGCCCCAAGTTGGCCAACAACGCTTGCGCCCGGCCATACGAAACTTCGCAAGCGTTGGCAAGCGCCATCACGGCGCAATCCGCGCGCGTTGCTGGATCACGCTCTGGCGCGTCTTTCATGGCGAGGTACCCTTCGTGCTTGGATTGTTGCTTGATTCTTGGCATGTCGTTTTCCTTTCTCGTTCTGGTTCTGGTTCTGGTTAATGTAAAGCTATTATGCCTGACGTTTAATTCAAAAGCAACACTTTTGGCAAAAATACTTTTAATTCTTTTCAACGCAGGCCGTCCGTGGCCGCGCGGGGCAGATCGGTAAGAGTAAGTAGAAGGCCGTGAAAATGGGTTGTCCCAGGAGAACAAGCGAACAAGGCCGGGAAAATCGGTTGAGGTTTAATTCAAAAGCAGCAACTTTGGTAAAAGTATCTTTACACCGGAGTTTCCTTCCCAGCCCCAACGGGAGATACTTGGCGCCCTGATCGATTCAACCAATAGAAATAGGAGAACGAAAATGGACGAAGAAAAGGGCCAAGGCCGGGTATTCATCCCGCAAGTGCCCACCCGCTACGACGGCATCTTGGGGAGGCGCGTGCCCACCCTCAATCTCTCCGAGGCCCGAGTCCATGGCCAGGCGGTCATCATGACCGATCCAGAGGCCCGGATGGAAACCGAAGATTTGCCCGATGCGTTGGAGTCAATCAAAACCGCAATGGCCAAGTTCCGTCCCCTGGATTGCATCCTTTGCGTTGGTGACGTGGTTCTCCTGGCCGCCGCAATAACTTACGCGATTGATACTCACGGTTCGGTGCGATTGCTGCGCTGGCTCAAGCGTGAAAAAACTTATGAAATGACAGAGGTGACGCTATGAAAAAAGAGGAAGAGCTTACGCCGCTAAAACGGCTCACCACGATGGCCCGGATTGCTGCCCGATACGAGGAGGCTGTTGAGGGCAAAGATGCTGAGATGAAGGCGCTGAAAAAGAAATTGCTCAACCTTCACCAAGTCGATTTGCCGGAGTTAATGGACGAACTGGAACTTGTGGAAATAACTGTACGCGATGAAGACGGCTCCGCATTGCGGCTCACTTCCGAACGCAAGTACGATTCCAAGATCACCGACGGCACCCGAGATGCCGCGTTGCGGTGGTTGACTGAGAACGGGTTCGGCGGCTTGATCAAGACTGAATTGGTGCTCTCTTTCGACCGGGATCACCGAGACGAAGCCGGGGCAATCGCCTCACGGCTTCGCGAAGAATCTCCAGAAGGCGCCATGGCGCTGAAAGAGACCGTTCACGCGGGCACGTTGAAAGCCTTCGTGGCCGAGCGATTGCAGGCGAATGAATCCGTGCCATTCGATCTGTTCAATATTCACACTTACAGCATGGTCAAACCCAAGAAAGGATAACTGTCATCATGGCAACAGCAACAGCGAAAACCAAAAAGGCGACCCAAAAAACCACCGCAGCAGCGGAAACGCAAGCCGGCCTGCCCGGCATTCCAGGCCTGGACTTTGAGGGCGACATTGGCGGTGGCATGGAAGGCACCGACAAGGACTCGTTTGCGATTCCGTTTCTACGCGCACTGCAAAAGATTTCCCCGCAGTGCGAAGAAACCGACCCGGAGTTTATCGCCGACGCCAAGGGCGGCATGCTCTTCAACACTGCGACCCGACAGCTGTGGGACGGCAAAAGCGGACTGGTATTCATCGCAGTGGCCTACCAACGCAGATTCCTGCATTGGGGAGCGCGCGGCTCAGACAGCTCCGGGTTCAAGGGCGAATACCTGCCCGAGGAAGCTGCCGAGATGGAGCGTGACGGGAAAGTAATTTTGCACGAAGGCCGTTTGCTTTTCCCGCTGGAAGACGGAACATTGAACGCCAAAAAGTGCGACTCCTTGCAAGACACGCGCTCGCATTTTGGATTGATTGTGGATGAGAAGACCGGGGACGCTTCCCAGGCATTGCTCGCGCTCACCTCGACCCAAACCAAGAAGTCAAAGCAGTTGATGACGATGCTCAACAACGTGAAGGTGAAACGCAAAGATGGCCGCATGGTCACCCCGCCAACTTGGGCCAGCAAGTTCCGAGTGACCACGGTGCTCGAATCCAACGACCAAGGTTCATGGTACGGGGTGCGATTCGAGCCGGAAGGGTTCATCACTTCTCAGGAAGTTTACGACGCGGGCAAAGCCTTCCACGACACCATCAGCTCCGGCGAAGCGAAGGTCAACTACGCCGAGGCCGAAGGCGGCACGCGTCAGGACTCAGCCGACGCCAAGGAAAAGTTCTAAGCGCCAGCGGCTGACGTTACGCAACAAGGCCGCGTCACTTTCTTTGTTGAGGGTGGCGCGGCCTTTTCGCAATCGAATTTATGTTGAGGCTGACATGGAGAACAAGAACCAGGATTTTGAGAACTTTTACTATGAAATGAAACGCTTCGTGCCCGAGGATGCCAGAATCGTATCTGCGCAATTCCGAGGCGACCCCAACGAAGACATCCCCGGAAAGTGGCGGGCGCGTGTGCTCAACTTTCCGGACGCGATCGATGAGCAATCCAACGTCTACCTTTGCGTCTCTGCGATGGGCAGAAATGCACGCGGTGAAATCCGACGGCGCAAGGAGAATTTCATGGGCGGGGTGCTGCTCATGATCGACGACATTGGCACCGGAGCGGGCAGCAAGTTCCCATTCTCGGTCATTGAACCGCTGGCCCCTACGGGATTGGTGGAAACTTCACCGGACAACTTCCAAGCATTTTATTTTTTCGACTCCTTGGTGAGCGATGAAAAGACATTCGACGCGCTGATACGCGCCTTTATAGATCGGCAGTTTCTGGGCACCGACACCGGCCAAGCCGGGATCAACCGCGTGTTCCGCCCGCCTGCCGGGGTGAACGGGAAAGCGAAATATGGCGGGTGGCGGGTGAAGCTCAGTGAGTGGCACCCCGAGCGGCGCTACTCCGTGGCGGCCATTGCCGAGGCTTACGGCCTGACGTTGGTGAGGGAACGCCGTCCACCCACCGGCGCCACCGGGGGCAAGGGTGAGTCGATGCGCGCCTTCATCACCGCCCGCGCCGCCCTACGCTCTGCCGGAATGGTGAAGAGCGAATCCCACGACATCTCCGGCTGGGCATCGATTGTTTGCCCCTGGATTGAGAACCATTCAGAAAAAGCCGACTCCGGCGCGTCAATCCGATTGCCCGACGTGGAGAATGGGTTCGTGGGCGCCTTCCGCTGCCACCACGGCCATTGCGAATCACGCGGTTGGCGGGACTTGACCGGGTGGCTCGCTGCGCAGGCGGCGATCGTCCTGGCAGAAGTGAACTCGCGTGCAGCTCCCAAAATAACAGACTATGACATTGGAGAAAAGTGATGGAGGATTGGGAGCTGGCGCGTGCCGCCCAGGAAGCCGAGGACGAAGAGGCAACCGAGTTCACCCGGCGCAAAAGACGCATGGAAGATTTTCGCTACGACGAGCACCAAGAAAAATATTGGGACACCACCACCGGCATCCTTCTCGGGGACAAATCGGTGAATGGGGCAATACCGCGCGACGATTGGCCCACCAAGGCGGCTGGGAAAAAAGGCGCACTGAAGCCGTACCAACCTGCGGTGGCAATCAATGACGTGGACACCGGGCTGACGGTTGAAGGGAGCACGTGGTGGCCGGGCAAGGGGCAATTCATACAAGATCACGTCATCACCGACCGTGGCCTGCTGCCCACCCTTGGCGCAATAACGTACAATTCATACGCCCCACCCGATCACGGCCGGTTGCGCACCGACCGGTCACCCGACCGGTGGATTGAGCACGTGATGAAACTTTGGCCCGACCCAATCGAGCACCAGCACTTTTTCGATTTCGCGGCGCACATGGTGCAGCGCCCAGAGCAAAAAGTCAACCATGGGGTGGTCATGGCAGGCGCCCAAGGCATCGGCAAGGATACCGCGCTGCTCCCGTTGCGCCGGGGAGTTGGGGAGTGGAATTGCGCCGAGATAAAGCCAGACGCCATATCGAAACCCTATAACGGGTATGTTAAGTCCGTCCTGCTGATCATCAATGAAGTGCGTCCCCACGACGAGGATCACCGGGCCAGCAGCTTTTACAACGAATGTAAGACTTATTTGGCGGCGCCGCCTGACATGCTTCCCATGGAAATGAAGTACGTTAACGTGATTTACGTGCCAAACGTGTGCCACGTTATTCTCACGACGAATGACCCGTTGACGATGTACATTCCTCACGAAGACCGGCGGCTGTTTGTGATGACTTCGCCGCTGCCCGACCCCAAGGAAAATGACGTTTTTGCGGCGAACTATTTTGAAGATATATACGAGTACCTGGCCGATGGGGGATCGGATGCGGTGGTTGGCTGGCTGCTGAACCGAGATATTTTGGAGTTTAACTCGGGCGCGCCACCGGCGATGACTTCCGGGAAAAAAGCAATAATAGAGTCTGCTTCCCAGGTCAGGAGGACGCTTGCTGACGAGATTTGTGAAATTTACGTTGACCAGGTTTTCAATTCAGAAAAGCCAGAAATCATCTTCGCCAAGGACCTAGCCGACTTCGTGAACGCCGGGGACTGGTTTGACGACCGATTGGCGGCAATAAAGACTTTGAACAATAAATCGTTCCATTTTAAGATGGATGAGCAGGGGTACGGCATGATGCGCAACCCGCACGCGAACGAATGGCGCTCGGGTAAGTTCAGGAGCCGTATGGCTTTTTACCGAAAGGACTTGCCGCGCGAGTCGATATTGAAAACGATTCACGCCGAGCTGGAGCGCCGCCCGATGGAGTTCAAAGTTGATAAGTTTTGAATTAAACGCGCGCGGGTCGCGCGGGTCGCGCGGGTTTTGCACCCTCCGCGCAGAGTTGTTTTTATATACTTCAATTTAAATTGTCACTTTCCTGAGAATCAGTGTAATTAGAGTTTATTTTAAAACTTACCTTGGGCCAAAAAACTACGTTCTCAGCCGGACGATGCAAAACCCGC
>Ga0306906_1000598_pt1 | contig 13202 bp, 31 predicted proteins | sample AntRauTorcE11897_FD_190405 | JGI IMG/M metagenome (GOLD analysis project Ga0306906, IMG submission 190405) | Saline lake microbial communities from Rauer Islands, Antarctica - Metagenome Torckler E11 #897 (v2) (version 2) | ecosystem: Environmental > Aquatic > Non-marine Saline and Alkaline >...
AAAATTTGTAAGAAATAAAAATCATCATCACTGCGAAAGTCTAGCAGCGGTTTTATTAATTCAAAATTGTCAATGCTCATTAGTGTTCAAATATGTCTTTTAATTTTAGGTCAACTTCTTCAGCACATTATTAAATAAAAAGTTTTGAAATAGATTTAATTAATTTCTCAGTTTGTTCAATAATAGGCTCAGGCTCAAAGTTTATCCAAACTGCTAGAAATGCGATTACAATTATTTTTAGTATATGATTGCTGTCTCCATAACCAAGAGAAATACTAAAGATTAAAGTAAGAGGTATTATCAACCCTAAAAAGCTCTTTGGGGTTTTTTCGGTGAGTTTAGTAAAAAAAGTTTTCATAATTTATTCATATTTTTTTTGCGGTTACAACTATCCCGTCAATTATTTCAATTGTAAAGTCGGGGTGTTGTGGGTTAATATCTTCTTTGGGTACCCCATCTTTTTGTGATATAAAGAAATTTAAATTGGGGTAATACTTTTTTATATCCTTGTAAAAATGTCCTATTAAATCTTCTGGTTGCATAATTTTATTTTATAAGCATGCGATATTATCCAAGCTTCTTAATTCATATTCTTGTTTAGTTTTTTCCTCCTCAATGAATACTTTAAATGTAATACTATCTTGCAAGGTATTATAGTCTGTAACCGAGTAGATAGTTAATGATACCACCTGGCCAAAATATAACTTACTTTTATAATAGAAAGCAACTTTGGCTCCTACATATATTTTATTGCCATAGGAATCTATAACAAATTTAAAGTTTTCTTTGATTTGGCCCTTTGGTACGACATTAGCCATCTTTTATGATTTCACGTTTAATTTTTAAAACAATCATATTTTTTGTAACGTCTATGATTTTATCTTTCAACTCGTTTGAATCTTCTGGTAATTGAAAGAACCCCATTGGAACTTTTGCGCCGCCGGACCCCCTTTTTCCTCCTGAGTATTCTTCGCCAAATATAGTATGGACAAATTCATTAACATCCAAAGAAACTTTCTTACTTCTTACAGAAGCTTCCAAGTGGTTGTCAATTATAGCCATAATTACCGTAGTGTCTGTAGCTTCTTTACGCATTAACCGGTCAGCAATATATGGAAGTACCCCACGTCTTTGTGCCGACAAGCTTCCAAGAAATGAAATAAGGGTACCATTCCATTCATTTTTATTTTCCTCATCACTGGCAATAGCCTCATACTGAAAGAAGTAAGATGGTATAGGGTAGGACCGGATTTCTTGTATCCATGATAAATTTGCCCGCTCTCTGAAATAAGAGAAAGCCTCAAAATCTATATCGGATACTGTTTCGGCCAGCAAGTTATTAGTATCGGTTAGTATACCAAAAAGAAGGGCAGTTGATACTGTTGCATCTTCTTCAGTAAAATCAAACTCTGATTCTTTTATAAGCTCAAAAATAAGTGATGAGGCTGCTCCAGCATGAGGATCTACCATGAGAAATTTGTGTTTGCTGGCGTCTACCTTTACCCTATGGTGATCAATAATGATATCCGGATTTGGTATCTTGTGCCCTGTATTTTTATGAGTACAGTCTACAGTGGCCACCACCTTGAAGTTGCTTTTCTCATTTTCATACTCCTGGGGAGTTTTAAATGAAAGCGATAATACATTTAATAGTGACCTATTTTCCGGGTGGGATATTGCACCATCGTGAAAAATGTCCGATTCTATCCCATACTTCTTCTTAAGAAGCCATGAGAGGCCCAGAGATGTCCCAATTGCATCCGGATCCGGATTTACATGCATCCATATGGCTACACGATCCGAGGCCTTTAAATTCAATTCATAGAGTTCTTTTAATTTATCCATGATTTTTATGATAGTTAATTATGTTTTCAATTGTTATATCTTTTTTTAAATCGCTGCTGATTAATTCTGTTTTAGTAATTTCAACTTTATGGTCAGCAAGCTCTAAAGCATAAATAAAACCTTGAATAAACTCCTCAATTGAGGTCATCCATGTTCCACTCTTTAGTATAGTTTTTTCAGAAATTAATAGTACTTCTGGGATATTATCATCTTCTTTTCCCTTGATGGTTACAATATCTAATTTTGTAGTGGTCATTTATTTTTTAAAATTTGATAAACTATATTTAATCTTTCGCCTAATACTTCGGCTATTTTATTTATTGTTAGGAAGTCAGTTTTATCTAAATCTAATACTTGTTTTTTAAGTTTTTGTAACTCATTATTTCTTAACTTTTTATGACATGCTTTTATTACCTGGGCATCCCACAGCGAATTATGTTTTTGAACTTGGGTTTGGTCCAAGCCTGCAAATTCTTCTCGACTAATGTCCGGGTCTATACCAGATAGTTTAAATTGTGTAGATAAGTCAAAAGGAATATAATGTATGTGGTCCGGAACATTAAAAGCATGTCCCCACAAATCATTAAATAGCACCCAGTCATAAGCATAACAATCACTCCAAATTTCTACTTCTTCAAAATATCCGAGCCACTGTGTAAGATATTTTTTTACAGTATCTCGGCCGGCCATTATTTCAAAGTTTGGTTTTATGTCTTTTCCATCTGGATAACGCTCCGTTAATCTTAAATTAGATATTACATTATTCCAGATCCAATCATCTACTTGTGTTTTATCATAATCAGTGAACTCTGCGTAAAATGTTTGTGTTCTGGGCCCGGTTATACCAAGTGAGATTATTGTAGTATTTTGGTGCAGCCCGGTAAATTCCATGTCTAGGAATAATTTTGATTTTTTCATAGTATATAATGTGCTGTAATGTATAATTGTAAATAGTGTAGTACCTGGTCAAACCCGATAATAGTAAACATTCCAAAATTAGGAACATCTCCGCCAAAATTTTCTTGTTTCCTTTTTTGAGATACCAAACGTGACGTGTAATAATCTGTTATAAAGTGAGCAAAAAATGTAATAGTACAAAATAATAAAATATTATAATTATGGAAATTAGCTGGATAAGCCAAAAGACCAATTCCTATTATAACAGAATATACTGCTACATGTGTTGTTAAAGCTAGATTGTCTTTTGATTTATTTATGGCCCATGATTCACTCTGAAAAACAAAGTCTGCAACAAAGTGGATAATAACTAATATTATAAGTTCCATTGTTTTAATTTATCGGTTAATTGTTTGTAAAGATATTGAATATCTCTGGAATTTTCCAGTAATATATCCCACCCATTAAAGTTGTCAAGCTCAATTTCAGGTTGGTCCGTTCCACGCTCTGTCCATGGCCGGTGAACATGTATAAGTATTCCACTATTAGCTTTTATAAAGGCCGCTTCATTGAATCGGCGGACATCTGTAAATATATAATTGTTGTATGGCATTAAACTTTGCTTTTCAGCTTCGATCCAGTAGCCTGGATCCGCTTTTCGCATGCCTTCTCCTTTTGCTATAAGTAAATCTCGCCAAGTGACATTATCTAAGTGAGGGTGTTTGGAATTTTTAAATTCTTCAGATTCAAATTGCTCTTCTTGAATACCCCAAGTTGAGGCAACCTGTCTTTTTATAGGGGCAGCAAAACTATGAATCTTCCATTGAGAGGTTGGGTATCCTCGTGGTGTAAAATGTTTAATCCAATCTTCAAGATCTAATTTAAATAACGACATATCATTTAGGAAATAATGTTGTAGCATTAATGCCACAGTGTTTTTTCCAGACTGTTTCTTGTAACCTATCCCAATATATTTATTTTTCATTTTCTTCTCTATATTTAAGTTCAGCCTTCATGTATGGTCTTACTCTCTCATAGCCATCGTCTAAAATAGCCTGTATGTGGTCTGTATCTAGATCCTTTAATAATACCCATTTGCGTGGTTGGTCACCTTTGGGCCCATAGGTACCCCAAAATAAGGTGTTGCGTACTAGTTCATGTTCTGGTTCCTTGCCATCTTCAATTTCTACACTGAGTTCTTCATAGGGCGCATCTGGGTGCACATTCCTGCGCAAGTAGGTAGTGCCTCCATCGACCATGTATGTTTTTCCGTTGGCATCCTTGTGGGTTTTATAATCGTGGCGATGGTAAGAGGTAAGAATGGTACCGTCCGGTGTTCTTATTCTATTTAATAATATTCTACTCATAATTAAATTTTACTCCTTTATTTTCTTTTAAAATCATTAGTTAAAAAATAACATTTTATATTGTTAGTCATAAAAAAATCCTTGATATTGACAATTTTCTGGTTCTATGTTAACCCATTCCCAATTTTTGTGGTTTTCCACAAGATTTGGAAACAAAATATCTTTTTTGTTAGAGTAAGCCAGCATGATCCCATTATCTCTACCGCGCTTTCCATTCATTTCAGAAAGTAACTCATAATAGTCTTTACCTCCAAAAATACCATATCCTTCATATTCATGCTCTGTATATATGTTATTCTTATTGTCAACCATGTGTACGACAAAGGTGGGACGAGAGGAACTTATATTGGCTATACTTTTATCTGTGTCTTGTGTTTTCCAGCTAAACATCCCCATTATTAAATGTGTGTTATGTAATGTGTGGGACAGAAATGTGTAATAATTCCAGAGCTGGTCAAAAGCCTTTTCGTAAGCACTACTCTTAGCCCTTGATTCAAAGTGAGTTGTTGCAAACTGACGATGTGATGTGCCGGTTATTTTAAACCCGTTTTCCACAGTCAAGATACATAAGCACCATTTCTCATCTCCAGACTCATCTAGTACAAATTCAGTTTTCTGGATTTGTTTTTCGAGAAAACTAGGTGTTATTATTTTTGGTATATTCATAATTAATCTAATAGTGGTTGATAACTAACTGTTTGTGGGGGATTTTCTATGTCGAATAGTTCTACTTCCCCCTCAGGCAGCTTATTCCATTTGTGTACAGTGGCTCGACTATAATCATCTTTTATATTCCAGGCCCAAAAACTTTTTTTATGGGCGTGGTCATTCCTAAAAATATAGGTTTGCCCGTTTCGTTTTATTAAGCCAGTCATTTGTTTCTCCTATTCTTTGAAGAACTTAAGTTTAGTATTATCATGCAGCCAAACCAAAGCCTCTGCATTTGATTTTGCATCATCTGATGGATCATGCGTATGCTTAGTAATGCAATACTTGCGCCAACTAAACCATAGGTTTTCATTAAGTCCACAAAATACATCTCCTATCCGCCGCGAGCTCCAACCAAAAGGGTTTTTACCTGCAAATTGTAAGAAATAGTAATTCATGAAAGCTGCGTCATATCCATTATTATCACTTCAGAGAATTGGTCGTCTTTTGTTGTTGACAGACCATATCCATTCTTTTGCGTTTTCCATTACTTCTGCGGGATCATCATAGGTTAGGTGCTCTTCTCGGCTTACGCCAGAAACAGCGGCCGCTTTTTCAATCCTATTCTCAGATATAGGTTTTACCTTTCCTAAAAAAGAAATATTAAGTTCTCTGTCTACTTTTCTTATACCAAAACTTATCATACTGTGAACCCCTGGAAGGGGTCCATCGCTCTCAACGTCTACTACAAAATGTGACATAAATTATTATTTATTAAATATTTAAAATTATACCAGTTAAGGTTGTTTTAATTTCCCGAGAGTTATCAAATTCTTCTTCAATAAGAAGAGTGCTTTTAATTTCTTCATCTGTTAGCGAGTCCTGTAACCTTTCATTATAAATCTGAATAAATGTAGCGTCATCAGACACCAGACCTTCAAAATCTAAATATAATTTAGCTACTAATATTTCGGGATTACTTATATCTGTAAACTCAAGAGATGAATCACAATAGGACCCGTCTTTTTTACAAATTTCCCATACTTTTCTAGCATTAATAAACTGTCCCGGTAAGTTATATCCCTTCTTTTTTGTTTTGATAGGTATTTCTATTATATAGCTATATGTTACTTCCATTTTATTTCTTCTTAGTTTTATCATTTCGGAGACCACAAAAAGCACAAAATCGCGGTACACCTGTATCAGAGAATTCAAAATATCGAAATTCTCCTATTTTACCAATATAATCTTTTTTATTAGTTAGTAGATCTTCTCGTTCCTGAAAAGACATTTTAGGTGTGGCATCAAATTGCTCCCCATTTACCCGGCTAACCACTTTTCCGTGTGTTGGCCTGGCATCCATAGGAATTATATCAATGATCTCTGCACTTAAGTCATGAAAGTCTTTATATTTTAAAAGATTTTCTGATTTGCCTTTTATTTTGTAGGGCGCATCTCCATGTCGTACAATGGTTCCTTCATACCCATCTTTTAAATTCTTAGAATGGGCAGTATCTAGGTCATGTTTGTTTGCAATCTGAGTATTCTCAACTTTATGTATGTAAGGTAAGTTTTTGCTAAAAAGGTTTTTTTCTAAATTTTCATACCTTTTAATAAAAGGCTTATCTTGGATCATATCATATACATTAAAAAATACTTTCTCAGTTTCTCCTTTTCTATACTTTTTTATCAGCTTCATGTTTTCTTGAAAAGAATAACCATGAGCATATAATTCACCATCAATTATTTCACCTTTTAAATGCTTGAGTGATGATTTAATGTGGTCCATGGTTTCTATAGGTAAATTATCCCTGGAAATAAGTTCTACACTTCCAGAATTATCAACAATGGCCAGGGCCCTTTGCCCATCAAGCTTTGGTTGGGCGATGACTGCTTTTGACCAATCTATTTTATGATCATGGTCATCATAATTTTTTGCAAGCATGGGTAAGATTACTTTTGTGTTTGTTGCTTCTTCAATAGAAGAAAAATAATCTTTATCCAGCTTTTTCTTTATCTTAGATTTAGCTTCAGATACTGCTTGCTCACTAGGAGTTGTTTCGTTTGATTTGCCAACATTTTTAGGCTTGGCGTCTTTTGTATGTTCTACAAGCTTGTCCGAGCCTAGTATTCCAGAAAGCTGTTTAATTTGTGGACCATCAGTTTGGATGCTCCACGTTCTTATTTTACCTTTTGAATCCTTTTTATAAAGGGTTACTTTTTCCATAATAAATTTTCGTTTTTTAGTTCATAAATGGTTATAGTTGGGGCTGAATAAACGCGGACTCTTTTAAAATTCTTTTTAGCTAGAGCTAGAGCGCCTTTGTAATTTTCATCCAAATAAACTACTTTACCACCCAGAGCCCCATCTTCTGAAGAATGGTACTCACAGTTTGGATATACTACAATAAAGCTATCATTTTCAAGGTCTAGTGACCATATTCGGGTATAGCCGATAGAATCTAATTCTGTTATAAGTCTTGTAGCATGAATGTCATTATAAAATTTATAGTTTATCGTTTGCATTTTTTATCTCACTAAGAATTTTCTCTATTAGCTCAACGAGCTCTTCTAGAGCTTTTATTCTTCTACTGAGCCTTTGCTCCGAAGTTAACCGAAGATTGCCTTTGGGTCCGGGCAACTTGTCAAGCTTAGGTATCTTATTGTTTATATCGTCAATATTAATATTTGCCATAATTAACAAAAACTCCCTACACAGCAATCCCAGGTACCCTCGCCATGTTTTATGCAGTGTCTCATGCTACTTCTGTTATCTATTCGCCGCCGAAGCAGCCCTTTAGGCCCCTTCAGGGACTTATTTTGCTCATGAAATTCTTCCCAGGAGTCATAGTCAAAGGGAGCTGTCTCCCAGTCTTTATGTTCCCAGTTTCTTTGAGTAATAACTTCCAGCATCTCCTTCTCAGTTATTACACGATCATATTCGTCTACAATCTCTGTATCCGGCTCTTTAAATTTTTCTTTAATATCATCCAAGTCATGGATTCCTTGCTCTGGATCTACATGGAGGGCGAATACCCATCCCCCTGAGCTTTTACCTATGTGGTATCCTTGTTCACGGCGTCCACAGCATTCACATGCATGTTTTCTTAAATAGTAATTTGTTCCCATTGTTATAACCACCCCAATGAGTCCAGAAAAAGCAATAGCGCCCATAATACTGCGGAAATACAGCTGAGTCCTACAACTATTCCTACAAGCAGTAAACCAGCTACAATTTTAATTGAGTCTTTAAACTCTTTATCATCTTTGTTTGTTGACATAATCAATTATTAATTTATTAATTTATTAAAGGGTTGATATGGTACCCTGTGTTTAATGTAAGGAATGTTTTTACCATCTTTTTCCCCACAGTATAGAAGGGTGAGGATATTTGTACGTTCTTAGGCCTGGCACGGCCATGAAGTGTTCCCTAATCTTGCCCATACTGAACAAAATTGTAAAAAGCTGCGTAGGCGTTTGCTGCCTCAGCATATGTATCTCGGGGTAACGCAACTCTTATAAGTGTGGATCGATTTACTTTTATGTGGCTAAAAGCAACAGTCCTTCCCGTTTTTTCGACGTATTGGATATCATCTGGTTCGGACGGTAACTCAAGTTTAGACATATACAAAATGCGCCTAACCAGTGAAAATTCGTCATTATAGTCAATAAAAATTGGTATTACATTTTTTTTTAAAAATCCCATAATATTATTTTCTTTTAATTAAGTTTTCTTTAAATACTCTTTTAAATCCGTCTTCAAGTTTGTGTTGGGGCTGAACTCCTCGGTAGGTAGAATATTTGTTTGGATAAGGCGCTTTAATTTGCTTTGAAGAGGGCTTATTTAGATTCCAATCAAATTCTACAAAATCATCATGTGTAAAGCAATTACAGTCAGAATCCATTAATCCCACCATCCTCTTATATTATGGCCTATATACTTCCATACAAGTTTTTCAGCTTTTTGTTGTTTTTCCATGGATTCTTTAAATAGCTTCTGTTCACGCCTACGTATTTCTTCTGCATTATCCCAGAACTGGTACTCATATTTTAGTTCTGAGAATTCTGAATTCTCGGTTCGTATAAAGTGCCAATCAAGAACATTTTCGCCGTACTCTTCTTGAAGTTTATCCTGATACTCCAGAGCATACTTTTCTTGTTCATAAACAAGGTCTAGCAGTTTTACAGCTGTTCTTATTTTCTTTGCACGCTGCTCACTGTCAACTCCGTAAGCCTTAGGAGAATCCAGAAACTTGGCCTGTCTTTTTAGTTGATGCTTAAAAAGCTCTAAAGAATATCTATAATCCCAGTCCCACCCTTTCCATATTATAGGAATAAAGTAAATGACCTGTTCTATTTTATTAAAAAAACGTTTAATTTTATTCATGATTTAATTTTTCGCATATTGCATTTAACGCATTATTAATGTGTATGTCTCGCTCATCAGCTTCAAATACTCCGTCGCCAATAGTGCTGGAACTATACACGGATTCATCACCACAATTGAGGTAATCTGCTCTGAACTGGCCATGTCGAAGTCTTAGGTAGCCTACTTGCCTGTCTTCTAAAAAAACATCATACTGCTCGGGGCATGCTCCACATGTCTGAACCAAGTTTAAATTCTCCTTTTTAATTTCTTCTTTAGGCTCTGGATACGGTATCATAGCTTCATTAGGCGTGCTATGTATCATTATATTTGCCCGGTCTACTATACGTTCAGCTTTTTCTAGACTATATCTTCCGGCTTGGTTTATTTGTGAGGTATAGCCCCTATTATTGGGTTTCCACCACATATTTCGTTCAAAATTCCAAATTAAGTATTTCATAATTTTGCTTTTTGTGATTTATAAAAAGTTAAAAGTTGTTCTTTTAATCTGCTCATTATTCATTTATACTGATTACTTTTCCTGTTTTAAAGTCGTTCTGATTAAAAGGGTAAACTCTTATATCTAGCATATTTTTTACCAAAGTAAAGGTAAGATCCTTTAAATCTAAATGGTAATAATATACACGTTTGTCGCTTGTGTGAAATGTAAAATGTCCAGAAGGATCCCATTTAATTACATCAAACGGGTGATTATTAAATACCTTTTGAAGCTCTGGTTTGGTCATATCATTGACCGGCCGGGCCATTAGTACACACTTGTCTACTGATACACAGTTATCTATGCCATAAAAGCCAAATCGCCCGGTATCTGGAAAATACATCTCTACTTCCAGATTTTTGAAAGAGATCTTACCTTCTTCTTTAATAGCGAATTTAAACTGTTTGTTTAAAAACAGCTCTATATTTTCTTTCCAATCCATAACTATTCCCAAGTTATATTTTTGTTTTTAGAAAGTCTAATAGTCTCTATTATATAGTGGGTTCCCCACATAGATGCTGCAAAAGTTTGGGCGTGTTTTTTATGTTTAAATACTGCTGATACTTCGTTTTTATCTGCCAAACCCATTTTTTCGCTGTCGGGGTATACTTTATAAACAACAGTATTTTGTCTTCTTAATCGTCCAATTTCAGCTATAATAAGAGCGCGGGCTTTTTCGAGATTTCTGATTGGGTCTTTAGATGGTTTCCAGTGTATTTCCATCCATTTCCACTCTTTTGGGGAAGTTTTCATTATAGTTTTTTGGGCTTTAATATCATGAGATTGCATGGTAGCTGCGGCAATAAGATAGCTTTTAGCGGCCGACAGCAACCCCTGGTTATGAAGATCATCATCATGCTTTGCATCATATCCCTCTTCTTCAACTTGTCTAATTCGTTCTTTTATTATTTCTTCTCCGCCGTGTCTAAATTGGTTATTATCCATATTTATTCCTCTGATTTTAAGTGCATTGTGTTCCAAGTTTTTAGTGTACTGTACCGAAATTTAAAATGGTCACAAAAAGCTTCTAGCTCTTCTTGAACTGGGAAATCTGATCCTTCTAAAAACTTAATTAATCTTTTATCATCAATATTCATTGACGATTTAATTTCTTCTGTTCGGCATTCATAGAAAATGTAAGTAAACAAAAGATATGGTAACTTTCTTTTTAGGTTGTAAATTTGTTCTGGATTCATTTGTATAGTGCCTCATTTATTAATCCTCGAGCGGTGGTTATGTTGTCTCCTTCTTCTCCTTTAGCGGTATCTTCAACAAGTGCTAATAAATCGTCTGCCTCATTTATAGTTTTTAAAATATTAGATTGCCTTTTTACTAATTTTTCATAACGTTTAACAAGTTCGGTAAGAAGTATATCTGTATCATCGGAGCGAGGGGGGACCGACATTGTGAAATTTTGCGTGTCGTCACATAAGTCTGATATAGCTTTATAAGACTTCAATATAAGAACCTCGTTGGGTATTGAATCTACCTTTTCCTTAAAGGTGAGTTCCCTTTCTTCTTCAGGGGCTACATTAAATCTTTTCATGATATTAGTCCTTTATCTTGTGCTCTATGGAAGTCTTTTAAGGTCCACTCCCAGAGCGGTTTGTGGTTATCTTTTGTTTCGGTTGGCGCGGGAGCGCAGCTTAAGAATCTTTTTACTTTCCCTTTCAGGGCTACACAGTGCGGTTTTTTAGAGGACGGGTCATATAAAACATATTTTCCTCTTTGTTTGTGAGACAGGTTATTCCAAGCTTCAACATTCTGGCCGGTCTTGATGTTTAGCTTAGCCATCACTTTTTGGCCCAGTTAATTACCCAGGCAGCTCCCTCTTTAAAGCCTTTTTTGAAATAGACACTTTTTAGTCCGGGAGGATTTTGATACTTGTCTCTTTCAACTTCCCTGATAATGTCGTCTGCATTAGGTAGTTTGGTGATTAGCATTTCGGCCGTAGCCTCTTTTTGTTCCAGGGCCTGCTGGATGCCCAATTTAAGCATTACTCGGAAGTGCTCATTCTCCCGTAAGTATCTGTTTTTATCGATATAGTACCCAACTTGCTGATTATGGCTTCTTAAGTCTGACCACCGAGTGTTCATTGTTTTGCGATCATATCCAAGATCTTTTATAATTTCATCAATATTTACTTTTTCCATTTTATTCCTCTGCTTCAAGTTCTTTTAATATTTCAAACATTTTTTTGTTATTTTCTTTAGATTTAAGATATAGCTCTTTCCAGTCCATTGTCAATTTTTTCCAATTTTTCAAAATCCAAATGTTGGCTGATTAAGTGGAAAAAACTGCGCCCAACACTCGCCGGTTATGCTTGCTACGTTATTTTACCAATCCAGTAAAGATCGTGTTACGCCTTATATTGACGGCTAAAGCTTAATGGTGATATCCTACGTTATGCACCATTTGAATCAGTCCAAACGTATTTAGTTGGATGATATTTTTTAGGTTTTTCTAATGTTTGTTTCTTATCACAAATTTCGCAATATCTACTAAATCCTTCTGCAACTAAATACTTACACTTTCTATCTTTAAAGCTTGACCATTTGGTTATTTCCCACTTATGAAGTCTAAAAACGGTGCATAACACCGTATAAAAATAAGTGGTTAGTTTTCTTAAAATCTTATTCATTATTCAAAGTTATTTTTATGTTTATATACGGTAGTCTTCCACCAAAAACCACCTATTCTTATACGTGGAACGTTATGCACAATGATACGACATTATAACCCTACATTTTTCACGAAGAGTGTTCATTTCATTTACTACATTATCAAAAGATTTGTCCATATCTTCAATTGCTTCTTTAATACCATCTTTGGTGGTTGTGCCATCACTCAATATTTTATCAAAATCGTTTTGGACAAATCCTGCTAATCCTTGCATTCTATGTTTCATACTAACAATTTCGTGAAAAAGTTCTTGCTGATAATCACTGTGCATAACATCAGATATACCCAATTTGGGGTTCTGTGTTTCATTTGAAGTTTCTACGTTTTTTGTCATTTTATATTAATTTTAAAGTTTGTACTAATTAATCCCAAACTGGGCATATCCGCAACCGTTATGTGCAATGGCTACATCATACCTTTTCAGAAACTTTGTCTAATAATTCAGAACGGCTTTTAATATCTGCTCGTTTCTTTACTTCTGCTTCAATATCGCAAACCATTTTTAAATCTGTTTTTCCTTGCTTTTCAATTACTAATTCATAAATAGAAACAAGCATATCCAAGCCTTTAGGGTCAAATCCATAACCTACAATACCAGTAGCTATTCTCATATAATCAATTTTCTTTTCGTGTGTCATTTTGTTTTTTAATTAAGTTTAGTGCTGATAAACCGCCAAAGCACATAACACGGTATATAATTTATAAGCCAATTAAGGCTTGTGTTTTAATTCAAAGGTTCGGTTATAGGCTTACAAACCATATACCTATCCGTTGTGCTTAATAAAAAGCTACCAAGTGTCAGGGTGGTCTATAGTCATTGTATATCCGCAACATTTAGCCCATCCAGTTCTCATACTTTCAGCAGGGTTTACTTTCTTTTCCCTGCCACACGTTCTAC
>Ga0306906_1000601_pt1 | contig 13165 bp, 13 predicted proteins | sample AntRauTorcE11897_FD_190405 | JGI IMG/M metagenome (GOLD analysis project Ga0306906, IMG submission 190405) | Saline lake microbial communities from Rauer Islands, Antarctica - Metagenome Torckler E11 #897 (v2) (version 2) | ecosystem: Environmental > Aquatic > Non-marine Saline and Alkaline >...
CGTGCGACAATGAGACAGCGAGACATTGGGTCAGTGATACAATGTCCGACATAACAAACAAAACAACGAATACATTTTGCGCGAGGTTTGAACAAACAACAACATGCCCCCCCCTCCCCCGGGGGGCCGATATAGTCCGGAATCTATGTCCCAATGAATGGTCGGTGATTCGGGTGCGCTAAGGTGACGACCGACACACACAAAAAATTTCCCCAAAAAATTTCCCCAAAAAATTTCCCATATTATGAACAAAAGACATTGTATGTTTGACAAACGAATTCCTAGCAGTGATGGATATGATGGTGGTGGGAAGTTCGGTCACGCCCATCATGATTTTATTTGTTTTTATACTGAGTGCGGTGAGGAATTCTGCGTGGCCGGTCCAAATCGCCTCAGATCGGTCACGCATTTCTGGGCGCGCCCCGATCTGATTTATCACTGGAATTATCACTGCAATCATAAGGAATGTGCAGATGGACAATGATTGCAAAAGAATGTGCACATTCGGTTCCCAGTTTTGGTTTGATTCAATTTGTTGGTAAAAGTCTGCCACCCAGAAGAGGTTATAGAAGTTATTTCTCTTTTTGGTCCAATGGTGTAATCAAGAATGAAACATAATAGACAATGAGCGCGGACATATAATCTCATGAATAATAGCTATAGATATTGCAAATTCGAAAATCATGAAATGCCTTTAGGCGCAGGTGGTATCCACAGCAGATCGATCGCTTTCGGTCTTCACGCCGACGCATTCATCGGCCGCTGGAACGGCCGCTGGCAAGGCATACGCTTCTGGTCCGATAACGGTGACGGCAGAATTTATTATTGGGTATTATCAACGCAGAAGGTCTCGGCAGAATTTATCATTGGGTGTGGTGTCACCTCCCCAGAAAACAACTTTGCTTCATGAAATGATGCATCATGTGATCACATGATGCACGCGACATATTGCGGCATGAGGACATGCCCAGCAAAAGGCAAAAGGGTGTAGGTTCTCTTGACAATGACAAGGCCACCGATTATTCGATTACTTCTGATTACTTCTGAAGGAGACCTTCACAACAATGTGCTTCTGTCGTTTGCCAATTGCCAACCATCGGCGCCACTCATGAATCATGAATAATAGATATTGCAAGGTTACATGGTCCCATTGGAAAAATCCAGTGCATAACCAAATGCAATTGCAATTTGTTGTTTCGCGCAATGATAATGATTTATCGTGGCCGTATGGCTATACCACCGCCGGGATAATTTTTGCTAGTTGGAATCCATATTGTTACACTTCACTTGGTTTGTCGACTCCAGCAGAACTCTAGCAGTAGCAGTGGATTGGTAGGTTTTCATGAATAAACTTAAAAATATTGAAGTCAAAAGGTATTGCCATGAATAAACTTAAAAATATTGAAGTCAAAAGGTATTGCACAATCGATATTAAAATGATATTTTATGATTGTGATAGTATGATCGAAGTCGATGAAGTTGAAAGCGTTAGTTTTATTTGTCATATTAAAGAAGCAGAAACAAACAGAATTATCAGATTTTGGAATGATTCAGTAATTGCTTCTTGGTCCTACCATCCTGACCAGTTCGGATGGAACTGTAGCTCGCGGGATTTCTGGTAATTCGGCTCATAGGAAAAAATCATGAAGAAGAAACGTTATTGCTTATTACGATTTGATTGTTACTTTTCAAAACACATGATGCAATACGTGCCATCAGATGATCGAGTCATTCAATTTTATACCGTGTGCTTACCGGAAAAAGAGCAAGTGGTATAAAATTTTGTTTGGATTTTTGTTTTTGGGGGGATATACATTAAGTCAAGTTGCCATGGTCATGGCCATAACCCCACAACCCGCAACTGTTAGTTTTCCGCTGGACCCTTAACAATATGAACAGAAGATATTGTGCATTCAAATTTGAAACAGTTTTTCCAAAATCGTCATACAATGGATTCTACTATGAATTCTCAGTTGATATTGATGATATTGATAGTGCCAGTATTGCCGACGACGACGACGAAGCCGAGTCCGCCGTATGTGATGACAGATGCGACAGCAAAGTGCACCAGCACCAACATTTTTATCGTATTTCACGCACACGCTTTTGGAATTCAGGCAAAATTTTTGCGGCGTGGTTTCGATAAGCTCTGGAGAAGAAATGAATCAAAGATATTGCGAACTGTTTTGTTCTAATCGTATAAAATGTAAAACCAGTGGGCCTCGTTTCCACAATAAGCGCCGTTATATCCAATTTATAACGAAAATCATCTTGCAACCCAAAAGTGCTAATATACAGTCACCGTCATATACAGGCGCGTCATATATTTCCTTCCGGGAGCCCTTTTACGCCTTTGAGGCGTCACACTATGTCAGTTATCACACGCCAAACAACGAATAACGAATATTTCGGAGGCACCCATACTCCTGACTCGTAATAATAATCGATATTGTATTTGCGGATTTTATGAGTGGCGAACGCGAAAGCTACGAAAGCTACAGTTACTAAATCAACATGGTATACGCTTCGTCGTAAAACATAAACACGAATTTAATCAAGAACCGAAAACACGAATTTTTATCAACTTCTGGCCAAGTGGGCGTATATATTTGCATGAGTTTTCGGAATCAAATATTATTGATCGTTAACAAAGCTCCTTGACTTCCTTGTACACGTGCTTACATTTATACTATGTCAGAGAACAAACCAAAACAACAACGCTACCGCCAACGCTGGTCATATTTTTCCTATATCAAAGATCTAGTAGATCCTCTTAAAACATGCACTATCAGATTTGCTAATCTAAGTGTAAAACAAAAAGAATCTCAACATATAAGAAAAGTAGTTCCTTTCAAGCGATTTCTTGTTGATAAAAGTTTTCGCGGTGAAACAAATATATATTTCCACGGGTCATAACAAATGAATTTATTAAAAGAAACATTAGATGTAATGAAAACGAACCACTATTTTGAAGAAGATGTTGTATGGTGTGGCAATAAAGATATCTGGTTCACATGGGAAGAATTTCGCGAACTAGCTGATACCGAATATGACAATAGTTACGGAGCCGCAGAGGTTGCAGTAGATTTAGTTGTTGTTCTCGTAGACGGTTCTTATCTTTCCCGAACTGAGTACGACGGCTCAGAGGCCTGGGTGCACCACAAAGCTCCACAAAAACCAGATAAACATGTGAAACCAAAAAGATTAACCCAGAAAAATGGATTGTGGCCATGGATATACGATTTCTTAGATAACGATGAGGAATAGAACTAGTTAAATCAGAATATTCTTGGAGGATATACGATTTATGCTATTTTTAATACGACTTTGGTTCGGTTTTTGGATTCGGCTTGTATACTTGTTGAGACTTCGTAATATTATCAATGTTTTTCAGAGGTGGCTCAAAGAACGCAAGGCGGAAAAATCACATTTAAGAGATTTTGATTCCCCAGAGAACATGGTGAATTATGCTCGCACCTTTTTTGACTGGCGACGGGATGAAACCCGCGTGGGCGGTATTGTGTTTCCATTGGATTGGATATCTCATCCAGAAGTTTTTGAACGTAGACTCGAAAAGCGCGAGAATTTAGACGGTGATTGTGATGATTATGCAGCTTATTGTTGCGCGCACCTAAAGAAAATGGGCATTGATGCTTGGCTATGCTCTGTTGGGTATCCCGGCGGTGGTCATACCGTCTGTTGTTATGAACATAATGGTAAAAAATATCTGATCAATTACAAGCTTCAAGAAATTCAAGACTTTAATGATGTTCCCCAAATTATTGCAGAATGGGGTACTCGCAAGAATGGTAAAGAACCGAAAGTTTATTGGTATTTGTTCGAACGTTTCCCAGAATTCAAGATTATTAAGGTTTGTCCTTGGGGCAAATTTTCTTCTTGATCACCGAAGAGGCTAGAATGACAGTGGTCCCCATGTTACAGAACAAAATTGAGCACTATATTCGAGAGCATAAACTTAACTCTTTCCTCGATCTTCTTTTGCGATACGGGGATATTGTTATTTTTGGTGGTTTCGTTCGCGATATCAATATCAATAACGATCCAAAAGACATTGACATTGTTATTGATTGCCCTCATAATGTTTTGATGAAAATTAAGAAGGAATACTCCAAAAAATATGATCAATCATATATCTCCCGAGCAAAAGAAGTAGAAAAAAAAATGTGGGACGACGAGGAAGCGAAAATAGATGGGGGAAATGCTGACGCTAAATTAAACAAATTTGGTGGATTAAAGTTTCATGTCAATGGTTTATTTTTCGATGTATGGACCGTCGATAATACTTGGGCAATCAAAGAAAATATTATTAAGTCAGATATCAGCAACATTTACAAGACTGCGCCTTTTTCGTGCAATCAGATAACTTACAATTACAAAACAAAAGAATTTCAATATCGACCGGATTACTTTAAGTTAATCAAAGATAAACGATTACTATTGGATAAAGAAGTGTCAATCGAGGATTACAACCCTGTAAAGCGTGAATGTTATTTGTTGAATAAACTTTATTCCAAAAAGCTTCGTCTATGTTACTTAGTTATTAATCACCCGCGGAAAAACAGAAAACTTGATTCTAGTCGTCGAATTCAATTCGGTGATTCACCACCCGAACATGGTGTCTCTCCATATATGGTCGCTGTTAGATCTCTTACATTTTATCATAATTACATTTCACGATATGACTTTTCGTAATCCTAAAAGACACTGTATCTTTTGGTGGGATGAATCAATCTTTCGCAACGATATACAATTATGGTTCCAAGGAAGAACAGCCGATCCGAGAAGAAATCTTTATGAATCCTGCATAACTTTCCATAGACAAGGAAAAAATCGTATCCAATACCTTCACAAAGAGAAACGATAAATGAGTAACAAATACACCATCCTAACAGCATCAGGAGTTAGCTTTGATTTGGCAAACCCTAAAGCAGAACTTATATCCATTCATGACATTTCTTTGTCTTTATCCCGAGAGTGTCGTTATAACAACCACTGCAATACTTTTTATTCTGTTGCAGACCATGTATTAAACGGCAGAAAGTATGTCGATCCGAAACATCTCAAGTATTGGGATCTTCACGACGCCGAAGAATGTTATTTGGGCGATGTGCCTACACCATTGAAAAGGTTGCTCGGACAAGCATGGGAAGCCGTACGAGAAGGTGTCCATAAGGCCATCTGCGAGCGATTTAATCTTCCCACGACTGAACCCCCGGAAGTAAAGATGAATGACACTAGGTTGCTTCTGGCGGAGCGTGAGGTGTTGTTCGATAAACAACAATTAATGGAACTTTGGTGGATTGATACGGTCGACCACAATATTGAATACGATCACGTAGATGTGATTATTCGTCCAATGTGGAAAAGTTATAAGGAATATTATGATATCCTCAAGCAATATCGATAATCGACTCTGCCATTTAATAATGAAAGAAAAAGAACGTGAACATAATCCATTCCTACGAATCATTGTAGATACTCGATAATATGAAGAATTGCAAAGATAAAAAGGAAATCATGCCATTGCCATGTTCAATATTCTAAAGTTGAACATTTGGATCAGCCAGATAAGTCCATATTTGTAATCACGTTTGTTGGTAAATATAGAAAAACAAATTTGTACTATAATAAAACATACAATGAGATAGAATATCAACTTTTAGATAAAGATCGCGACTGCCCGAAGCATAATTGACACCACACGGTTAAATGTTTTGATACTATGAAATAAAATAATCGTTAACTTTGCGCTTTAAGTCCCATAATTAATGTGGTATAATAATACTGTATACATTAATTGTGGGATTTTTTTATGAAAAAAAGCAAAGTGAAAAAGATTATCAAAGAAGAGGTAGATAAATTTCTCTTAGAATTTGGTGCTTTTGGTACTGGTCAAGGAATTTCTAGTCCTGATGATGATTCTACCAAAGAACAACTATTACAACTTATTTCATCTTTAGAGCCGACGGTTCAAGTTCTGGGAAATGCGGTGGCTGAGCTTCAAGGCAACAATAAATGGGATGAAAATGAAAGTACCGTGATGCGAGCCATTAAGTTAGCAATGGAACTTGAGGAACTTCTCGGAACAATTGCTCAGGATCTTGATTAATGTTCCAGTTTTCCAACCAACCAAATGACAAGGTTGGCAAAGAGTTTTACCATTTTGCCAATAAACTTTATCCTTACGCCAAAGGGCGACTCGGTTTTGAAGAACCGTGTGCTTGCGTTTTAGTATCTGATCCCGAAAATGCCCAAAATCCTTTGGGGTATACAGCCCACTACAATCCAGAAAAATCTGAAATTACTATTTTTACTGATGGTCGCCATATCAAAGATATGTTGCGTTCATTTGTACATGAATTAGTACATCATGCGCAGGCAATGCGTGGAGACCTTGGAAATCAGAATACGCCGGAAGGTTATGCGCAGAAAGACCCACATATGCGTGAAATGGAAAGAGAAGCGTATGAGAAAGGTAATCTTATCTTCCGTGATTGGGAAGACGAATATAAGCAAGAAAACGATATGCAAGAAGTATATGGCGGCTTCGGGGACGGCGATTTTACCGGTGCGACAGATTCGGGCACTGGTCAGCGAAATGTAACATACTATACTTCTCGCAAAATGGATGCTAATCAAGAAGCACACCACCAACTCGATGTTCTTGCTCACAATGATATATATGATTATTCAACCAAGCCTTATGCCACGAAGTTTGAAGAGTCGTTAAAAGAAACACGAAGACAAACTCCTGTATCCGATGAGTTTAAACAAGATTTGATATCACGCCTTGACCTTAATAATCCCAGCAATTCCAAGAGAAATTGGATAGGAACTGCACAGATGGGATCATCTGAATTGTCTTATTTCTGGGTGCCAAAAAATAAACTTTTCTACTTAGTAGAATTTTCCACTACTTATGGTGTAGAAATTGAAGGAGTTTATTCAACTTGGTATCAAGTTAATTCTAGAGGCTTAAAACAACTTCGTCGATACGAAGGTCAAGCACATATAGAAACTTTTGAGAGGTAAAAAACATGTCTAAGAAAAAAGGAACAACAGGGCTTAATTTAATAGATCATCTTCACGAGATGAGAAACAGTCAAATTAGCAAGCGTCTGGGTGTTACCTTTCATATCTTCGAGAACAACGATCTTGAGGAACAGGAAGAGTTGGATGAAACAACCGAATATGGTTATGACGCCAAACAAGAGGTTGGTCACGAAAAACGCCAAGGCAAACAAAAAGCGATGCAAAGTATTGATGAGCCAACTGGTGTCCAAGCTGGCTCACGTGATCCCGGTCTTCGAAAGAAGGGTGGAAACAAACACAAAGAAAAAGGTATGGGGGAAGGTCTATCCGTAGGCGGTAGCAAAGGATCGGGCGCTGCTGCTGTTGGGTGTGGCATGCCCGATATGAACAATAGGAGTGGTGATTCCAAAACTTCGTTATCACCAACATCAGATGCTACACACACGCAAAAAACATCATCCAGACGTGACGGCAGTCGCCGGCCCTCGGAAGGCAAATATTCAATTGGTAATCAAAATGTTAAGGCAGACATCGACGGTATTAAAGAAAATGAAGAACTCGATGAAACAACCGAATATGGTTGCGATGCCAAACAAGAGGTTGGTCACGAAAAACGCCAAGGCAAGCAAAAAGCGATGCAAAGTATTGACGAACCAACTGGTGTCCAAGCTGGCTCACGTGATCCCGGTCTTCGAATGAAGGGCGGAAATAAATACAAAGAAAAAGGTATGAAAGAAAATAGTCTCAATGAAGCTGTCAATCGCCTTGTGCGCACGATTCGTCAATACCGCAAACAAAACAAATAATCAATATAGGATATAAAATATGTCTAGATTAAGAAATAAACGTAGAAATGCCGAATTAGAAAAACGTCTTAAGGAAGAGGCAGAAGAAAAGAAACGCTTAGAGCGTGAAGAAAAGGAGAAGCAGGCTATTGCAGCAGCAGCCGAATTGGCAAAGCTTGAAGTAGAAGAGCGTGCAAAAGCTAAAAAATTAGAAAAAGAAGAAAAGAAAGCCGCGGCAAAGGTAGCTAAAAAATCTTCTAAGAAAAAGAAAGCTTCTCTTGAGGAAGAATAATTAATGTCATCATGGAACAAAGATTACCGCCGTGCCTTAAAAGATTTTCTTTTAAGCGAAGCTAGGATACCAGAAGTTGAAGCATTGTTGCAAAATGTTGATAGTATCCTTGCGCGTGTATCTCCAAGAACACAAAAAGATAAACGCGATATCGAGGTTGCACGTCATAATCTTAAACAAATAAAAAAGAAATATAAAAGAGAAAAGGCGGAATTACATGAACTTCGAGAACAGACTGACGAGTAACTCGGATCAGTTTTACACAAAAAATACACTTCTAACGGAAGGTGGCGTTGCTGGCCACCTTTCGCATATCTATGATAACTACGAACTTTCGTTCGCACAGATAAAGCATATCTTTAACAAAGCTGCGCAAGGAGACCTTGAAGGAACCGAGAAGACTGACGGTTTCAATATCTTTCTTACGTTCAGAAATGGCCAAGCACGAGCAACTCGGAATAAAACTGATATTCGTCGTGGAGGCATGACTCTAGCTGATTTGATGGCTAGACCATTTGCCGGTGGTGATGATGTTAAGAATGTCTTTATTGAAGCTTTTAGAACATTTGAAAAAGCTGTTTACCTTCTTTCAGAGGAAGATATTCGCAAGATTTTCGGACCTGATGGCAACATCTACTATAATGTAGAGATTCAAGGACCATCTGCTGAAAATGTTATCAGTTATGATGCACATGTTCTTTCAATTCACCGTTCTGGCCATGGTTACTTTGATCGTAATACTGGCGAAAAAGTTGAATCAGTTGATGTTGAAGAAAGTTCACAACATCTTAATAACGTTCTAGATCGTATTCAGAATGAAATGGCTGATGAGAAGTTTAAAGTTCAAAGAACCGCTATTATTAAATTAAAAGGACTGACAGATGATAAATATCTTAAAACAGCGTTACAACGTTTAAACAATGAGATGTCAAAGTACGAATTAACTGATCATCACACAATCGGTGATTATTTGAAAGCTCAAATTAAGAAAGCTATTATTGCTGACTTTGACGAAGCCCCAGAGGGTTTTCTGGATATTGCCGTTAACTCCGTTGTCGGTGACGGATCGCTCCGCGATATACCTAATGGTACACCACGAGAGCTACGATCGTTCATGTCTAAGTACGGAAAGTCTAAAAAGAATGCTCGCGAGTTGATGAAGAAAGCTATTTGGCCCCTTGAAGATATTATTCATGATTTCTCTATCCAACTTCTAGAAGGTTTAGAAAGTGCTTATATCCTTGATAATAAAGCAGAACTTGGTCGACTACAACAACAAGTTGAAACCGCGGTCAAAGCTATTCAATCTTATCAGGGACCACATTCAGAAATCGCGCAGGATATTCTCCATAAACAACTATCTAAGATGAAGCACATCGACAACATCAGCACAGTCGTAGAAGGTTTTGTTTTTGAATATGATGGGTATTTGTATAAATTCACAGGTAATTTTGCTCCGATCAATCAGCTTTTGGGTCTTTATAAGTGGGGCCGAGGCCCAGTGCCTCGTATAGCACCTCCTGAAGGCTCTGAGAGCGACGGAGACCTAGAAGAAGGCATTGTGGGAATGGTACCCGCCGATGCTATGGCGGCGGTTCCTGACGCCCCTGAGACGCCTACAAGCGGACCTGACGCCCCGAAGCCAGCCTTCGCTGTTATTCCCGGTGGATTCAAACCACCTCATGCTGGTCATTTTGAAATGGTAAACGAAGTTGCTGAACTGCAACACCCAAGTGGTCAATATCTTGTAAAAGAAATTCATGTTCTTATTTCACCAAAAGCTCGTACTGCAAAGTTTGGGTCTAATGAGATTCAAATTACAGCAGAAGAAAGTTTGCGTATATGGCAAATGTATGCTAAGAATAATCCTAGAATTAAACCGTCCATTTCGAGCAACGCTTCGCCTGTACGGGCGACATACGAATTTATGGAAAAAATGGAAGAAGGATCCATTCTTGTTGTTGCACGTAGTGACAAAGATATTAATGATAAAAGATTCGCTGGATTGCAAGCTTGGTCTTCAAAGAATCAATTAGGTGTTGAAGTGAAGGATGTTATTGTTCGTGAATTTGGTCAAAATATTTCTGGTACTGAATTGCGTACGCATATTGCCAAAGGTGATGATCAAGCTTTTATGGATGCGTTACCTTCTCACATGTCAACACAAGAGCAGCAGCAAGTCTGGGATATCGTCGCACCAAATGATGTCGAGACTCTTCAACTTCAAGAGCGTGATCGCGGTAATGTACGCGCGAGGGCTCGGAAGCGCTTCCAAAAAAAGTTTGGTAAGGAACGATTAGACGAGATATCATACCGATACAGCAATATTGCAGACGAATTTATGCAACGAGCCGGAAGAGGAATGAACCGCGGCTTATCTTTTGATACCATTTTTGACGATAAGAACCGCCTCATTCTTGACATGCCTTCTGAATTCCAAGATAAAATGGCCGCCATCGTCGACACAGTTGAATCATATGGTTACGATTTAGATCTCTCAACAGGCAACATCTCAAGAGAGTTTCAATTTGAAATCCCGGCCGGTCCTCGGCAGGGCGAAATTATATCTAAAAAGCAAGAAGTATCATTAGGTAAATTTCTTCGTAAAATGAGTATGCTTAAAGACAAATTGGAAGAAGCTCAAGAAGAGTATATTTCTATAATAACAAAGTTCATTAAAAGCTTGGACAGTAGTTCAGGAATTAAAGAACGCATCAAAAACGATATCTATGATACACATTTTAAAGCTTCCATTGATCAAATGGCCGAAGAGATATATAACCGCAACAGTAATGTTGAACTTGCTCGTGATATTTATAAACAAGTTATGATGGCTGTTCTGGAGCGGGGAGCTAGATTAATGATTCAAATGGCGGTGGGTGGTCCACCACTTCCCGACGCGCAACGCATTCAACAAGGCTTTCGTGATAAAATAAATCTTGAACCGCATAATGTGGCAGAATTATATGAGAAGAATATGAATCCCGAGAAGCACGTTGTCGAAAATATGGGGCGATCTTATCAAGGATTTGTTAAAATTTTCCAACTTGCATATAATGATGTTAAAGATTCATGGATAGATGACACGAATAGTCCACATAGAATCCCGACAGAAGGTAGAGATAAAGAAGAAGTTCAATCGGAATACTATTCACGATCAAGTATATTAGATAATTTTTATCATGCGTTTAAGAACTCCGCGGGCGAAAGCCCCATGGTCACGCGTACCGATTGGGAAGAACCCTTCTTAGGTCTCGATCTAGCAAATGATTCGTGGATGCCGCTGTTTATGGAATCAAGCGAAGAAGTTAAAACTTCTCTCGACAAACTTGTAGCATTAAATGATAAAATTGATTCATCAATGAATGACGAATTTAGATATCGTTTCAAAAGCTTTGTTAACACTAACTTCGAATCTTTTATAGAATATTGGAACGAAAATTCAGAGCAATTCAGAGCAAATCCAGACTTTGGTCAAGAAAATCAATACTCAGTTGTATTGTCGCGTCATCCTATCGATGTACTGAGAATGTCTGACTTTGAAAATTTAGAAAGTTGTCATAGTGCTGGTTCGGCCTACTTTCAATGTGCTATAGCTGAGTCGCAAGGTCACGGTCCAATTGCGTATATTGTTGAGAATGATCAGCTTCATGGCGTTAACTTTGATGAACATGAGTTCCAAAATGGCGAAGTATTTACTGATTTAGACAGAGGCATTCGTGGATTAACTCCTATTTCCAGACTTCGTGTTAGAAAATATGTAAAAGATAACCCAAGTTCGGAAAGAGGAGAGGAACGCGGCAATTACAAAGGCGAAGGCCCAATCGTAATTCCAGTGACCGGTCGTGATAAAAAAGTGCAGAATATGCGAGTTGCGCCTAAAGATATATCATATTTGTTACTTATGAATATCATAGAGTTTGTTGACCCGGTATTTTATAAAAATATTGTAGTAGGAAAAAGTCGTGATGGTTCTGCGCTTGAGCACGCTAATAATATCATTTCTCAATGGGTTGCAAAACATGGAGAATATTTGTCATTGAATCTTAATGTTGAATCTTTGTCCTATTACCCGGAAGAAGATAAATTTTTACATTATTTTGATAAGTTTCAGATGAATTACAAAGGAAGAGTTCATAATATTCCTAACGTATCTGAAAGAACGTATTCTCTAATGAGTGACGAAATTCGTGGTTTCAAGCGATCAATTTATAACGGTATCGCTGATATTGATGTTCTTGAAAAGGGTTATACATTCAATAGCTACGAATTAGCTATTCCTGAAACAAATATCTACGGCGAAGATGTTCCATATTTTTATGATACGTTGCGCGATTTCTTATTCGAGAAGCAAGCACCGGTTGTCATGCAGAATGAAAATATAAGTAATTCGGATGATCTCAAGAACACCAATATTGGAACTGAATTCTTCAGAAGATATGGTGGGACATACTCTGATACTAATCATGGTAAATTATGGGCAGAATTCTTCGGCAATGAAGATTACAGAAGTATGTATACCAATAAGTGGGGCCATAATATAACGGATCGTACGGAGAATGATTCTTCGCTATATGGTTCAATTGAAGATCAACTTGATGAGCTTGAATTTGCAGTTAATCATGCCGCCCGGCGATTCGATCATGTTGTTGTAAATATTCATACATATTATGATGATATGGACAACGGCAATGAAGATTACCAAATTGATCTTAGAATTCATATCCCTTTCTATGATGCCGAACTTGTAGAGAAATACACAGGATTGCAATATGAAGATATAGAATGGAATGAAGATGTCTTTGATAAAGAAAAAGGTGAATATCGTGATATGACACGCAGTTCGCTGGGAGATATGCATGACGCGTTAAAAGACGTTTTATGGAATTATAATTTAGAAGAAATCGAGATGGCGATCGCGCACGGCGGCCGCGTTCGAGCGGGCGATCGGAATGGTCATTTAGAATTAGAACTAGATGTCACGATGCTCGGAACCGATTTGCGAATGGATGAAATTCTTGAATTAGTTGAAGGA
>Ga0306906_1000614_pt1 | contig 13089 bp, 27 predicted proteins | sample AntRauTorcE11897_FD_190405 | JGI IMG/M metagenome (GOLD analysis project Ga0306906, IMG submission 190405) | Saline lake microbial communities from Rauer Islands, Antarctica - Metagenome Torckler E11 #897 (v2) (version 2) | ecosystem: Environmental > Aquatic > Non-marine Saline and Alkaline >...
GAGCATCTGCCGATTGTATCTCGATTAATACATCAGGGCCTCCATGAATGTAGTGGTAAATATCCCAGATCGTGTTATCCACGAGTTTGTCTCTGTCCAGCATACCCAACACCTTGGCATTTCTGCCGTTAGCATCGATCGTTATATGAAAATAGTTTCTAATCATCTACCTAACCCAGCCTCTTCCATACACTCACGATACTCTGACATGCCCTCTGAGGTAGCCATGCAGACTTCGTGAAAGCGCTCTTCCTGTTCCTGTTCCTCTTTCTCCTGCTCCCTAAGTGCAAGTTCTGTTCGGGGTGCTAACACAAAAAAGGGAATGAAGATAGTGATGAAAAGAAGTAGGGGAACAGCTATAATAAGTTTTTTAGCAGCCAAGGAAGTTTTCATTCTTTAATTCTCCGTTTAGTGTTAGCCAATCGTATCACAGTCATTCCGAATCTCCAACCTCAACCGGTTGCCGGTGCCAGCGTATCAAATGACCTCGCTTGATGATCTGATACCCTTTATTACCTCTGGCAGTGGGTTTATAGGTTTGGTGTGTGATCATTCTCTCAGCACCGCGATTCGTCTCTACGTGGAGGTTCTCCCCTTGGTTTGGGCCACAAAGGGTGTATGCAAGCACCTCATCTTTATCCCCCAGCTTAATAGCCCGAACGCCTTTACCCGCCCCCTTATATAGCCGGACCTCTTCCGGATCGAACGTCATTTATAAGAAGCCGTAGACCTCCCATAGCCATATCCCCATCCTCTACCCATTTTAGTCTTCTTGGAAGGGCAATGTCCTTCCCCCCTCCTATGAGGGTAAGAGCAAAGAGACCAGTGTCCCTGTCTTTCAATAATCGGATTTGAAACTCCATGGCACCCGGTCTGTCTGCAATATGCCATTCAAAGATGAGGTGCTTTCCCCTTTCATATAGCTTCGATCCATAGGGAATCATGTCTGGGCCAAAGGCTCGTTTGGTTTCTCTTTTTATTTCAGCATCATAAGACCGTAATTTCTCAAAATCCTCATTAAGAGCCTGAATCAAGATACGAGCTTCCTTGATGGGCAGCGGGATATTTGTTATGTTGCCTACTTTAGAGGAAGAGAACCTGTTGGAATCCAGGCTTTTCATAACCCGATTAAGTTGACTTTCGATTAAATCTATGTTGTTATTGGACATTACTAGTTTTTTCTCCTTTTCAAAAGTATCTTCTATCCAGATAGGGCGTATTCTATCCATTTCTTTCCATAGCCTGAGAGCTACTTCGTCTTCAAACTCAAATACCCAGTGAGGATCTTCATACGCCTGATCCATACTGATATCAAATCCCTCATCTTCCATGTCCCCTGCTATTTCCATAAGCATCCAGGGCAGCGCACTAATATCCATTACCCGCATTTCCACCACGTCCTGAGGTAAGACCGCCTTATAATTGAGATGCCCTATCTCTCCCGAGAATCCTTTGACCTTTAGGAATGCGAAAGTGGGATAACTACCTCCCCCTCTATACCAGTCGTCTGCCCTATCCTCCCCCCGCACTATGATATCAAAGAACTTGGACACAGGGAGAACCTGCGCGCCTTCATAGGTCTGTCCCCTCAGATTCCAGGTCAAAGGAAGGACGGGTTTTCTTTGGTGGTCGATATGTAGAAATCTGGCTACTATTCTCATTTTATTCTCCGCTAGTGAAAACTATTTCACCCTCCCTTTTTATAAAAAGAAACTGAGAAGCCTCCTAAGTCCCCTTGACACCTACGTTTTTTTATGATATACTAAGGTTCCTCAAAGGAATATTTTGAGGCCCTTATTTGACAATACCCATAGAAGTAGGTAGTATCAACATGACGACAAAGCCGACTGAGTATTGGATCGAGTTTCAGGATCCTGAGAAAATCGAAGCGATACTTAACAAAGGAACCTCGTATCAAGATGGACTCACCTGTGGAGAAATCACGGACTATTGGACGTGCCGTGACCTCTCGACATTCGATGAGGCCCTTTCTCAGGCAGATGAGCTGAAGGAAAAAGGTATCTTCGCTCGAATTTTCCATAGGAACTGTCTCCAATTTAAGAAGCCCCATTGGGAATGGTCGAATATTATGATCTGGGAGGATGGGATCGCCCTTCGGAAAAGGGGATAAGAAAATGGAAGGGGCATCTAGAAAATGTCCTTTCCTTTTCATTTGTTATTAAGAATTTGTCTAACCTATCCAGAAAGGAATATTGGAGTTAATGGTCAGCCCCTTAACTCTGAAAGGATTGATCTTACTTTTGAAGATGATGAGGCTCCTAGTTATGAATATTTTTGTCCTAGATACCGATCCCAAGATTGCTGCCACTTATCACTGTAATAAGCACGTCTTGAAAATGATTTTAGAGTCCGCTCAGTTGCTTTGTACGGCTCTTCATTTTTATGGGGTAGCAAGCGTCCCTTATCGCAAGACGCATGAAAACCATCCATGCTCGATCTGGACACGGGAAACTAGAGACAACTATCTGTGGGTCTGCTCTCTAGGTCTAGCTCTCTGTTCCGAATATACAGACCGGTATGGAAAGACTCATAAGACCCAGGATGTCTTAGAGTGGTGTGCTGAGATGTCTGACGCTATCCCTGAGGGTAGGCTTACGAAGCACTTCCAGTGTATGCCTGAGAAGTACAGAGGACCTTCTGCGGTAGAAGCCTATCGAGAATATTATCGCTGCGAAAAATCTTCTTTCGCTACTTGGAAAAATGGAAATCTCCCCTATTGGTGGTAATAATACTTCCGATAAACATTTGTAATTTCCAGATCTCCAGGGTTCCTATTGAACTCGAAAGTATGTCGATCTTCGTCTCAAAAATCACTCACAGGCGGACGTTCTCTCGAATGTCAGAAATTCGTAGTTTTGCCCGATCCCATATACTAACTGCTTCCGACTCTTTGAAGCGTTCCTTTTTGTACCGATGGCAGGTATCTTTAATCTGAACCATTCCAACAGCCTCGCAGTAAGTATACTGCCGCAACTCTCTGTGCCATAACTGTATGACTAGATCTCAATACCCCGCTTGATATCTGGAGCTACAGATCTTGAGCATGATAGCGGATATGCTTTTTCCTTCGATGTTATAGGTCTTAATTTTGTTTCCTGTTATTATGGTACCCCTGAATTTCAAGCATATGTCAAGCCTGGTCTAGATATGTATATGGAAAAATTTCAGGTCCCTCTTTCCTCCTATGACCCCGTAAAAGATGGCAACCTTTGTACTAGTTGCAAAGAACCTCATCACATAGTACCCTACTTGCCTGATCACAACGGAGAACTGTACCAGCTAATGAGTGGAAAGAAAATTTCGATCCGGATGGGTTTGAGTCCCGATCATGCTCAAAGAATAGTTGATCAGAAAAACAAAGGATAAATTATGCTAATTGATATTACATTTCATTCGTGGGAAAAGGTAAAAGCCCTACAGGATAGGGTAGATTTAGAGTTCCTTCAAGGGTGTTGGACAGACTATTTTAGTCCAGAGGTATGGTCGAGGAGACGACGATCAAACCCCCAATTGACGTTCGATAAAATAGGAAAGTGATGAAGGGATACGAAAAAATATTGCAACGAATTAGGACCATGCGTGCTTTCCTGAGCGATGAGGATGCCTGTACCCAGTTGATGGAAGAAGATTATAAATCTTCTAGCGTTTATCTAGCTCTTAAAGGGGCTATCACGCTGGACGGTCCTAATGATATCCCTTCTGTAGAAAGAAAGCCTTTAAAAGCGAACTGGGAGCGCTTACCTACGGTTCCTGCTCGAAAAAACTTGAAGGATTATGACAAAAACGAATAAGGATCAAACATGCTAACTGAAATATCATACTACTCGTGGGAATGGTTCCGAAACCATACCGCCCCAACGAAAGCTCCTGGTGTCCCAGGCGGTTTCATAAAGCACCTTAGTATTAAACGTCTGGATCAAGAAACTGTCCATGACTGGAGAGAGATGCAACGGATTAAAAGCGCACTCTGCGGGGAACATCGTGAAGGTGTGGAACTTTATCCAGATGAACGACGTTTAGTGGACACTTCAAATCAGTACCACTTGTGGGTCTTACCCGAAGGGATGGAATTTCCTTTTGGCTATGGAGGTCGTGCGGTTTCTGAAACTGAGGCTTTAGGAAATAAGCAACGGCCCTTTGAAGATCCTCCCCCCGATCTGATCAGTGAAGAAAGAATGCAAGATTTTTTGAATAAGGATCTTGCGAATGAGAATGATGATGAGAATGATGATGAAAATAATGATGAAAATAATAGTGAGGATCAGAAATGACTAGTAAAAAAGCCCCAACGCCTTATCAGGTTGTTGTAATTTTTATCTACCTAATACTTTTTATGGGTGTAGGTGGTGCCGCAGGGTATTCCTGCCATGAAACCTCCTCCCGTCCAAGTAGTGATCAATGTTATAAGATCACAGATAATCACGAGGACTATAGAAAATGTACTTTTTGGACCGCACAAGAGGCGGTTGAATTTTTAACCAATAAGGAGACTGAAAATGACTAAAGAAAACCCGGTATTAGACACCCTTAGAAAATTGATTGAAGTAAACGGGGAAACCACGATGGCAGAGATCGTTTCCTATTCCAGCTTACCAAAGCCCTATGTACTGGAGGTACTTCATAAAAATCTACCTCTCATAATTATGAGTGAGTCTAGAAATAAAATCATTGTCGGGGATCGGGTGAGGGAACTTAAGGGAGAGTACCTAAGATCTCAGGGAGCTTTCTGGCACGTTACACCTATCAGCTATGGCGCGGAGGAGTCGTTAACCTTTGACGGGCGACCAGACCTGTTTGAAGAGTTGTCAGAAAACAGAAGTATCGGTGCCTATGGGAATTCAGCGCGGCGAGATGTAGTAATGAATATAGAAGAGAACCGCCAACGTCTTAGGGATCATGGAATGGTTCCTCTAGAAGAGGTCGAATTGACCGATGAATTGTGGCAAGAAGACCTGATACAAAAATAAAAGGAGACTGGATATCGAAGTCCAAAGAAACGCAGAAACCTGTACGGGAAAATGTCGACACGGCTCCTTAGTTTTTGAAATCAATACTACTGAGGACCCTAAGGGTAGATACGGAATTACCAACCTGAGAGATATTATAATGAAGAAAAAAACACGAACAATTCTAGGTCATGAAATTACACTAGAAACGGGAAAAACTTATCAGGCGTATCGTCCTATATTAGGCACCAATAGTGCTGGCATTGGCCCAGAGAACCAAACCTGCACGGTTTCTATTTCACATAATGGGAACATAGTACACCGGATCGAAAAGATGTCCCTGGGAGAAGCTGACGAGTTTTTAGCAGCTTTTAATAATCGAAACTTTTCCTATCTTGGTCGCAATTGGGAAGAAGAAGATTTCTGTTTTGCTACCTCAAAAATGAATCAATGGTATGATGCCTATACTTTCCAAAAGCTGGTAGGTATGACAGAACGGGAGTTGCACCAAGAAATGAAAGCCCAGAGATCTGGAGTACCCTTTTATTTTCATGAAGTTGCCTGTACCATTGAGAAGAATGAAGCTCTTGAACAGTATCGCCTTGTAAAATGGTAAATTAAAGCAATTGGTCTTTTGCGGGTAGAAAGAGCCTATGCCTTGGATAAAGATTATTAAATTAGTTTTGTAATTCCTGAGCAACCAGGGTATATAAGGTGTAAGAGAGGAGACGAAACACTAAGAACTGACGGCTCTCCGAAATGCTTGTAGGTCCTTCGAGGTCTGATTCTTCGATGGATAGAGAACAGATCGATACATTCCGAAACGAAGCGCGACAAGGTGTTTACTCATTTTAACTGAGGGACAAATTATGAAACTGAAAAAGCTTGATATATGTATCGAAGCGGGTGCTTACGATATCGAAGCCTTTGAAATGGATGATGGTAGTTTTTCCATCGAAGTAATCGATTCCAAGGATTTCATTTTGGAAAGCCACAGTTTTGAAGATGCCCGAAAAGGTCTGGAGATCCTGAAGCGTATGATCAGGAAATATGAAGCTGAGCTTTATCCTGACAAGGCTGTAATTGGAGCCATTTTATCCGTAGGAGATCACGGAACTGCTACGGCGGGGAACCGTGGAGTTGTCACGGCTGGAGACTATGGAACTGCCGCAGCTGGGATCTGCGGATCTGCCATGGCTGGACAATATGGAGTAGCCACTGCGGGCAAGTTTGGATCAGCTACAGTTGGTAAAGGTGGAACTGCTACAGCTGGGTTCAAGGGCACTGTTATTGCTGGAGACTATGGAACTGCCATGGCTGGACAATATGGAGTAGCCACGGCTGGTGAAGGTGGTTGTTTAATCATTGAAAGATACAATGGCTATAGATATAGAACTCACACAGCCTATGTAGGCGAGGATGGGATCAAGGCTAATATAGCTTATAAGCTAGATGGTGATGGAAATTTTGTAGAAGCGTGAGTCAACTTATGGGATATAAAATGCTTGTGGACAGTGTACAATCTATTCTAGGACCTCCGAGAAATTTATATTCCCTTGAATTAAGTAGAAATAGTTTTGTAATTCTCTGGAAACCAGGGTATATAGGGTGTAAGAGAGAACGAACAGAGAAGAAGAAGAACACAACTTAATCAACCTCCAACTCAGGAGTTTTACCATGTCCAAAACACTTCAACAACAAATCATCTCTCAATTCTGTCGTCTCGGGGAAGCCAACGCTGGAGGCTGTAGAGTGGGGGTCCAGTGGCACGAAGCCCTTGTCAAACTCACCATCCTGACCCTCGGATACACGCATGAAGGTGTATCGTGCGTAGAGGCTCTTGACTCCCACGCGCTCTATAACCCGGACTTTGATAGTTCCGCTTCACAGGCTATAGATGCCCTTCTCGCACTCAAAGCTCTGACGGGTACTAGTGGCGATGATGCCAGTGATGGAGACTTTCTCTACCTAGCTAAAAGGCGTCTAGTTCGTATCCTTAACCATCTTAGTTACCAGGGAGTAGCAGAGATGGTAAAAGAAACGCAAAGCTCTGGTACTCGCGCAGAGAGAGTCCCAAAGCGTATTGTCACTCCAATTAAGTAGAAATAGTTTTGTAAAAGTAAAACGAGTATCCTCACACCCCACCACCTCTTTTGTAAGTTTGTATTTGTAACCATAATTGCGAAAATGGAGAAGACCAATGAAGTATTTTGAGAGCCTTTTTGATAGTTACGATTCTGTTGAGGATAATGAAGATGAAGAGTCCTTTGTAGTGCAGGAAAATGAAGAGGATTTGGATAGTCTTCTATCAGAGTTCGATATTGAGGAAGACGAAACCGAGGAACTACCCTCCGAAGTCTACGCATAAGAGAGACGGGAACGTAATAATGGCACTTCACTTAAAAATCATACCTCCACGAACGGAAAGAGAGAAGAGATTGGACCCTGAAAGGATTCTAATGCCTCCTTCTACTTTCCGTTCCCTTAGTGTCTTGGAACAGTGTAGAATCCTTGAGACGCACGTTCCAGGAGTCTCAGATGGTACAATGGTAGAGAATAAGGGCGACACCTACGACGCATGGTGGCACAGGTGTCTCACGTCTTAATTAGTTTTGTAATTTCCAGATAGCCAGGGTATATAGGGTGATCAGACGGTGAGAATACGCGGGAGAAATAACTCCTATATAACCCTTTAACTGGAGAGTCGAGAATGAACGTTAAAACTGAAATGCATTCTCGACTCTCCTTAGAAGAGGGCATTCGGGAGTGGGAGGAAATGACCCCCCGTCCCGCCGATAGGTGGGAGATGTTTGAGGTGGTCGCCAGGGAAGCGATCGAAGAGATTTCTGCAGGACGAAGAGTCGAGAATGTGTGCGAAGAAATACTTCGTGATATTCTAGAAATCAACATCTCTGTGCCTGACATGGCATGGAGATCCCTACTCATTGCGGAAGCAATGAACTGGGCGTCTAAAGAACAGTGGGGTATGTCCAGTGCATTATACGCACTGAAACCCTATATTGTAAAAGAAGCTGCGGAAGCTGCGACCCTCTCCGGGTGGGGAGCCGATGGGGACATCTTCTATCTCTTCCATGAAGAGGCAGGGGAGGTCAGTTTTCACGACCCCTATGGCGAGCTTAAGGACCTCCTAGGGGATGAAGAAAAATATCCCCACCAGTGGTGCGGTGTGGAGAGGCAACACCTATCCCACGAAATACTAGGTGACGACGATCTCCGAAAAGAGATCGCCTTAAAAGCGCGACCCTCAGTCTGAGGTAAAAGAGCAAGACTGTTCTGGAAGTGGCTATTACTGCCATAACGGATCACCACCTCACAACCAATACGTTAGAAAGTTATTGAACTTCTTGAAAAATTATGAGAACTGTGAAAAAGATTTGTAATTCCCTGAGAACCAGGGTATATAGAGTGTAAGAGAGGGACAGTCCCTCAGATAACCTAACAAAACAACGGCAAAGGCCAAAGGAGTCTATCATGCGGTGATAATAGGTAGCTTCAAGAAGACTGGACCTATATTAAAAGAAGGAGATGAGATGCTAACATGGATTTTAACAATTGTTCTGGGGATGACGTTTTTAGTTATCGTCAAGAACCTCAGGCTACAGAAAACAGTAGCAAGAGAAGTTAAAGTCGAATGTTCGGTTTCACCCGCAAAAGGGACCAGCTTGGCAACTAATCTAAAACCACAGATCGCCTTGCTACATGTCAAGCAGGCACACCGAACCTCAACGTAAATACTCTACACACACAAAAAAAAATATATTAAATAGAGTAATACAGAAAACCCTCCTGAGCAGACCGCCTGGAGGGTTTTCCTGTGTTTAATATTTGTAATTCCACAAAGACCAGGGTATATAGGGTGGATTCAATGGAAGCTAAGAGATAGAACACTCTATACCTTAACGAAAGGCTGAGGATACTATGAAAAAACTGAAAACATATCTGAGGGTGTGGAAATTAGGATCCTCTGCTAATAAAGGAACTAAAAAGGAAGTTCCAAAAGATCAGAGCCTTTCTTCCCTTCTTACTGAGACGGAAGGGGAAATTCGTGAAAACCGCGAAGCTGGTCTGTACCAAATTAGTCTGGAACTGGAAAAAAAGGAAGGTAGCGTCAAAGAGTCCAAACTCTCCGAATTTCTGGTTTTGGAGGAAGAAGACCAATTTATTAGAGAGTTGTTTTCTGATGAGGAATTAGTTAACATGCACAAGCTAGATGTGCTTGACGTAATTCTCAAGGCTCTCAAAGAGGATAAAAAATGAAAAATCAAATTACGCACGAAGAAATTCTGGAAGCTTTTGACCAGGAAGATGTGTTTATTGATATGGCAGAAGAAGGGCATATTTACGCTGCCGATGATCTACTGAGATATCGCGTCCAGAACGGAATGATACAAGGGTCAGTAAAATCTTCTTTTGACCGATGGACTAATAGTGTTGACTTTGTCCTCAATATCCCCAATGATGTATTAGGAATGCGGGCTGCTATTAGGGCAATGCGAAGCCGAGTAGGAACTCAATCCTTAGTCTGTGGGCGAGAGGACAATGTAGGTCCTTGGTATCGGAAAGAAAGGAAGTACCTGAAATCACAACTCAAACAGGAGAAAGTATAATGGATGATATATTGAATAGAGGTCTTCCCAAATGGTCTGGTCTTTTGGTATCGGGAGAACCCGTAACCACGGACCAAGCTGCTGAGATCCTTTTCCGGACGTTTTACTTTGGCGGATCCTGCAATGATCGAGAATGGATGAAGGAAGTGAGTGAGGCGTTAGGGATCCCCCTTATGACTAGGAATATCAAGAGTACCGAAGAGTTCTTTGCTACCCTGAATGGAATTGAGAAGTTTCACAAGGATCATAACCGGGTCGAGGTTGAATTTTTGGCCCCTAGACAAGTATGGTCTTCTTGGGTTGGCGGTCCTCACGGATGGCTTGATTGGGACGGTCAGGTCCACAGTGCTTGTTATAATATCGGCAAGTGGCCTTCGGTGGAGAGCGTTGCAGAAGAATGGGAGACACTGGCAAAAGCTTTTCCATTTCTAGACCTCACTTGCCAGTTGATTGATAACGAAATTTCAACGGACAAACCTGTAAGCCCCGTGGTGGAATACCGAGTCAAGGGAGGTGAGATTACTGTCCTAGAACCTGGACCACTTCTTTTAGAGTTTGAAAATATTTATGATGAGGGTTCTGAGCGGTGTATGGCGGGAGAAGAAAGCGAAAGAGGATGTACGATCGAGCAATTGTTGCGAGGAAAAGCATTAGCTGCCCGAAACTAGTTTTGTAATAAAAGGAAGTTAGTATGAGTATGGATAAAAAACACGCAGGTATGGTAAGGGTGGGCAGAAAATATGAACCCGAAGAAGTTCTGTCTGTAATTAGAGACCGGGACCTAACTGTTCATAAAAAGGTCCGCAGAGACTTTGGAGGGTATTCCATTAAGATGGGGTATCACCGGTACTGGACCTTTAGCGAGAAAGGATGTACTTCACGTCAGGTCAACTACACCATGAAATTTGATTGAAAAAGGATAACGAAATGTATGAAAATAAAAATCACAGTGCCAATGATCGTAAGATCTTTCGGCTTCGAGATGAAATCAAAGAGGAAGAGGAACGGCTTGAAGACCTCCTCAAAGAAATAGATGCTTTTAAGAAAAAAAGATGGGAGTCCTCAGAACGCCTCAGAACTTTGAAACAACTTCTACGGCAAGTTGAACTCTCTTGACATTAATCACCCGAGGATCTTATCGTAATGCCTAATACTAAGCTAAGCCCCCCACATTAATTGTAGGCTATGGAGAAGATGGATCAACCCCTGTTATTAACGGGGGCTTTCTCCTTTATATGAAGGATACCATAGGTCTGGATATCGGCATAACGATGGCTCTATTAGACGAGAGAGGCTGGGCTTTCGATGTCATAAGCTATTTCACAGCCTGCCATTTGAATCCTAACTACAGTTTCGATAAGAGCCTGTCGATGCTCATTTCCAATGCTCCAGTAGACCTACATTCCTTAATCCAATTATCTGTAGGCTATTTTCTGGACCATCGGGATGAATGCCTAGAGAAATACGCCAATCAAAATTTTCACAAATAACTTTTGTAATTTCAAAGAAACCAGGGTATATAGGGTGATCGTGAGAACAATCTAAACTAGAAAAAGGAAAACAGATTATGGCTACTGAAAAAGAGAAACCAGAAATCACTCTCACCGGCGCAAATGGAAATGCCTTCAATATCATGGGAATTGCTGCCCGTGCCCTTCGCAAAGCGGGATATACCAAAGAAGAAATCGAGAAATATCGAGAAGAGGCAATGAGCGGAAACTATGACAACTTGCTTCAAGTGACAATGCGATGGTGTAACGTAAACTGAAAATTTGTCACGAAAAGGGCCTAACCATGAAAGACCTAATCCGAAAAGCGCGTCAGGTGTTGAATGCTCCAGAAACTTCGGCGTTCTGGAGACCTTCTGAAAGTGACGTACTAGCTCTCCGTCTGTCCTCCGACACAGGACCAACACCCGCATCAAGGGAACAGGTTCTGGATATCTTAAACCTGTTGGATAATGAACTACGGGATTCAGATCAGCAAGAGGAATTGCTCACTGAATTTCGGAGTGTAGAGGAAGTTGCTCATCGCACTTTCCTTATCAAAGTGGTATCTGACGAAATTCTGTTGTTCACTTACTTGGTAGTTGGCTAAGGAGAAACGATCATGAAAATACAATTGATAGAAAGATTTATCCGAGTCTCCCACGATAATCTTTTTGAAATCGGGCATCGTAAGCGAACTATCGATCTGGATTTTTTGCCCCAAGGGGATCTACCCTAGTGTTTGAGGATGGAGAAGAGGTTCAGATTCATAAAGACGCTGAAGTCAAGGTGTTTGTGTACGAAGAACAGGCTACCTATGATTTTGAAGCTTCTTGGGACTTCCAAGATCAAGTTCGATACCAAGAGGAAGATAGTCCCTATTATAGTTACAAAGAGGCGCTGGAAGCTTATGCACCTAACCATCCTGACTGGGAATGGAATATTTACTGAGGATCCGCAATGGCTACTTATAAATTAGCACAAAAAGGTGTTGGGTTCTATGTAGTCAAAGTTGGAGCAAGCAAACTTACGGTACTTCCCCCTCAACAAAAGTATATTAATTGGGCCTACTGTAAATGTTTGGAAGATATCATTGACCTAGAATCTTACTCAGGAAAGATTAATTGGCAACCGTATTTACAGAAATATTTTTTAAAAAAGTCCCTCAGATAACCTATAACTTTGAAGATAGAGGCCAAAAATGGCAAAGCGAATCGTATTCCAGACCCAGACCGAAACCTGGGAATCCCTGAGTTGCAAAGAACTCGGAAAAAAAGAAACCCGAGAATTCTTTCACGAACTTCTTGACGAGTGGTTGGACCACATGGAGGAAACCCCCGAAGTTGAGGAAGAAGATGATACCCGTGACCTGAAGTATCGGCGGCTACTTTTTCAACCCTGCACCACCAATCACGACCATTAATAGCAAACACTGATGCGAGATAGTTCAATTTCCTATTTTTTTGGAAGTGCAATGATGAATAATCGAAAAGAAATGATAGAACGAATTCAGACGATAAGCGCCCGGCTCCATGCTATGACGCTGGTAGCGGTTCGTTTGGAAGTTCTCACCTCCGAAGAACAATTTGATGACCAAATTGATAAAACCTATGAGGACCTGGACATTCTCCTAAGCCAGACAGATGAAGTCAAGAAGGATCTGACGCTTTTGTCTAATGGAGTGTTTGATAATCCTGAAAACGATTCTGTGGACTGGGGATATATTCGAGCTACCTATGAGCAGAAAGGACGAATTCCTGCTATTAAGTCCCATCGAGAAATTTTCGATACTAGGTTGATAACCTCGAAAAATGAAGTTTGTGAACGGGCACAAAAAGAAGGCTGGTCAAAGTTTTCAAAATAGATTTGTAATTCCTAGGACTCCAGGGTATATAGAGTGTAAGAGAGAGCAATCATCAAACACCCTGAACAAAGGAATTTCAAAATGACGGATATCAAACGAATCATTCGCATCTATAAAGCGGGCAACACGTTCGGCGCTGTTTA
>Ga0306906_1000626_pt1 | contig 12957 bp, 18 predicted proteins | sample AntRauTorcE11897_FD_190405 | JGI IMG/M metagenome (GOLD analysis project Ga0306906, IMG submission 190405) | Saline lake microbial communities from Rauer Islands, Antarctica - Metagenome Torckler E11 #897 (v2) (version 2) | ecosystem: Environmental > Aquatic > Non-marine Saline and Alkaline >...
AATTACTTAAACAAGCAGGAAACTCAATAGTAGTAGATTTATTATATTATGTATTTAAACAATTATTCTAAAAGACGGAGGAAACAAGATGACCAAAAAAGAAGCCCACACCATTTGTAAGTGCATAAAACTATTAGAAGTAGACGGCGATGATACGAAAGCCAAAGTAAGTGATATTCTAAAGCAATTATTGGAGATACAAAATGAACATAAAGAAAGGGGATAAGGTTTGGTACGATAAGGATTGGTGGTATGTAAAATCTGTGATGACGCACAAAGATGCAAACTGGGTATATAGTTTATGGAGAAATCTAGAAAATTACTGGAGTGGGTCGACAACGGTGTTTAAAGATCAAGAACATTTAGTTAAAAAAACTAGACCTGGACAACAACTTTTATGGGAAGAAACAGAATGAAGAAGAATGTAACATATTTAGGGGGTAATTTAAATATTTATAAAAGGTCGTTTTCCAACATTGAACGAATACATTAAAGCTGAGAGAACGAAAAACTACTACAAAGCCGCAAAAATAAAAAGGGTGGAAACTAACAAAGTATATATGCAAGCTTTGAATAAACCATTGATAAAAACACCATGCAAGTTAAAGTTCACGTGGCATAGAAATACAAAGCGCAATGCTGATTTGGACAATATAGCGTTTGCAAAGAAATTTGTGTTAGACGGAATAGCAAAAGCTGGAGTCATACCGAATGATAATTTAATGCACATAGTAGGTTTGCAGGATGAAATAAAATATTCAAAAAACGAAGGTGTGGAAATTGAGGTGATACAGTGCGAAAAAAAACACGAATTTACAAACAAGAAATATTGAATATGTTAAAAAACAAGCCAAGAAATAAGGTTAAAAGAAAACTATACGATGATAAGAAACGTCACAAGGAACTTGGAATTACAGAGACAACGTGCGATCGCATATGGAGCGACTTAATGCAGAAGCGGAATCCAATGGACAACATAGAGAAAAAGGCGTATGTTGTTTATACACCGAGCGGAAAACTGGCTGGGGTATTCAACACCACTAAAGCCATTGTGGGAAGGTTCGGAATTATGAGCGATGAAGAATTGTTGATGCGTGTAAATACAAAAAAAGGAAACGGAAGGTATGTATTCAGGCAAGAAAATCGATAACAAGAAAGTTGACGAAAAGATAGAAACGGCGTATAATAAAAGAGTGTTCATGTTTACCTCCTTTTCAAAACTCTAAGGTGCAGGTAGAGTTTCCAATTGCGGTTTTGACCTGTGCCACCTTCCTTTCAAAAAGAGCACCTCCAAATACTAGTGGAGGTGTTTTTTTATGTGCACATAGAAATAGACAAAATTGAAAAAAAGTAGTAAAATGAGAGTGAAGAAGTCTATAAGGAGGCAAAAATATGCCAAAAGAGCAAGAAGTAAAGGAAGAAATGCTAAGAACAAAAAAACAATTGAAAGGGTCTTTTGCAGAAACGTCACTTAATGTAAAAAACCTTGAACTGACCAAAGAAGATTTGGCGTATCACAAAGAAAAAACCAAAGGGTTGCCTGACGCTTTACAAGAGCGATATAAGAACACGCTCCGAATAGATAAAGTGTTAAGAATTATAGAAGGCGAGAAAAAGATACAAGAGAGGCTAGACTCGGCGATTAGTTTCTTGGACATGTTGATTGAAGAAGCGAAAGCGACGGCTTAAAAACGGAAATTAACGCCTACTCGGCGGTGAAAGAGGGAAAAATATGAGCCACATGGAAAGCATTAAAGCGTTCAAAACGCAAATGAAGGCAAAAAGTAACTTGATGGTGGAAAACTTAAAAGTGAGAGAATTGCGTAATTTACTTCCAGAGATGAAACAAGGCACAGTTTATAATATTATCACACAAAAAAACATCAGTCCTTATGCATTCTTGCTGGACGCGATAGAAAAACACAATGCAATAGATGATCTGACCGTTGTGACGTATAGAGTATCAGAGAAGGCCGCTAATAACTTTAAATATATGGTAGAAGCTGGCTTGGTTAAAAAGTTCACACTACTCGTCAATGACAATTATGAAGTGTTGATGAAAGACAAGGCGTCTATTCTATTAGATTTAGATAATGAAAACGATAACTTCAAACTGATTCAAAAAAACTCGCATGCTAAAATAACACTTATAAACGCAGGAAATGAATATTATGTGATAAGTGGATCAGGAAATTATTCAAACAACCCTAAAATCGAGCAGTACACCGTTTTAAAAGACAAGGAACTGTATGATTTTCATAAGGGGTGGATAGAAAATGGGCAGTGAATCTGGTGGAAGACCTATTAAATTTGACGAAGCGTATTGCGACAAGATAATTACAGAAATGGAAGAATATATGGATAGCGTAGATATTCCCATACTTGCAGAGTTTGCATATACCCACAACTATAGTCGCCAATCACTTTATAAACACGAGAAGTTACGGGACACTAGAAAAAAGATGATGATGAAAAAAGAAGCACAATTAGAAAAACTTGGTTTATTAAACGTAATTAATGGCACAATGGCCATATTTTCACTGAAACAATTAGGCTGGAAAGACAAACAAGAGGTTGAACATACAGGCGGAGCCGCAGAAGCCGTGCATGGGTTCTTAAAAAACCAAGCGGGCGATGAATAAATGTACGCCTACGACCTCACTTACACCGAAAAGTGGAAAGACGTTTTGGGAGATAAAAGTCAGGTCTTATTCCTAGAAGGCCCGTCTCAGACATCTAAGACCACGCTGAGTGGGGTTAAATTAGTATATGAGTGCATGAAATCTCCCAAGGGACAAACATACTTTATGCTATCAGGCGAGAGCACACCGACGCTTTATCGTAACTTTGTGGAACCCGATACGGCCGTCACTCGATTGTTTCCAAACGTCAGACACATTGGCGGGGGATCAGAGGGTGGACAACGGATAGAAGTAGATGTTTCTTATGAAGGTGAAATAGAAACTAAAAAAGTTTTCTTCGTGGGTTATCATAATAAAAACTCAGCACAAAAAGTTCTGGGATCTAAGCCTTACATGATATTTGCGGATGAGTTTAACATCGCTCACAAGAATTTTGTCCAAGCGGTTTTTACTCGAGTTGCGTCTGTTGGGACTAAACTTATAGCCACTAGCAACGGAGATGATCCGGAAAAAGTTTTCTACAGTTATTTAAATCAATGTAGGCCTACAGAAAAAAACGAAATAGACGTGCCACACACGACTATGCAGCAAATGGAAGAAGTTGAACCGAAAGAAAACTGGACTTATTACTTTTTTGGCCTTGATGACAGACCGCTTGCGACAGCAGAGTGGATAAAAAGAATGATGTCAATGCATCCAAAAGGGTCATTTGAATTTAACAGCAAAGTATTAGGCATCCGCGCCATCACGGAGGGCGTGTTGTATGCTCATCTATTAACGAAAATGCACGACATATCTTTTGAAAAAATAAACATTGGCGCAATAAAAGAGGTGCTTGTCGGGATAGACGTAGGTGGAGGAGCAGAAAAAGAAAATAGAGGTAAGACCGTTTTCTGTATAGCTGGCTATTCAACGTTATATCAAAGGGTTGTGATTTTGGATGGAGGTATTTCCAAACAAATTGGTCATACGGAAACCGTTCGAGAGTTCAATGCCTTTATTGATAAGTGGTGGAAGATGTTTCATCATCGATTAAAAGCTGTGTATATCGACAATGCTGAACCTGCATTGATTTATGCATTTCAAAAAGGGATTAAATACCCGATTGATATCAAGGGTTCTATTAAAAAAACCAAACTAATCGATACGAGAGTTAGAGTAACGATGAAGGAACAATTGATATATAAGTACCGTATGTTGTTTGTTAAAGAAACAGGGGCTCAAATAATTAAGAAAAATATGGGAAAAGTCAAAGGTGTCAATGGTGTAATGCTTGATGAGGACGAGTTATGGAACGATGTGTCTGACGCATTAGACTATTCGTTGACCCCTCGATTCAAACAACTAATGAAAAGGAAGTGAAAACATGAATTATGGGTTCAATATGAAACACAATTACTTAATCAATGATCTGGAAAGTAATGCCAGATTTGAATTCAACTTGTACAGAAATAAAGTTCTTCTTTCAGGCGATTCTTCAGCCGTTGAGAAATTCTACAAAGAAGATTACGCCAAATTTTCGGCCCTTGACAAATATGGGAGAAGTGCTCGCTACAATTCTTTCTGGTTCAACGTTCAGCCACACAACGCAAGAGTGTTTTTCGGAATTATATCGATGATCAACGAAACGTTTGTAAACCTAATAACTTCTGGTGGCGGTAAGGCGAAGGTGAAAGTAAAAGGCAAACAATATGCAGAAGATCAAGAAGAAGATGAAGAGCAAAGTGAGCGGCTGGATGGCATACTGCAAGCTAACGACTTTTACGATAAAAAATGGGGATTGGCGGAATCATACCAATCAGGTCTAGGATATGCACCTTTTAAAATCAGTATAGACGAGGGATTGCTAGATACACCGATTTTGGAAGTCATAAGACCCGAAAGAACAGAAGTAATAAAAGAACGAGGCATCATTCAAGGATATAAGTTCAAGTCTCGAAAACGGGTCGGCGACGACGATTTTGAGATACAAGAAATAGTAATGAAAGACGGTAATGGACCAATCATTCAGTACAGGGTCTTGGCTATTGACGGAGAAGAACCAAGACAGATAAATATCGCGAATTTAACAGACGGAATGTTGGAGGCGCTCGGGATAAGCTTCTTAAAAGTTAAAGATGGAGAGGAAGTTGGAATTCAGACAACATTCTACGAGTTTAGCGAACTTTCAGATTTGCCTGTGGTGCTTAAAAATAACACTGCTCACAATCGAATGTTCCCTACATCGCCTTTCGGAGTAGCCGATACCCAAGGGTTAGAAACGATAGAGGACGCCTTGTCAGAGCTTCTATCAAGCATGGTGGAAGAGGTGCGTAAGGGTCGCATTAAAGTATTGATTTCGGAAGACTTGGTTCCCACCAACGCTGAAGGAGGCAAAATGCAGTTTAATGATTTCCGAATGGATTATGAAATCATGAGCGGTGATTCTGCTGAAGGCGGTAGTAAAATTGAGGTCGTACAAGGGCAAATAAATAGTGAAAAATACTTATCAGGCATTGCTTCTTTAATTTCTTATGGGTGTAACATCGTGAGCCTTCATCCAATCACAGTTGGAATAACAGGAGTAGAAAGCATTGACGCCTCGCAAGAAAGTCAAATGGAGCGAGAAAAAGTGTCAATGAGAACAAGAGAAAAGAAAATGAAGTCTTGGCGTGAAACGCTTGAATCATTGTTTAATCTACTTTTGCAAACCCAAGACATTATGGACGGGAAAACCCCAGAAGAGTATGAAATCGCGCTTGAATTTGGAAACTTCACAAATCCTTCAAAAGAAAACATTGTGGATATTCTTTCAAAAGCAGTCGAAGGTTCTGTAATCTCGATGCGAACTGCACAAGACCAATATCATGGAGAAGACTTGACAGACGAGGAGAAAGAAGTAGCCTATGTAGCAACGCTTATTGAAAAAGGCATAGCACTAACGCCTGCTCAGCGGTTTTTCTACGAAGAAAAATCAAAAGAACTCTATGGAGTGTCAGATGAAGAACTAATAACGACCAAACCGTCAGAAGGTGAATAAACATGGCCATCAATCCCAATGCAAGCACTCAAGGCGATCGCGTCATGGACGAGAAAAGAGATTACCAAAGAGTATTGCCAAGTTCCAAAAGTCGGCAAGCATTGCGAGAAAGAGGAATGTCATGGGTTTTATCATCGAATGTGAGTGCGATTGGCACATCCGCTAAAGACTTGTATGTTCGATTTCATAACGGGGCAATATACGTTTATTATAAAAAGGCGGATTTATTCGAGGCCATGTACAAAAGTTCTAGCAAAGGTCGCTTTGTATGGACCGAGTTGCGAAGGACAAATGCACCTTATGCCAAAGTAGGTTCCATGCCACTTGAAGAAGACAAAAACGTTTCGGATGAAGACATCATGAAGGTTGGCATATCGACACAGAAAGTTAAAAGGTTAAATCAAATGGCAAACATTGCAGCTTTAGGCGCAAAATCACCAGCGCTCATTAATATGACTATCAAGGCTGGTGCCTATACAAGCAAGATAGCACTATTGCAATAACGTTCCCCCTTTTCGGAAAAAAGGGAAAAAATATAAGTCGACAGACTATAAATCGGGAGGCAATATTATGGAAGAAGAAAATGACAAAGGGCTAGAGAACACCGACGGCCCTGAGGTAGAAACGATAACCAAAGAAGAAGCTCAAAAAATGGTGGAAGAAGCAAAAAAGAACGCGAAGACTACATTTTCTCGTGATCTTTCGAAAAAACTCGGCGTAAATGTGTTTGAAAATGACGAACTCGATGCTTATGTTGAAACCCAACAAAACAAAGTGGATAGAACCGAGTTTGATGCATTGCAAAAGGAAAACGAAGAGTTTAAAAAGTTCAAAACAGAGCGCGATCAATACGCTCTAGAGAACGCACTTATTAAAAACAAAGTGCAAGACGATTATCAAGACAAGGTCAAGAAACTTGCAAAATTAGAAATGCAAGAGAATGATGATTTTGATTACAATCAAGCAGTAGAAAAAGTTGTAACTGATATGCCATTCTTTGTGAACAAAGGTAAAAAATTAGGCATGGGGTTCGACGACGAGAACGCAAATGAAAATGGGCTGGAATCCTTTAAGCGTAAAAGATACAAAGAAAATGCTGATGGAACTTGGTCTAAAAAAAGATAGGAGAATTATATTATGGGATTTTTAACAGCAAACGCTGCATTACGGGGCGTATCAACAATCGACAGCGACTTTAGTCCAATTGTGGAAGCAAATTTATGGGCTGAATCTATTTTTCAAGCGGGCAAAACCTATACTGAAAAATATCAAACAGACGGAATGGGGCAACTTTTCGTCCGCAGACTTGGCAAGGGAAGCGTGGATCGCTCAGACTCATTGGAATTCACGCACGAAACAGTAGCAGACGAACTTATTCCAATCACATTGGACGAACCATTCAAAATCTCAGAACCAATTTATGAAGCAGTGGAAACTGCGCGTAAATCACCAAGCACTGGAGAAATCTTTGAAAAAGTAGTTATGACTGTTAATGAACAGTGGCAGGAAACTGCGCTTAGTTATCTTGTAAGTGGGGCTCAAGCTTCCGCAGACGTGACAAGTGCTGCCACAGAAGACACAATCAAAAACCAAATTATCTCTGTGCGTAAAGAGTTGCGTGAGAACAAAGCTAAACCAAACGTTCTCCAAGTTTCGCCAAGAACATACGCGCTTATTTTGAATTATTCAGGTAAAGAGTTTCAACAATCTTTCAACGACGAAATTCTAAGAACAGGACAAGTTGGGATGTTTCTAGGCACACCAGTTTATGAAAACACGCTATTGGTAGATACAGGAGCATCGGGAGACACTCAATTTATTATGTATGATTTCGAAGCGTTTTCAATTCTTACTCAACGAATTGCTCAGCGGGTTATTGACGCAGGGAAATCTTGGGTTGGTAGTGCTGCTCAAGTGCACATAATTTCTGGGTTTAAAGTAACTACTCCTGAGAGAGTAATTAAAGCCACAATTGCATAATGGTACGTGTTAGAAAAGGAACAATTGAAACAAACGTAACCGAAGAAACATTGCCACGTTATTTAAAAAGTGGCTGGGAACGTGTGAATCAACAAAAAAAGCAAAGGCCAAAAACATATGACGAGTATAAGAAAGACCAACTCATTAGCATTGCGGCCAATCGCTCCCTACACGTGAATACTCGTATGAAAAAACAAGAGATTATTGATAGGTTGGTAAAGCTTGACGAGCGAGCCAAGGTAGAGCCAACGAATCAAGGTTTTACTGACAACTTAATAAAGCAATGACCAAAAGAGGGAGGGGTGTCCCTTCCTCTTATTGTTTATAAGAGGTGGTTTAATGAAAAAAGAAACGTGGAACAAACAATATTATGCTGAAAAAAGCGAAGTATCAAGTAATTCTGACATTACGGATCAAGATTTAAGGAACGAACTAGGAGATTCTTACGAAAGAACGCTCCGTCACCGAATATTCCCTCGTATTTATCAGCACATGTTTGATGCTTATAGAGGTGGCCGAAGTCGACATCATCATACGGCTATTAAATACATAATCGATCAATCACCTACGAAGCAACGCTATGTTTTGGAGGCTGGAATTGAGTTTTTGAGAGCTATCATCATGACGGGAATGGACATTAAAGATTATACAAACGAAGGAAAGTCGGCTGTTCCTCACACCGTTGATCTCATTCTGCGAGAAGCAGGGCTTTATATAACAAGCGATATTGACATCTCGCAATACGATTTGGACAAATGGCTTGAAAGCTAAAGTGGATAAAATGAAATATCCTCACACCGCATGGGTTTATAAACGCGGTGAGTGGGAGCGGTTTTCTTGTAAGGTTGTTAAAAAGTCGATGATTACAACCGACGTGGGGGAACAAATGGAATCACGTTCAAGAACCATTTATACAAAGAGCGATATAGTGTTCCGTCAAAATGACAAAATATGGCTGTCAGAACAAGAACAATTCAGAGTTGAAGATAGTAACTCGGAACAAGATTTGGAACACGGAGGCGTGTATCGCGGAGCTCCGCGATATAACACGACAATGGAAGTGAGATAATGTTTAACGTGCCCGTAATGGATTTTTCAACTTTCCGCAATATCATAGACACAAACAAACCGTATGACAAAGGTTACATGATGATTTTTGGCAATCGATATACCGTGAGCAATGATTTAACGAAAGCAACATATGACGTTGACGCTGTACCATATATCACTTATCAAGAAGAAGGTACCAAGTTCTTTGATGGAAATAAGGGATTTATCAGTGAAAACACTGTGACCGAACTAAATCAAGTGGCAACGTATAAGTCACATGGTGTGTCTCAAGAAGGCGTTGCATTTGAAGACGCCACAAGAGCAAGACAAAGCATGATATCTCAAGGAACGCTGTCACACGTAAAGTCACACGGAAAGCAAGGAGGCTCGTATAATGATTACGTCGGTAAATAAGCAAATACATAAACTCATTATTGACGAGTTAAACCTGAATACCAAAGGCGTTAATTTTAATGGTAATTTCATATTCAAGTTTTGGCAGCAGCCATCAGCCGGAACGCAAGACTTTCATATTTTAAAAACACAAGACAACACCTTAGAACTAGGGAACGATGAAGTGGTGCCTGTAGTAAATGTCGAAAACGTGGAAATACCGTTCAATGAATTGAATAAACGATCAGATTGGGAAGCAACATACTATATTGCTATTAAAATTCCACCACAATTAGATTTAGCCAAAAACGAGATATTCGAATTCGATGAATCCGATGACAGATACCAATCGTTAATGCTGGGATATAAAGGATTAAAAGACAAACTTTCGGTGACATCGAAAGGTATTAAAACATCATTTAAGGTTAGAGAACCACAAAAGGCGGCTATATTTAGATACGAAGGGACATTTTATCAACTATTTGCGTTGACATTCAATGTGGTTAAAATTGAAAAAGGCCGTTTTGGGAACGAAATGAAATTATATATCGGCAGATATGAAGACCCTGACTTTGGCGAAACAGATGAATATAGAATCGATGTCTTGAGTGCCAATGTGATTATGGGCAAGCAAGAACATAATGATACTCCAATAAAAAGGTTCGATACGACTGCTAAAGGTTTAAAAAGAAACTGGGAACTGCAGTTGTTTGCTAACTATAATGAAACAGCTATTGAAACGACTTTATTAGAAGAAATCATGACACTGACTTTTGCGCTCAATCAAAAGTATAAGATAAGAATGGTTCAAGAAGGCACATTTGATTATGAATATTTTGGATTTGTAACAAACGGGACGATTGAGTTTAAAAATAACTCAGTAGAACGTCTGAACTTGACGTTCAAAAATATAAAAGGGGGCTAATCTATGGCTTACGACATTTATATGCACAATAAGCCTCAAGAAGGCACTACCCCTTTGACTGCTGAAACACCTACTAGTCAAGCTGCGGAAAGTCCAAACTTGTCAGTTAAAAGTGGCGTGATGTTAGGATACGCCGCCTATGCTGCGAAAGAAGCCTATAACACTACAGTTGAACAAATGCGACTCAACGGCAACGAAGCAAATGCAAACTTAATGAGCAACATTGCAAACGCGGGTACAAAAGCTGTAATGGCGTACGCTACGGGCGGTTTGACCCTGATACCCGAAGCAATTTCTGTGGGATCACAAATATACAGTGATGTGCAAGAAAGAAAAAGAGAAAACATCATTAGAGGAATTGAAAATGGTTTACGAGGTCAACGAATAGCGCCATTGGGTGGTGGCTCTTTTGATTGAACAAGTTAGATTATTAGGGGAAAGCTTAGACGTAGAAAAAATCAAGTATAACCAAAACGCACGAGAAACGCGTGAGAACGCACAAGTAACTTTGTCCAATAGTAAGTCGACTAGGTATGAAATGTACACAGTAGCCGAACTCATTAACTCTCAAGGCATTAAAGAGTATCAATACATAGTTCAAGCGGACGAGGTAATAGAGTTGAGTGATGGATATTACCAGCATACTACATCATTGATTGAGACAGTGGCGTTCTTAGATACAATAACGCCAGCGTCTAGATCATTCACCACTAGAACGGGTGACGCATTGACGTTGCGCAAGATTTTAGATGTATACATAGCGGAAGTGAGATTTTATAACGACCTATCGATGGTATTTGAAGAAGGTGCGTGGTTGGATAAATTGATGACAATGAAACAATACGATGGTCAATCAATGTCCAATATTATGGCCAATTTGTTTAACGGTGTAGGAGCAAATCCAAAAGCATATTTTGATAATATAGGAAAAATGATAGTGTATCCTCAATTTAATAGTACAAGGAACAACCTAATTGATGAAGAAAGCGACACTTATTATATTTCTCAAAACTCGATAAACTATGCCACCAAAGCAAAAGTTCAAGCCAAGAATGCAATATACGAAGACCAGACAGTGGATTGGTATCCCTCAGAAAACGGATACATAAGACCAAGATCGTCGACGTATGTCGTTGGAGAAAATAATGCTGAATATAAATTGGACAGCAATATTGTTCAAATTAACAAAGTATATGCAAGAGCAGAAATTGTAAGAGGCGTAGCAAAAGAACATGTGGGATATGTCGATGTCGACATAACAGACCATGTGCTGACGGACGAAGAATTCGATGCCCTCTTGGATCCTGGTGAATTAAACAAATTTGGAAGTATTAATAAAACTAATTGTGTAAAATACGACATAGATAGCAACCGGATTTATCAACTAGAAACTACCGATAAAAACTGGTTCGGCTGGGACAGGCAAATCAGGCACTTGATATATGCTATTAATTATGAATGGCAAGAAGGGAATTACTACGAATTACCAGATGACCCATTACCTGATGACATGGAAGGGGTTGGATTTAACCCCTCGCCTGTAGCAGAGCAAGTAATAAAGGTTCAATATATCAGAAAAAGAGACGTCGATTATATAGTCAATAGATTGAATTCAACTAACAAAACACAGAGTCAAATGCTTTATTCTCAATCGTCAAGTCAAGTGGCTTTGACAAAGCAAAAGCAAAACGTTGGAATGTTGGCGAACAGGATGGGCAATGATGTAGCATATCGAACCAAGTTTTTTGCGGATGACGAATATCTATGGCGCGTTTTTGATTATACAGCCAAAGGAAAGAAAATAGTTGAAGCCAATTACACTCAATATGCAACAGGAACATTTGGAGAGTTTGAACTATCTGAAAACTTTGCAAACGTAGACGCAGACACGTCTATTGCTAGAGACCCATCTCCATATACGATTACAGGAAAAAAAATGCAAACAAACGTGATTGAAGAAAATTACATGTTGTTTAGCGAAAGCAAAGTGGACAACAATACAATTTTAACAGAAAAAGGTGTAAGCGTAGCTAATAGTTTTTTGGACGAGGTTCCAGAAACAAAAGCAAAACATGGGGTGTATACAAATCCTCAAGGCGAGCGTTTGCATATGTCAATAATGCAGGGCGGCGGCGGTTTTACTTCGACATTTCACGTAGCTTGGAGAAAACCAATTATCGCTGGTTGGCGAATTGAAGAAATTAACAACGCTCAAATGACTCAACCAATATTATACACAGGCGTTGCTCCACTCTTTAAACTTGATACATTCAATCTGTATTTAACTTCTGGCGGAACTGTGAACGACACAGGGGAGTATCCGAAAATAGATGACGTGAATTTTCAACCATATGCACTAACCAAAAATATAACACGACCAATATATTTAGGGCTTAACGATTCATTCGCCTACACATTTGCTCTTCACGCAATTAAAGACAGTGAGAACATTATAATTGGTCAAAGATTAATGGACATCATGCCGCTTCACAACGATGAAGAAAGACAATTTACACTATATTATTCAGACCAAAAGTTCAATCAAACAGATACCGATATAAGAATTACCGATTACACAGTTTTTGGCGGAACAATAACCGTCGACAAGACGACCCAGCAAATTGACGTGTCAGGATCATCATCATCGTTTGACAACTGGGCGATAGTTGATACAACAAGTTCACTTGATGCCACCGAAATAGTACTCGCAGCGAACGGAACTAAGACGGTGTACTGGGGTTTTAAAAACAATGACATTGCAGGACAAATAGAAGATATAGATATAACTTATTACAACGTACGCGTTGATGTTGGCGTAGGTGTTAACGTATCATATACAGCGTTCAAACTCCGTAAAATAGAAGTAGCACCTCAAGTCGGCATTGGCGTAGGGGTTAATGCCCAATATATTACAAGAAAACTGAACGTAATTGGGATTCCAGTTCAAG
>Ga0306906_1000627_pt1 | contig 12953 bp, 13 predicted proteins | sample AntRauTorcE11897_FD_190405 | JGI IMG/M metagenome (GOLD analysis project Ga0306906, IMG submission 190405) | Saline lake microbial communities from Rauer Islands, Antarctica - Metagenome Torckler E11 #897 (v2) (version 2) | ecosystem: Environmental > Aquatic > Non-marine Saline and Alkaline >...
GCCGAATTAAAAGCCGGTCAATTTTGTGAATGTTTACCGATTTTTCTTTTAGGCCAAACTGATGGGCACAAAATTCCAAAAACTGCGATAAGTCTGTTTTATAAGAGGTGATGGTGTGTTCGGAGGCGTTGCGTTCAACCTTTAGGTACCGCAAAAATTTTTTGATCGCGTTCTTCATACAACTAACGCGTTTAGCGGTTAGGGTTAAATGATTCTGAGTTTGGTTTTGGGCTTATTCTAACCCACCCCTGCACCCCTCCTGAGGAGGGGAGTCTCTGTTTCCCCTCTTGAGAGGGGATTAAGGGGTGTGTTATTTTTCCAATGTGAATCAATTGCACTTTTCTGTTATTTAGCCACTAAACTCGTTACATATATTATATACAAATCGAGAGCCAAAATATAGCCGTTTTTGGCAATCACGAGGTGGGACGTTCTTTCCACTTTACGTTATGGTTGGTAAAATGATCCCAAAGAACCTGAATTCCAAGAACATGAAACCAGCTGACGCCCACCGGATGCAAAAATGCATACAGCTTTGACCAGCCGAACCATTCAGCCAATATCAAGCGATGAATTATGATTGTTGCAACAGCAATGCCGGAGAGCAAAAAGACCGTTGGGTTGTAATGAACCGGACTGAATAGCAGTGCCCCAAAAGGAAACACATAGGTGATGAAATTCAGGAGTGCCATAATTATAAAGGTGGGTATCGAATAATTATACAGGGCCAGAAAATTTTTGCGAAAGCCCTGCCACATTTCTTTGCCCGAAATATACATGCGGCAGCTTGCGGCCTTTTGCCCGTGGTACATACGCATGGAAAAACCGCCTTTTTTAATTTCCTTAGCAAGGGCTACATCCTCAACGATATCTTGTTTAACGGACTGATGTCCGCCAATAGCATTGTACGCTTTGCGATTAAACATCATGCATTGCCCACAGGCGGCAGCAAAATGATGAGAAAATCGGGCGGGAAGCCATGTTGGTTTGTTGTGCACATAGCGAGCGGGTAATAAACTAAGCAGTCCGTAATAGATGATGGGAATGACGGCCTTTTCCCAGAAGGTGCCCATCTGCTGCACCGGCCATACGGTTATAAAATCGGCCTGCGATTTTTGCATGGAGGTGACGGCCCGACTGACCATATTGGGTTCCAGCCATACATCGGCATCAATAAAAAGCAGAAAATCCCCCTGTGCTTTTTGGCTTAATTGGTGGCAGGCCCACGATTTACCCAGCCAATGGTCCGGCTTTGATTTTCCGTAAATTACATTCAGCTTTTTTGAATGAGTTGCTAATTTTTCTAAAATTTGAGGTGTTGAATCGGTCGAATCATCATCAAGTACCAGCAGTTCTATTTGATTGTAACCTTGGGCTAAAACCGATTGCACAGCTCGTTTAATATTTTGTTCCTCATTGCGTGCCGGAATGCAAACACTAACCGTTGGAGTTGTAGAAAGTGAAGCTGTAACATGGTTTTTAGAAAGCGGCCTGAAATCACTTTTATTCATCCAAAGGATGAGGGAGGTGATGCCCAAATAAACCAGTGCAATGCATAGCAAGTAGATCATATTGTGAGTAATTCTGAGATCAGGGTTTTATAAGAATGCAATGGCCAACTATTTTATTGATGGATTATAGGCTACAAAACAGGTATCATCGAATTTATGAATAAAGAAACCGTTTTTCACAGCGATATTCGCTCCCGCAAAACTACCCCCGGGGCCTATGAATGGTGGTACTTTGATGCCGTAAGTGATGACGGTGCCACAGAGTTTGTGATCATTTTTTACGAAGGTAATCCATTTTCCCGACGATATATAAAAAATCAGTACAACGGTTCACCGGCCCGCCCGGGTAACCATCCGGCTATTAGTATTTCCATATATCAAGATGACAAGCCGGTCTATTATAGTTTTACGGAGACGAAAGAATCAGCCGCATCATTTGATGACCAATTCCCCTCCATGCAAATTGATGATCATTCAATGCAGGGCAGCTTGCACGGGGATGACGTCATTTACCAGCTGCAACTTAATGAAAAACTGCCCTCGGGTGATAAAATAAAAGCTGAGCTTGAATTTAGGGGGCCTCTTCTTGGGGCCGAATCGTTTGGTCCCGTACAGAACAAAAATCACGCCTGGGATTTGATACAGCCCCGAGCAGATGTAACGGGACGCATTCAGTATTCAAGCCGAACTCAAACTGAAAATATCATTGATTTTAAAGGGCAGGGGTATCACGATCACAATAAAGGGAATGAACCGCTCAAAAATCAATTTGATGACTGGTACTGGGGGCGTTTTCATTTCAAAAATCACTCGCTTGTCTATTATTTGATGGACCATAATAAAGAAGATACGTTTGCCTGGATAATCAGCAAAGACGGCCTAAAAGTGCTGGAAGTGCTGGATACCGTGCAGCTGCAAGACTTTGCGCGGACGATTTATGGCATGCGTTCCGCCCGAAAATTAACCTTTAGCAACGGCCATGCGCAGGTGCTCATACAGCAGACCAAAATGCTCGACAGCGGCCCCTTTTACCAACGGTTCAGCAGCCACGCATTTGTAGATGGTTCATCAAGCCAACCGATGACAAGTCGGGGAATAACGGAATATCTTTGCCCGCCACGTATTTATAACCGGTGGTACTGGCCATTGACCAACATGCGTATCCGCTATAAACAAGAATCGCCGCATTGGGTGCAGCGATCAAAACGATTATACCGGTGGACGTGGTGATTTATGAAGGGGTAAACACTTCTTTGTATATATTCATTAATTCCTTCTCGTAGCGCTCAAAGTGACGTCATATTGTCCGTAGGACTCCTATGGAGAGCGCAGCGTAGTCCCGATGGTTCGGGAAAATGTGTATCAGTATAATTTCAAAGCCTTTTTATATAAGTTTTTCGTAGGGGTGATCATCAAATCCAGCCGATTCCATGAGCTTTTCCCTAACCAGAGAGAGTTCATTTTCAAGTCCGCTAATGATATGTTCTCTTTTTGATTCACGATTCAACGCACAGGGTTTGCCTACCCACAAATGCAGTTCCGGTTTATCATGGCGAATGGTGTGCATGTGAATGCCTATGGGCACAAAATCGACGTTTTTCAACTTATTGCATAACCAACCAATACCGGCTTTAAAATTAATGGCTCGATCAATCGGCTTAATTTCGCCCTCGGGATAGAGGAACAAACTGGCATTATCGCGATCCATCGATTCGAGAGCGTACCGCAGGGATGCGCGTATGTGCCGGGGGCTTTCTTGATCAACAGAAAAGGCCCCAATTTTTTTGAAAAAAGGATATTTTTTTAATTGCTCGTACTCCATCATGGCCCGCGGCTGCTGGTTGAAATGATAGGTGTTTAATATCAACGGAATAAGGCCGTCCCACCACGAGGTATGATTCAAAAAATAAACGGTTTTGGCGTCTGCCGAAGGGTGATATTGTTGATTAATCCAGACTGTTTGAAACCGGCGTTTGAATAGATTTTTGACATACACATTGAACAGCGACCTAAAAATGGGCGACTCTTCAGCTGCTATAAATTCCCGGGGCATTGTTTGGGTGATCTAATGATTGTGGATATTTTAGCGTTATCATGCCGCAATAAAATACAGAATAAAACCAATCATGCAGTTGATAAATTCTCAAATTCAAGAATATGCTACTTACCACACTACCGACGAGTCGGCCGGAATCAAAGAACTGGTGGAGCATTCCGATCAAAAATTAGAGCATATCGATATGCTCAGCGGAAAAGTGGTGGGGCAACTGCTTGCCATGCTTGTAACCATCTCAGAAGCACGGAATATCCTTGAAATAGGCACTTTCACCGGGTGCTCAGCCCTGCATATGGCTGAAGCGTTACCCGAAGACGGATCGCTGATCACCTGCGAATATAATGAACATTACGAAGATATTATCCGCAAAGCATTCGCTGAAAATAAAGCAGGACACAAAATTACGCTTAAAATGGGACCGGCCCTGGAAACCATTAAAAGGCTGAACAAATCCTTCGATTTTATTTTTCTGGACGCCGATAAAATCAACTATCCGGCCTATTACACGGCCGTGTTGCCCAAGTTACGGCAGGGAGGCCTGCTGGTGATTGACAATGTGCTGTGGAGCGGAACTGTGCTCAATGCGGATGATGAAAAGGCCAAGGCTATTGATAAACTTAATGATATGGTTACTGAAGATGAAGACGTGGAGCAGGTGATGTTGACCGTGCGCGATGGCGTGACAATTGTGCGGAAAAAATAATTTTTTAAACTGTTTCTCTAACAAATGCAGGCCGATTTGCCTAATCGGGCAGTATGGTTGTAGGCATGCAACCATGTTAAAAAGTCATCCACAAAACAACACACCCCGACCTCCGCAAAACCAGCGGAGCCCACCCCTCTTTTTAGAGGGGATTTATCCTTGCCGTTTTAGGATTTTGTATTCGATTTACGGATTGAGAAGCATTCAATATTGAAGTCCCCTCCGCGGGAGGGGTACGGTTGTCCCGTCAGCGGACGGGACGGGTAGTTGCAGGGTAAAGAAGCCGTGTATGTAGGTCGGGCAGCCTGCCCGATTAATATTGTCATCCCGAACGCAGTAAGGGATACCGACAGTGGTCGGTACAAGTTCTCAAATGCATTATTAGCAACAATATTGTTCGGAGGTACTCCCAAGGAATGCAAGCACAACCTCCTCACAACGTGGCGACAATAATTTTCTGCAAACTTTAGCAAGTATCATCGCTTGAGATTCCTCATCGCTTCGGAATGACTTCTTTTTGGGAATGGCAGCTTTTTACTCATGTCAGACCTCTGCTGCGGCATGGCGGCCAAAAGATAAAACAGCCGTAAGCCGATTTCTGATTCTGGTTCCGTACCTCCGGTGCGAAACCGAATTAGAGGCTTATTTTCATCTACTCGGTCAGGCTGACCGAGGGACATACGGCTCCATGCAGCGATCCGATCACTTCAAGTGATCAGATCGCTATGCTATTTTCAGAGGGGAATTATTCTTTCTGTTGTAAAATTTTGTGCCCTATTCAGGCGTGTGCAAGCGTGCAGCATTGAAGTCCCCCGAGGGAGAAGGAAAGAGGTTGAGGGGTAGTAAAAAAGAAGAAAACCCTACTGGCGCAAGTGTCCGCTTGTGCCCATTAAGGGAGCGGGTGGTTTTTCATGCGAGATGCTGGTTGATAGTCAATAGCTATGGTTTACCGTCGGCTGCCTTCATACAGCTCATATTTAAGCAGGCGACAATCAATAGTGGAGTTGAAAAATGGAAAACGCCGGCTGGCGCGAAGCCCCACTTTCTTGGCTAATTCAAGATTACCGGTAAAAATATAGCCGGTATAATTGGTACACTGCTGTTTGAAGAAATCGCCCATTTGTCCGTATAACGGTTCCAGGCTATCTTTTTCGCCCAGCCGTTCGCCGTAGGGCGGGTTCATCACCACTACGCCGTTGCCGTCGGGCAGCCGGGTCTTGCGGAAATCGCACACCTCAAATTGAATGAGATGATCAACCCCTGCCGTTTGTGCATTCTTTTTTGCCGCGACAATGGCCTCGGGATCGCGGTCGGTAGCAATAATTTTGCCCTGAAATTCCTTGTTTGATTCTTTATTTAGTTTCGAACGCATCTGATCCCACTGCTGCTGATCAAACCCTTTAACCTGCTTGATACCAAAGTGAGGGCGCAGCGAACCTGCGGGACGGTTTAGCCCGGCCAAGGCTGCTTCTATAGCAAGCGTGCCACTGCCACACATGGGGTTGATAAAGTGATTGGAGGATTCCCATTCGGTGGCTTTAACGATAGCAGCAGCCAGACTCTCTTGCATGGGCGCAGAGTGAGACTTGGTACGATAACCGCGCCGAGAAAGTGATTCACCTGATGCATCTATAAATATGCGGCAGTTTGTGTTGCGCCAAAAAATAAAAATGACAACTCCGTTTAGATTCGGTCCGGAATCGGGGCGACTTCCTTCCTTCTCGCGGATGCGATCAACCACGGCATCTTTACAGCGCAAATTTGCAAATTGCGTGTTGTCGATGGACGGGGTATCAATAAAAGAAGTAACACTTACGTATCCATTACTGCGGATATACTCTTCCCATGGAATGCTGTTGACCTTGCTATACATTTCATCGGCGCTGTTTGCACTGAATTCATCAAGCAGGTAATGCACGCTGTGAGCAGTGCGGAGTGACAGCACCAATTCCATGCAATCATTCAGCGAGCCGGTGGTTTCCACACCCGCTTTGCGCGTTTTAATGACGGGAAAATTTCGTGATTGCAGTTCTTCTTTTAAAAAAGGGGTAATGCGCTTGGGACAGGTTAAGGAGATACTACTGCTTTTGGAAAATGAAGCCATAGTTGATTGAAAATTGGAATTTTTTTAATGATAAGTGGTCTAATTTCCCGACCCTTCTCTTATGGCGCGAGCGTCCGCTCGTGCCGAATGTATATTGATTTGTAATTATCTTAATGATACCAACATTGGTCCAAGCGGACGCTTGAACCAGTTGTAAAAAAATTTACTAACCTTTGGAAGGGTGGTAAAGCTAAATATGGGTTGAGAAATAAAAAAAGGACAGCCGTATGCTGTCCTTTAAAATAATTGCTTGAAATAAATTAATTCTTTATTTCGAGCAGCTCAATATCGAAGGTTAAGTCTTTGCCGGCCAGGGGATGATTGGCATCAAGCTTAACTTTTTCATCCTCTACATCGGTAATTTGCACCGGAATAGCTTCGTCCGATTCCTGCTGCTGCATTTGCAGCTGCATGCCTTCTTCGGGGTCTACATTGTCGGGAAGCTCATCTTTTGCTACTTCCAATTCCAGGTCGTCGCGGCGTTCCCCGTATGCCTCATCGGTGGGAATATTTATGGTTGTGCTGTCGCCTTCATTCATGCCGGTTACTGCTTCTTCAAAACCGGGGATCAATTGTCCTTCACCCAGCGTAAATTCAAGCGGTTCGCGGTCTTTGGAGCTGTCGAATACAGATCCGTCTTTTAAAGTTCCTGTGTAGTGTACTTTTACGGTATCACCGTCTTTAACTGTTGACAAAATATGTCCTCAAATTTCTTAAAATTTATGATCTCCAAATATAATCATAATTGAGCGGAAAGCAGAAGATTTGGCTGTTAAAATTGGTTAGTTCTTAATTTTTCTTTGGAAAATGAAGAATCCTGAATGAGATTAAAATCCATGGTGCCAACAATAAGCCCTTCTTCGGTAATTACATCAATTTCCCATTGGCCCGGATGCAGATTTGTTTTGAATGTAAAGCCGCGATAGCCACCGTCGCGGCCGCCTTCAATTTTATAATCAATGATATCACTGATTCGCCATTGGCCCGTCTGCCTGTCAAGCCATTTCCATCGATGGGCAACCCCTTTATTTAAATTGGTTGGAGCGAAAATAGAGGTGTACGCAAAAATGGTGTCGCCCGGGGCATAGGCAATATTCGGGTTAAAGGCTTTCCATATTTTATAGCTTTTATCAGGATCGTAGGTAACCAAATAGCTACTCTCTGATTTTTCAACACTATAGGCCACTAATCCCGTTTTCAAGGAGAGGGGTACAGGCGGTATCAGGTTAAAATAATAGAATACATTAATACTCATGTATATAACCAGGATTATACCGCAAAGTTTTGACAGCTTAATCTCACGCTGCGTAGATGGGCTTTTCGAGTACACAAATAGTATAAAAAATGAAGAGAATGCTAACGCTACACCGCCTGAAATTATAAAAACCATGGTATTCATTATTCCGGTAAAAACAGGAATCATAAACACGAAAAAAGTAAAATTTATAAAATAGAAGGCACTAAACTGAAGATATTTATTCGAAATTCGGTGCTTAAACAGTTCATTTGAAATCATTAAAAATATGAGAATGAAAAAGAATACCATGGTTTTGGTAAGCGAGACGCTGCGAAAAAAGAATACTACATAGGCACTGCTCAGCCCGCCCAGAAAAAATTGCACGGCCAAAGGTGCATATTCTTCATACGGTTCCAAGAACGTTTTTTTCCATCGTCCGTCATCTGCAAGGTTAAAAATATACAGCGAGGCCATTAGCCCAAGGAGATAGGTAAAGAGTACAAAATTGCTGTATAAGTGATCAATGCGCTGTAGCGTCAGGCTGTCCCAGATAAATCCACCAACAAAAAATAGAATAAGGGCTATTCGTTCATGGCGCTCATAAAAAGCTTTAAATTTTGACAGCATGACCGCTGGTTTGTGGGTAATTGGAAATTATCACTATAATAAATGAAATACTTAAAAATAATAAATCATTAAGTCTGTAAATACTCACTCCAAATATTACATGCATGAAACATTCTACGAAAGAAATACTTGAAAATGCTAAAACCATTGCCATTATCGGCTGCTCTGAAAATGAATACCGCACGAGTCACCATATTGCCCAATATCTTCAGGATAGTGGCTACCGCATCATCCCGGTAAACCCCAATTACGATACTATTCTGGATGAAAAGGTGTATGACAGCCTTAATGATATTCCAGAAGACCCCTCGGTTGATGTTGTGGACATTTTTCGGAATTCCGAACACACGGCCGCCATGGTTGATGATATTATCAGTTATGCCCAACATGCCGACCAGAAGCCGGTGGTTTGGACCCAGCTGGATGTTTCATCACCCGAGGCCGAAGAAAAAGCTCAAAAAGCGGGACTATCGTACATCAAAAATGAATGCATTATGGTTCAGCATCAACAGCTCTTGTAAAGGGGGGAAGCCTCTCAAGTTTATTCCGACTGTTTTTGTTGAAGCATGAGCTTGTTGCGTTCTTTTTCATACTCCTCAATCTTGCGGCCCAGTATGCGCTCTATGATAAGCTGATCTTCGGATGGAATAAAGGTCTGGAAATCGCTTATTTTTTTTGTACTGTTGATGTAATCAATCTGAACAATATCTTCCGTGACCCAGCTGTATGACACCAGTTTTTTCCAGGGAATCATTTTATCCAGCACTAAGATGCCCTTGCGCCTGAATTCGGGCACCACGCGCACCGTCCAACCCCAAAAGCCAAAGCCCATCAACGAAAGCCCGGAAGTAATGCCAATATCGGTGAAGTAATTCCAGTCAAGCAGTCCGGTGCGGTAAATACCAAAGATGAAAAGGGCAGCGGCAACAATACTTGGAGCCACGTCCGTCCAAAATGAGCGGTGCATGTATTCCACTTCCCCGGCCTCTTCGCGCAGGCCTATAAGCTGTATGCCGTAGCCGGTGAAAAATCCCGCCGCCACGGTGTAAGCTGCGCTTGTTACCTTAGCCGCCACCCATTGGGGGAAAAGGCCCGTCCAGTGCGCCACTGACATAGCGGTTAGCAATAATGCGGCTGTTAATGCGCCATTAATCACCCGTTGTTGGTTCAGGGAATCAATCCTGAATATGTGCCGATAGCCCACGTACCCCCCGGCTAATAACAGGCAACTCAATGTGATGATGTAAAGTATCATAAATCGTTTATTTTAGTGTTCTAAAGTAGAACCTGAATGCGTTCAATTCAACATTCGTTTTTAAAGCTTAAATTTACTCTGGAGGCCATGTGTAGAAGCCTCTTTTAAATAAATACCCATTTTATGAGCACAGCATTGCAACCCAAAAATATTGAAGTTCGAAACAGCGATCAGGAATTGGAAATAAACTGGGGTGATGGCCACCAATCTGTGTACGCCTTATTTGGCCTGCGCAAAAATTGTCCCTGCGTGAGCTGCCGCGGCGGGCACGGGCAAATGGATAGTTTTGATCGCTCCCTGTTTTTTGTTGAGCCCAACCGCCATTACGAAGTGGAAAATATCAAGCAGGTTGGAAATCATGCCATAAAAATTACGTGGAGTGATGGTCATGACACAGGCATGTATCAATGGGAAACACTGCGTGAGTTGTGCCCCTGTGAGGAATGCTATCCCGAGCAGGGGTGATGGAGTAATGAATATTGAACAAGGAACGCCGAATATTGAAGTGAATTTCAGCATTCGCTATTCCCTGTAGGTTATTAAGCGGTTCCATTATCGACTTCTTCAACTACCGAGCGTCCGGTTGACTGGTCACCGGTGAACCATTGCCATCGTTCTTCAAGAATAAGTTGACCCGCGGTATTGCGTCTTGGAACAGACTTGCATCGGCCGGCCATTACTTCTCCGTTATTATTGAGATGATGGTAGCAAAATTCGAGGCTTCCATCGGGATGAACCTTGCCCATTAGCTGGCCTTTTACAATTGCGCCTCCTGCATATTTTCCGGTTAGTTGATTACCTTCCTGGAAATAGTGAAACACCGTTTCGTTTCCCACTTCACCTGTAGGCGAATTAGTTTTTCCTCTGAACCTACGTCCGTTGTAATTTATATCCATCGATTATGGTTAAAAGTCAGATGTCCAATTCATACATATGCTCTATATCAGTAGTTTCTGAATAAAAAAGATTTTTTCGAAAACTGTAGATTATATCATGCCGATGTGCTGGGCGGGAATGTAGATTGAAATTTATTCCGGGTTCGTTGCCCACACGCTGCTCTCGGTGATAAATCCGCGATCGTGCATGCGTAGCATATCACACATCGCTTGGGCAATATCTTCGGCTACAAGTTTGGTTTCGTTGATGTCGCGCTCTACTTCATGACCGTCGCTGAAAAAGGGCGTTTGCACTTCGCTTGGGTTCATTTGCATCACCCGAATATTATGGGGACGTAGTTCAGCCCGCCAGCACTGGGTCATACCGCTGAGAGCAAACTTGCTGGCTACATAGGTGGTACCGCCCGCATAGCCACGCTTACCGGATGAAGAGGATACATTAATGATGTTTCCGTAATCGTTATCAATGAAAACCCCGGCCGATTCGCGGGCAACCATCATGGCACCCAGCGCATTGGTTTGAAACTGATTTTCCATCTCCTCTGCCGACACGTCCACCAGCTTGGCACTGCTGCCGTAGCCCGCATTGTTAATCAGCACATTGTAGTGATCCAGTTCCCGGTTGGTTTTCTGGACAAGGTCTTTCACCTGCTGCTCGTTGCCCACATCGCATTGGATGGGAATGGCGCCGATTTCATCAGCCGTTTGTTCCAGTTTGTCTTTTGAGCGAGCGGCAATAACCACTTTAGCTCCAGCATCGATAAGCATTTTAGCCGTTGCTTTTCCAATACCTGAACTGCCGCCGGTGATGAGTGCGTTTGCGTTTTTTAGATCCATGATATTTTAAGAATTTTAAATTGTTAAAGCGTTTATAAGACTAATATTGTCATTGCGAACGGAGCGAATGGAATGAGTGTAGTGTGACAATACCCCGACGAAAAAACGTGAGAGTCAGCGACCGGAGATCGCCACGCCTCAAAACTGGAGGCTCGTGATAACAGTTTCAAGCATTTCGTCAAATTTTTCATTATTAGTTTATAACTATTTCTGTGATGTCAGCGTTTGGCTTAGCTCTTGCAAATGATTCCATACCGCATCAGCATGACGTTGCTCAACATTGGTGTTGCCCAGCACCACCCTAATTACAAATTTCCCGTTGAGCTTGGTGTGCGTCAGAAAAAATTCACCAGAATGTTGGCTTTTACTTAAGAGCCTTTCGTTCAGTTCGTTCAATTTTTTCTCATCCGAAACTTCCGGCGGATGATACCGCAAACAAATCACATTGAATGGAACGGGAGCCATGAGTTCAAAATTTGCTGACTGCTCAACCCGCTGCTTAAAATTTTTTGCCAGCTTCAGGTGATGTTTTATTTTCTTTTGCAATCCTTCAATCCCAAAGGTGCGAATAACAAACCAAAGCTTAAGCGCCCGAAAGCGCCGACCAAGGGGAATGCCCCAGTCGCGGTAGTTTTTTACGCGCTCATCTTCCGGAGTCTTCAGATATTCAGGGGTAATTTCAAACGTACGCACCAGCAACTCCTCATCCTGCACAAAAAAGGCCGAGCAGTCAAAATTGGTAAACATCCATTTATGCGGGTTGAACACAAAAGAATCAACGGCTTCAATGCCGTCAATCATATCACGCATTTCGGGCAGCAGCAGGGCCGTTCCGGCATAGGCGGCATCAACATGAAGAAAAATGTCGTAGCGATCACAAATGACCGCAATCTCTTTAAGCGGATCAATAGCCGTAGATCCGGTGGTGCCCAAGGTGGCGATGATACATGTGGGTGTATGACCATCATTGATATCTTTTTGAATCGATTTTTCCAGGGCTGTGGGATTCATGGCAAACATATCATCAACCCCAATTTTTCGCAGGCTTTGGCTGCCGAAACCTGTAATTTTTACATTTTTTTCAATAGAGGAGTGGGTTTCGGCCGAGCAGTAAAGAGTATGTGTTTCGGCACCGGAAAAACCGGAAGCGTTCACTTCAAAATCCGTAACTTTTTCACGCGCCATCAGCAGCGCAGCAAGGGTAGCGGTGGAAGCCGTATCCTGTATCACCCCGGTAAAGGAGGAGGGCAGCCCAATCATATCACGAAGCCAAATCATCATTTGTTCTTCCAGTTCGGTGGCTGCCGGAGACGTAATCCAGCTCATGCACTGGGCACCAAGTGTGGCGGTCAGCATTTCGGCCAGCACCGAGGGATAACTTTTATTGGCAGGGAAATAGGCCATAAATTGGGGGCTTTCCCAGTGGGTCATGCCCGGCATGATCACATCTTCAAAATCGCTGAAAATTTTCTCGAATGATTCTGAATCTTGAGGCGCACTTTCGGGCAGCTGATTTAAAATATCATTGGGTGCTGTGGACGGCTTTACCGGATAGTCTTCCACTTCCGCAAAATAATCGGCCATCCAGTCGACCAACCGATGCGCCTTTTTTCTAAAATCGTTGTTGTCCATAAACATGGGTTCAATTTAAATCTAAAATCTACTTTCGACAGCTCTTGTGCAAGCACCAAAAATATTTAGATGGGGCATAAGCAGATGGAGGCAAT
>Ga0306906_1000633_pt1 | contig 12867 bp, 18 predicted proteins | sample AntRauTorcE11897_FD_190405 | JGI IMG/M metagenome (GOLD analysis project Ga0306906, IMG submission 190405) | Saline lake microbial communities from Rauer Islands, Antarctica - Metagenome Torckler E11 #897 (v2) (version 2) | ecosystem: Environmental > Aquatic > Non-marine Saline and Alkaline >...
CCGGTATAAGGTAGGCCTTCAGCCTCGCGGTGCAAGCGTACCGTCGCCTCCATGAAATAGCGTTCAGCAAGATCCTGAGAAGCTCCGCCTTCCTGGTAAACTTCTATACTTTGCTCAAATGCAGCCCGAAGTTCTGATTCCTGCGCTTCCGCAATCCAGACGAGAGCGTGGGCAATATCGCCAGCTTCAAGGGCCTTACGTGCATCCGTAGCCACCGGACCATTTACCCGGTCGCAATGGGCCTGCGAAAGGATTGGGGTTAATGAAAAGAGGGTTACAAATAGAAGTTCTAATAGTGTTGATATTCGAGTATTCATAATTGTTAGTTTTTGGGGTTCTTGATTTTCATCCCCAATCTAACCCTCAGCACCCCGCACTAAAATGATATAGATCAAGTTAGTTCTGCTCATCTTTGAATTTATTACTCTATAATGGTTTTAAGCCTCTTAATATCCTTTATAGAAACCCATTGCCTTCCCGTTTCGATGATTCCTTCTTTTTGAAAGCTACTCATCACACGACTAGCCGACTCCGTGGTGGTACCGGCCATATCTGCCAAATCTTTCCGGGAAAATGGGAGTTGGATCAGTGTACCCTCTTCTTTGCTTTCCCCAAACTTTACTATTAGAGTAAGCAGAATACTAGCGATGCGTTTTTCCACCGACTCCGTAGTAAGCTGTTTAATTTGGTCTTGAGATGATCGCAGTTTTTCAGCGCTCACCTCTAGGATGGCAATGCCAACAGAGGGATACGCCTGTAAGATTTCACGAAAATCTTTCAGCCCAATAGAAAGAACACAGCAGTCACTTTGAGCTACAGCAGATTCAGTATAAACATCACTGCCCAACAATTTAAGGGAACCGAAATAGCTTCCGGGATTTAGGATATCCAGTACCACATCTTTTCCCTCACCAGTATATCGCAGCAATTTAACAGCGCCTTCTACCACCACTCTCAGGTAATGCGCCGGATCTCCCTGATAATAAATTTCATCCCTCTCTTGATAATGCGTAGCCGAAAACCGCTTTACGATTTCATCTAAATCTTTCTGCTTTAAATCCCGAAAAAACGAGACCATCCCCAGCTTCGAACTTTTCAGTTCCAGCGAACAGTGATGTCCGTCAGGAATATGATCCTTTAGTGGTGTCGTCTTTCGTTTTCCCATATTTGGCTCACAACATGTTATTCAGATTTACGCTTCATCACCTTAACTTTCCATTCCTCGGGCATCACTTCCAGGTATTCCCAATTGAACGGGACGTCGTTCTCGGCTTCCATCTGGTAATATAGCGGTTTTGGGTCGTGATCGTTAATGAACACAAACGCTTCTCCGGGTTTAAGGTCATCAAAAGCTTCAAACACCATGTCATGGCGTTTGGCGGGTGGAAATGGCCGTACATCAAATTTATTTACCACGCTGATGTCGGTCGTATCCACATCATTATCCGATTTTTTGGTAACATGAATCACGCACTCACCTTCTTCTTTTTTCTTGTATTCCCATCTGTGTTCATCTTTAAATTTCTTATTAAAGATCTGATGAATTTCTTCAGGGTCTTCTGCGGCTCGTATTTCCATCACATCGTCGGTAAGCATCATTCCGTACCGATGGAAGATGGTGTACTTCCAGTCTTTCTTGTCGGCTTTTCGGAGATCAATTAATGTAGAAACTCCGGAGCCTTTAGAGCCTTCGGAAGCTTCTGTCCGAGTAACCCGCACTTTCCATTCATCAGGATCGCGCTTCAAATACTCCCAACCGACTACATCCCCAAAAATAGAGCGGAATTCATAATAGAGTGGTTTCGGATCGTGGTCGTTGATAAATACAAAACTCTCTCCCGCCGGCAAGTCTTTGAACAACTTTAACAATTTTTCATGCCGTTTAATTGGGATAAGCGTTCTTACATCAAGTTCTTGTTCAGTTATTTGAGACATTTTTGTCTTATTTTGAGTTAAAATTTTTTTGGATAGCTGTTAACTTTCATGCTTCAGCAGTCAGCTATTAGATGTCTAGTTTTCCTTCTTGGGATTTTCTCGCCAGTAATTATTTGCTGCGGCTACCGTTTGAAAATGAATAGCTATCACCTGTGAACTAGCAATCAGAGCGTCGGGATCTTTTGAATAGACATCACGCAGCATAAATAGAACTTCTTTATTAGGCTGTGTGGAGGTTACTCCTTTTCTTGCCAGTTTAATTGCCACTTGAAACCCTTCTTCTGGTGTTTCAGTTATCAAGCTCAATGGCTTTACTTCTGTAGTATCTGATCTGTTTGAATCCTGAGCTTGAATTGTAAACAAGCTTCCCAAAGTAAATGTTAGTATCAATAGTAAATATTTCATGATCTGTTATGTTTTATCGATTAATGGATTATTTCTATAATTATCTACCTAACTAGCGTCACCCGTATTCAGGTTCGAATCTTACTCAACATTAGCTGAAAGCTGAAGTCTGACAGCTGAGAGCTTTCCTCACCCAATCGCCATCATGCGTTCAATGGGTTTGATTGCTTTTTGGGCCAATTCGCGATCCACTTTCACTTCATACCGATCGTATTCCAAAGCCTCATACACGTTTTGCAGGTTGATCTTTTTCATGAACTCACATACCGATTCTTCATTGGCCGGGATGAAAGTTTTAGATGGATTCTCTTTTTCCATGCGGTGAAGGATTCCGGTTTCCGTAGCCACTACAAATTCCTTCGCTTCGGATTCCTTAACAAAATCGATCATTCCGCCCGTAGAATAAATGTGGGCATCTTTACAGTCGTGGTAAAAGGCAGAATTCAGCATGCAACTGGTGGAACAGCCGCATTCGGGATGAATAAGGATCTCGGCTTCGGGATACTCTTTCTGTTTCTCACCCAGATTCAAATCCCCGATCTTCTCGTGCACATGACAGGCTCCATCCCAAATATGCATATTTTCACGTCCGGTCATAAGCTGGATGTAACTCCCCAGAAATTTATCCGGTCCAAAAAGAATCTCCTTGTCTTCGGGAATAGAATTGATCACCTCCATGGCGTTCGATGATGTGCAGCAATAATCGGTTTCAGCTTTTACTTCAGCGGTGGTGTTTACATACATTACTACTACCGCGCCGGGATGCTCAGCCTTCCATGCACGAAGTTGCTCTGCGTTAATGGTATCAGCCAGAGAGCAGCCGGCCTCCAGGTCCGGTATCAATACTTTCTTATCGGGACAAATAACGGAGGCCGTTTCTGCCATAAAGTGTACCCCACAAAAAACAATGATCTCGGCATCCGTTTCGGCAGCTTTTCGGGCCAGTCCCAGGGAGTCCCCAATGTAATCTGCAATATCCTGAACCTCAGGAATTTGGTAATTATGCGCCAGGATGACGGCATTTTTGGTTTCCCGTAATTTGTTAATACGGCTGTTTAGTTCTTCGCTCGTCATTTGGATTGATAAAGATTGATTTATAATTAATTAAGCTTTCAGCCGTCAGTGTATTTTTGAGTTGAACATATCAAGCATAGCAGTAATTGAAATCTGAAAGCTGACGGCTCCTTACCCCACACAATACGTACAGGCGAAATCGCCCTCAGCGATATACGTGGTACGTTCTACATTTTTCTCAAACACCTTTCGGTAGAATTCTTCTTCCAGCTTGCAGGGAAGTTTAGTTACTTTGATGATTTCTCTGAAAGGGCAATTGCATTCTTTCACCATTAACTCTCCCGCATTTTTATTGAGGGAATACTTCGGCATGAAGCCTTCCTCCTCCAACATTTTTTTGAGGACTTCGGTTTTCTCTTCTTCAGACTCCACCTGCTCTTCCTCAAGCATCTCTTGCAATTTTTGGTAGCGGTCATCCCAGAATTTGGTAAAAAAATTATCCAAAATACCATGCTCGCCTTCCATTTGAAGATAACGGATAAGCTCCCGCATCATCTCCGGTTCGTACGAAGGATATAATCCATTTCCTTTTTTGGTAAGACGGAAACGAAGACTTGGCCGTCCCCGTCCCGACCGTTCATAACTACGCTCAATGTAATCGTCTCTCTCCAGCTGCGTAAAATGCTCACGAACAGTCGTCTTGGCCAAATCCATTTTCTCCACAGACTCATCAATGGTCAACTGACCGTGATGTTTGATCAGATCCAGTAATTCTTTTTTTGGTCCGTTTAACATGTTCTATCAGCCTAAAAGGTTTTCAAGTTTCATTTTTAGCTTAGAGAGCACATATTGCTCTTCCAAAAAATGGTGCTTCTCCAAATCCTCATCCAGTTCTTGAAGTGTAAAATACAACAGGCGGAAAGTGGTGCATGCCTCTTTGGGCGGGGTGAAATTATTGGTTAACTCCCGGATCCGTCCCACGAAATACTCAATTTCTTCCTGATCATTTTCAATGATATCAGCTTGTTTTTTTAGTGATTGAACCGTTCCGTCTTTCGTTTCACCGTTCATTTCAAAGAACCTGAGCAACTTTGGAAAGAACTTTTGCTCTTCAAACTTAAGATGCATTTCCAGCTTTTCCTTCAGTTTCTGCACATACCATTTCACCTGATTTAATTCCGGATACTGGGTTCCATGTACGTCCCAGGCTCTTTCACCATAATCTTCCGCATCGCGGATAAGTGAACTGGTATAATCGTGATGTTCTTCTTCCAGGTATCGAATAACCAGTTCAGGGGACCAGCTGAAAATTCCTTCAGGATAATCAAATTCGGCTCCTTTCTTCAACCTTTCAATTTCTTTGATCACTTCATCTTCATTTCGCTTTTGAGTTGTACATACCTCCATTAGTGTTTTATGCTCATTCCCCTGGGCCGGAATGCCGAGCACCTGCAATAGTCTGGAGCCTCTCTTCTCTTCCTGTAAAAAATCAGCAATGGTCATCTTTAAAATGTTGGACGACTTCTTTTCTTCAATATTCATCATGATTTCTTCTGTTTCTAATAAACGGTACTTCAATGATAGGCAAAGTAATCTCTATTATCAATATAATCGGTTTTAATAGTTTTAAATATTGTGACTTTAATGTTAGTCTCATAAATTTGACCGATACTTTCACCAATCAAACTCTATGAACACATTATCAACCCGACCGGTCTATTATTGGCTTTGGACCGGAATCATACTCATCAGCCTGATGATTATCGTAGGCGGAATCACCCGGCTTACCGACTCCGGTCTTTCCATGAGCGACTGGAACCTGATCATGGGCTCGATCCCTCCAATGAATGAAGCCGACTGGCAACAAACTTTTGAACGCTATAAAGAATTTCCGCAATACCAGCAGCTCAACTCCGGAATGGAACTTCAGGAATTTAAAGCCATTTTCTTCTGGGAATATCTGCACCGAATGGTTGGTCGTATGATTGGCATCGTCTTCATCATTCCATTCGGATACTTTTGGGCTAAAGGTTACTTTGACCACAGATTATTGAAGCGCATGTTCATTCTCCTGGGGCTTGGAGCCTTGCAAGGCGCTATGGGCTGGATCATGGTAAAAAGTGGCCTGATTGATATTCCCTATGTAAGTCATTATCGCCTTGCAGCGCACTTTATACTTGCTTTTGTTTTGATTGGATTCTGCCTTTGGTATGCACAAGATCTTCGGAATAGATCTATACAGGTTCTTCAAAAATCAACTCTAAAGAAATGGCTTTCCCTGGTTGGAGTCCTATTTATAATTCAACTCATCTATGGAGCCTTTACCGCCGGACTCGATGCCGGATACATCTATAACACATTCCCGAAAATGGAGGGGCAATGGATTCCTCCAACCTTCGCAGCCTTAGATACTTTTCTGTTAAACTTGGTTGAAAATCCCGGAACGGTTCAGTGGATTCACCGCGTGACTGGAACACTTCTTCTGATTTCTGTGACCATATTCTGGTGGAAGTCAGCCGTTCAGCAGTCGAAAAGTAAATGGCTGCAAGCGATGAGCGGGGCCTTGCTCACTATCATTCTGCTTCAATACCTTGTTGGCGTTCTAACGCTTCTAAATCATGTACCTATTTCACTCGGAGTTTTGCATCAAGGCATTGCTATCCTTTTCTGGATTATATTTCTAACGATCTCGCACAGGTTAACATAATTAAAACTGTTTTTACCGTTTTTATTATTGATAATCAGTTCCAATGTGTCTAACTTTAAGGCGGTTACATTGACAACAAAATTTAATCACTCAACCCAATGGCATACGTAGTCACTGAAAATTGCATTAACTGTAAACACACCAATTGCGCAGCGGTTTGTCCTGTAGATGCTTTTCGGGAAGGTCCGAATTTCCTGACCATCGATCCTTTTGAATGTATTGACTGCGATGCCTGCGTTTCCGAATGCCCTGTAGAGGCCATTTACCCGGATGATGAAGTCCCCATGAAGTGGGAGCATTACATTGAATTGAATGAACAACTTGCCGAAGAATGGGCAGATAGAATCATCAATGAAGCAAAGGAGCCGTTGCCGGAAGCCGAAAAATGGGCAGACAAATTTCCAAAGCTGGATGCTTTGATTAAGAAGTGGTGAACTTAAAGTGTTAGTTTTAAAATAAAATTTTTAATTACAAATAAGACAAAAATGTCTGATTTAGAACAAGAACTAGATGTGAGAGTAATATCTCCTCCACAAAAACATCCAACTATATTTAAAACTTTCGAAAATCTGAAAGAAAATGAAGCTTTCATTTTGGTGAATGATCACGATCCCAAGCCGCTGAGATATCAGATGTCGGCTATGTTAGGAGATGAGACATTTCATTGGGAATATCTAGAGGAAGGTCCTGAGGTATGGAAAGTGCGAATTGGTAAAAATGCGGAGTAATTTGAATTGATTTTCATGACCGAAAAACGGCGCCGGATAGCCCGGAAATTAAAAGAGGTGATAGATCCCGAGTTAGGAGTAAACATCGTGGATCTTGGATTGGTATATGACATCCTCATTGAGGATGGACATGTCATCATAGTATATACCACCACCACTCCGGGCTGTCCGATGCGCCGTTATTTACAGCAACAGATCGACAAAGCCCTTACTGGCATCGAAGGCATCGACTCTGCTGAAAGTAAATTGGTCATGGATCCCGAATGGAACGTAGATATGATCGTTCCTGATGTGGAATTTTTTGCCGTTCCTCCTCCCCAACTCAATCAATAACAGAATGGCAGTATTTCAGTTCTCAAACAAATTATTGGCCGGTTTTATGGCATTTGCAGCCTTGGGATTGCTTACCGGCTTGTATGCAGGTCTCGCCAAATTGGGATTTCTGGGAGATATAAACCTGAACATTCCCGGCGGGCTCCATGGCCCGCTAATGATCAACGCCTTCCTGGGTACACTCATCAGCCTGGAACGTGCTGCCGCCCTCGAGAAAAGATGGACCCTCACGGGGCCTTTTTTAATGGCAGTATCGGTAGTGTTCATGCTTTTTGTTGATCTGCAATATGGAAGCTGGTTATTTACAATCGGCAGCTTATTCGTAACTCTTACTTTACTGCACATTTGTTTCATTCAGCCAAAGATCTATCACTATATCATGGCCATGGGTGGAGCTTCTCTGTTCATCGGGAATCTTCTATTCACAATGGGAGCTCCGGTTTTTGAGATCGTGATCTGGTGGATGGGCTTCCCTGTACTAACCATCTTTGGCGAGCGTCTGGAATTGAACCGCATCATGCGTCCACCTAAAAAAGCGCAGTGGGCTTTTGTCGGTTTCATAGCGGTATGGATCTTAGGAACCGCTCTACTTCACTTTAGCCGAATTCATGGATGGCATCTGGTGATGGTTTCTACGCTGGCCACAGCAATATGGCTCATTAAATACGACATTGCCCGAAAGACGATCAAATCGGTACAGTGGACCAAATATAGCGCCTGGTGTTTGCTCAGCGGATATGGCTGGCTGGTTCTCACCGGGATTTTTGGGTTGATGTATGGGCTTCCCACTGCCGGACCTTTTTATGATGCGCTACTCCACATGGTATTTGTGGGATTTGTATTCAGCATGATTTTTGCTCATGCTTCGGTCATTATTCCTTCCCTCTCAGGAAAGATCATACCCTGGAGCCAATACTTTTACCTGCCGCTGATCTTGTTGCACGGATCTTTAGTACTACGCATACTGGGAGATTTCAGTGGTAACTACATGCTTCGATCTACCGGGGCCTGGATTAACGTACTGGCCATTTTACTATTTCTTGGAGGTATTTTTACCCAGATCGTGAGAAATCGAAGAAAATAACTTATCCATTCCATGTACTATGTTTCGCTTTATTTGCACATTCTTTCTGCGATCTTTTGGATTGGAGGGATGCTATTTACGGTAGCTGTATTGGTTCCCATTTCACGCCACAAAATAATTGAGCCGAACCGTGGCACCTTCTTCAGAATCGTTGGAGAGAAATTCAGCCGTATTTCATGGATTTTGTTTTTAATTCTGATCATTACCGGAATCACCAACTTAACGACCCGTGGTTTTGATCTAACTGTTTTGTTCACTGCAGATTTCTGGCAGGTAGGATTCGGATACTTTCTTGGTATTAAGCTGATGATCTTTTCTGCAGTACTCATCATCAGCGGACTTCATGATTTTTATTTCGGCCCGAAAGCTGCAAAACTAATGGAATCCGAACCCGATTCAACCCAAACCCAGTTCTTTCGAAAAATAACAAGCTGGCTGGGACGCATTAATTTGCTCTTTGGTTTGATGATCTTATACTATGCCCTGCGGGTCGTCCGTGGGTGATTTATAAGTCAAAGAAAATTCAACTCTCTGCAGAGATGCTTATCTTATAGCATGAATTTCAAACCAATTACCATTACTCTTAAAGCTACCATTTTGATCCTGCCTTTAGGACTTATTGCCTGGGTTTCCGGTAATGCGTTTATATTTCCGAGTTTAGGTCCTACGGCTTATATAATGGCAGCTACCCGTAAATCTAAAGTAACACTTAAAGAAGTATTGGGAGGACATATTTGCGGTGTAGTTGGTGGGTCTGTCAGTTATTTTCTTCTGGTTAAACCTGCTACCATGATCAATTTATCCGGACTTCAATCTGAGGCTGGATTTCAGATTGCCCTCGGAGCCGCACTTGCCATTTTCCTGACTTCATTGTTAATGCTGCTCACTAAGACCAGCCACCCACCCGCTTGTGCTACTACATTGATTATCTCACTTGGCTTTCTGCCCAAAGTAAATGACGCGCTAACCATAATATTTGCTGTAGCTGTACTCTATATGCTTTATCATTTTTTGAATCTGACGATCGAAAAGGCCAGAAAATAATCTAACTTCTCTATCTTTAAAAGTAAGGGTGAATCGAATGAAAAATAGTTCAAAACCAACAATTGAACTTAAAGCTGCTGAACATATCCGACAAGCATGCATTAAAGCAGCCCAAGAAGGATTTATGGATGCCTCAATGAGTGGCCTTTGTACAGAAGGCGCTATGGAAGCAGCCATCAGTGCTATGCAATCTTTGCCTATTGAAAAATTAGTCAAAGAGATTAAATCGTCTAATCATGAGATTTAGTTAAAACAAACCCTGCGTTTAGAATCAGTATCAAAAAAATTTGAGGTGGAATTAGTGAGCTTGAAGAATTTTTGCGATCGGTTGCAAGGTCTCATATTTGAAATATCGCGCACAGAAATAGAGCAACTCTGAGAGAAAATTTTAGAGGCCATTTCGGGAAGTTTTCAGAAGGCCTCAGATTACCCGGGAGGGGAGCTATTGGAAATGTTGTACTTTTGTTATACCACCCTATTATAAAAAAAGCCTCAAACACTTGATTAAACAGTATTTGAGGCTTGCGCAATGCTCCCCGGGTAGGATTCGAACCTACGACCAATTGATTAACAGTCAACTGCTCTGCCACTGAGCTACCGAGGAATGTGGTAGTTTGTTACAATAAAAAACCCCTATTGAAGGGGCGACAAATATAAACACATTGCTTACCTAGTTTCAACACTTTTCTTCACTTTTTATAGAAAACTTTTTCGAGCACTAATCCCTTTGCAGGAGCGGTATAAGTAGGAAAAGCTGAACCGGGCATTTTAAGTACTTCCTTAAATTGCTCTTTGGTCATTTTACCTTGTGCTACACGGACCATAGTACCCACCAAACGGCGGACCATATTCCTCAAAAAACGGTTCGCCCTGATACGATATCGGATCACCTCTCCTTCCACCAGAAACTCTGATAGCTGTATCTCACAAAGCGTGGTGAAATTATCTTCATTGAATTTAGAAAACCCGGCAAAGTCGAATTCGCCATCAAGCAGAGCAGAGCATTCATGAAGAATGTCAATATCTACAGGCTGACGTAGCACCCAGGAAAAGTGCCGCTGTAGCGGCATCCTCCGCTGAGTGATGGTGTACTCATATTCACGGGAAATAGCATCAAACCGTGCGTGAAACTCGGGATCAGCTATTTCATAGCCTACGACCTGGATCTCATTCCCCGCTAAGCCGTTAACCCCTGTAAGCAGCTTTTCGATATCGGTTTCCTCAGCAAGATCAACGTGAGCAACTTGTCCTCGGGCATGAACTCCGGCATCTGTTCGTCCCTGTCCTATCAGGTCTATGGGTTGCTGAAGGACTTTGGAGAACGCTTCTTCCAAAGTTTGTTCTACGGTTCTATCGGTGGGTTGAATTTGCCAACCGCTAAAGTTCGTCCCATCGAATTCTATTGTGAGTTTATATCGGGGCATTTATTTTTTTTCTAAAAGATAAAAAACCTATGAGATTCTATAATGATTTTTTTATTGATTTCAGCTACATAAAATAAAAGCCACAAAGCATGCCCATTTTCTATTCCTGTTCTCACTTCACAATTAATCCTCCCCTACATCGCGAAGCCCTGAACGGCTTCGCTTGTGTACAGGAATAGTTTCTACCCTCTCCCAATATTTTCCCCCAAGCAACCCTCTCTTCCCGTACACCGCGAAGGGGTTCAGCCCTTCGCTAATAAAGCCTCAAAAAAAATTTGTAAGGAATTAGTTTTAAACCGCTCTAACAAAAGAAAGCATAAAACATTTTTTCTGATGCCAAAAACATTTAATTCAATTTGGGTACATATTGTATTTCGAACGAAAGGCAATAAACCATTCCTATCCTGGGAAATACGAAATGCAGTTTGTGAATTCATTAAAACTAAAGGGAGTCAGAAAGGAATATCTATCGATACCGTAAATGGAGTCAAAGACCATCTGCATGTTTTATTAAGAATCAAAACTACTCAAAATATTGCAGAGTGTGTCAACTGGATCAAAGGCGCTTCATCAAAATGGCTCAATGAACAATATCACTGGAAACCTGATTTCGCCTGGCAAGAAGGGTATGGAGTGTTCTCAGTAAGTCTAAATGACATTAAAAAAATCCGAAACTACATCTACCATCAAGAACAACACCATAAAAATCAAAATTGTTGGGATGAATATGAAAAGACTCCATTGCCTTTTAAAGCGAAGCCCTGAACGGCTTTGCTTGCGTACCGGAATAGCTCCTGCCCTCTCCCACTAATTTTCCACAAGCAACCCTCTCTTCCCGTAAACCAGCGAAGGGGTTTAGCCCTTCGGCCACAAGCATGCCCATTTTCTATTCCTGTTCTCACTTCACAATTAATCCTCACCTACATCGCGAAGCCCTGAACGGCTTCGCTTGTGTACAGGAATAGCTCCTACCTATCCCAATATTTCCTACAAGCAACCCTCCCTTCCCGTACACCAGCGAAGGGGTTCAGCCCTTCTGCAATAACAAATCTAATTTCTTCAATTTTGATCACATTTTTTGCACATTGGGGTAGAACAATTCAACAGTTATAATTCCAGAATTTAACATTCCCTTATGCGCATTGAATTAGATATCAAACTCGGTTTCAAAAACGTAATGATCCGCCCCAAACGGTCCACCCTGAAATCACGGGCTGATGTTTCTCTGGAGCGAACCTTCAAATTCCTTCATGCCGAAAAGAACTGGACGGGAGTACCTATAATGGCCGCAAATATGGATACAACAGGAACTTTTGATATGGCTAAGGCTTTAGCGGAGCATAAAATGTTCACAGCCATACACAAGCATTATTCCATTGACGAATGGAAGGAATTCTTCAGCTCTGCCAATGATACCATTACCGAATACATCGCAGTAAGTACAGGCACAGGAAAGTCGGATATGAAGAAACTCGAACAATTGATGAACGCCTTTCCTCAGCTTCGCTTTATCTGCATTGATGTAGCCAATGGATATTCGGAGCACTTTGTGAAGTTTGTGAAAAAGGTGCGGGAAAAATATCCTGATAAAGTCATAATGGCGGGCAATGTGGTTACCGGAGAAATGGTAGAGGAATTATTACTTGCCGGAGCAGATATTGTCAAGGTTGGGATCGGACCCGGTTCGGTTTGTACTACCCGACTCAAAACAGGTGTTGGCTTCCCTCAGCTCTCAGCCATCATTGAATGTGCGGATGCTGCTCATGGCCTGGGTGGACAGATCATTTCGGATGGTGGCTGTAAATCGCCCGGCGATGTGGCCAAAGCTTTCGGTGGGGGCGCTGATTTTGTGATGCTCGGAGGCATGTTTTCCGGCCATGATGAAAGTGGCGGCGAGCTGGTGGAAGAAGATGGAGAAAAGTTTAAGCTCTTTTATGGGATGAGTTCTGAAACAGCCATGGATAAATACTTTGGCGGAGTAGCTGAGTATCGGGCATCAGAAGGAAAAACAGTGAAGGTGCCGTACCGTGGACCTGTGGAAGAAACCGTTCAGGATATTTTGGGAGGAATAAGGTCTACCTGTACCTATGTTGGTGCTAAAAAGCTGAAAGAACTTACCAAACGTACTACTTTCATTCGTGTTCAGGAACAACTCAACGAGGTATTCGAGGAGTAAAATAAAAGGAACTGAAT
>Ga0306906_1000643_pt1 | contig 12672 bp, 10 predicted proteins | sample AntRauTorcE11897_FD_190405 | JGI IMG/M metagenome (GOLD analysis project Ga0306906, IMG submission 190405) | Saline lake microbial communities from Rauer Islands, Antarctica - Metagenome Torckler E11 #897 (v2) (version 2) | ecosystem: Environmental > Aquatic > Non-marine Saline and Alkaline >...
ATGCGTGGGCTTAAGAAACAACGCACAAAGCGCCGGGCTTAGTGTAAGTGCATTTACCGCGGATATGATAATGGCCGTAGCCAAGGTAATGCCAAACTGCTGGAAAAATACACCCGTAGAACCGCCGATGAACGTCACAGGCACAAAGATGGCCGACATCACCAGAGTGATAGAAATAATGGCACCGGTAATTTCATTCATCCCCTCTACCGAAGCTTCAACGCCCGATTCGGCGCCCTCCTCCAGCTTAGAGTGGATAATTTCCACCACAATAATGGCATCATCTACCACAATACCAATGGCCAGCACCAAGGCAAACAGGGTGAGCAGGTTAATACTGAAGCCAAATAAATTGAGAAAGAAAAAAGTACCGATAATGGATACCGGTACGGCTATAGCAGGTATGAGTGTAGAACGCCAGTCCTGCAAGAAAATAAACACCACGATAAATACCAGGATAAATGCTTCCAAAAGTGTTTCATACACCTTATCAATAGAGGCATTAAGGAAACTGTTAACATCAAACAACGTGGCAAATTCAAGATCATCCGGTAGGCTCTGCTCTGATTTTGCAATCTGTGCTTTTACGTCTTCAACCACCTGTTGGGCATTAGAACCGGCCGTTTGGGATACAAAGAGTCCCACACTCGGCGATCCGTTGGTGCGGCGAATGGATGAATACGACTGCGCACCCAACTCAACCCGAGCTACATCACCCAGCCGTAATATTTGGGATGATTGGCCCTGGCCTGCTTCACGAATAATAATGTTTTCAAACGAAGGCACTTCAGCAAGTCGCCCTTTATAGGTCAAGGTATACTCGAATGACTGAGTACTGTTTTGGCCCAAGGCCCCCGGTGCGGCCACAAAACTTTGCCCATTAAGCGCTGCAATAACATCATTCGGTACCAGATTATACGAAGCCATCACGGCGGGTTTCAACCATATACGCATGGCGTACGAGTCTTGACCGAAAGAAGCGGCCGAACCTACCCCATTAATGCGCTGCAGTTTGGGTAGCAGGTTGATGCGCGCATAATTGGCTATAAAATTAGAATCGTATGTGCTGTTAGGACTGTATAACGAGAATATAAGCAAGCGGCTGGTTTGCTCCTTCTGCGTAGTTACCCCCGCTTGCGTTACCTCTTGGGGGAGTAAACTGGATGCTTGCGTGACCCGGTTTTGAACGTTCACCGCGGCAATATCGGGGTCCGTACCCAGTTCAAAAAAGACCTGGATAGATGCACTCCCGTTATTGCTTGCTGTTGATGTAATATACGTCATCCCCTCTACGCCGTTGATCTGCTCTTCGAGCGGGGCAACCACACTATTCAACACGGTTTCCGCATTGGCTCCGGGATAAGCAGCGTTTACCTGAATGGTGGGCGGAGCTATTTCGGGATACAAGGAAACAGGCAAGGCATTATACCCCAGTATGCCAAGAATAACGATGATGATTGAGATAACCGTTGATAACACCGGCCGCTTGATAAATTGTCTAATCATAGTGTCAAAAAAATGTGTGTTGGTTTATTGCGTTGCTACGGCCGGGATTTACTGATAATTTCCGGTATTTTTTTCTTGATCCTGTACCGTCAAGGCGTTATAAAGGCTGTCTGAATCAACAACTTGTGGTTTGATGCGAGCCTCATCCTGCAGATTACCCATGCCCTGCGTTATAATACGGTCGGTTGCCGACAGCCCACTCTGCACAACAAATAATTTAGAGGTTGATAACGTCCGCGTTTGAATAGGCGTGCTTTTTACTTTGTTACTGTCGGATACGGTGTACACAAATTGCTTGTCCTGTATTTCAAAGGTAGATTTTTTTGGTACTACAATCACGGAATCAAGGTCAACCGGAATTTGAATATTTCCGGTGGCGCCGCTTCGCAGAATCTGTTCAGGATTAGGAAACACCGCCCGTAAAGAGGCCGATCCTGTATTTGTATTGATCAGACCGCTTGCCAGCTTCACCGTTCCTTTGTATTTGTAAAGCGTGTTATCGGTTAGCAACAGATTAACTTTTGGCATTTCTGCAATGCGCTGCTGCAAAGTTTTGTTGCCGCCCTCTTTGGCAACACTTTGGACCATCGAAAGCAATTCGCCTTCACTCATAGAAAAGTAAGCATACATTTCTGTAACGTCTGAAACCCTGGTTAAGGGCTGGGTACTACTGCTGCTAACCAAGCTGCCTACACGATACGGAATATTCCCAATAATACCGTCAGCTGGACTTTTAACATTGGTATACCCTAAGTTAACCTGTGCATTTTTCAGGCGTGCCCGGGATTGCGCCAAGGCTGCCTTTTGCGATTCCAGATTATTTTTAGCTGACTGCAACCGGTATTCGCTGATAATCTCTTTATCCACCAAGCTTTGAAGCCGTTTCACTTCATCTTCGGCCGTACGTACGCCTGCCTGCGCTGCTTCAACATCGGCCCGGGCCGAGCGTACATTCTGGTCATATTGCTCGCTGTTCAGCTCAAATAATACCTGTCCCTTATTAACCAAATCGCCTTCATCCACGCGCATTTCTGTGATATAACCCTGTACAAGGGGACGAATTTCTACCGTTTGTGCACCTTCCAGCGTAGCCGGGTAGGTGTTGGTTAGCACAATAGATCGCGGTTGCAAATTTAAAACCGGGTACTGCTGCACTTGTTGTGCCCCCGGGCGTTGTCCTTGCTGTCCCCCTCCACCGCATGAAGTGAAAAAAAATGCTGCCATAAGTATTAGCAGATTATTCGTGGTAATTAAGCGCTTAAATTTCATGAGATTTGAACTTTAAATATTTAGTTATGTTAAATAATTGTAAAAAAATTGACCTCATCAACTATTTGACAAGAGCTATAGCTTTTTCAAAAATCAGGTCAATATTTTTTTGATATTCTTCCAGTTTAGCAGCGGAAATATGTTCTGTAAGCTCATCATTTACCTGATCAGCCACCTGCTCAGCTTTCTCCAACTCTTTTACTCCGATTTTAGTGACGAGCAATATTTTTCTTCGTCCATCATCCGGGTCTTTAGCACGTGCTACATAGTGATGGTCTTCCAACCCATCAATATGCCTTAGAACCGCTGATTTGTCTCTATCAAGTATTTTAGCAAGATCCTGCAAAATGAAGCCTTCTTCATTATCAAGTATTTTGAGTATAAAAAACTGCTCAATCGTCAAACTAATTTTTTCTTCAGAAAACCGCTGCTGCATCAACCGAATAGTACCTTTTACAGCATAGGCCATCTTACAGCCCATAGTAGTACAATGCAGCTTTTTATTAGAAGTCATATTTTGCAATTATTTGCTTAGAAAAAATTAAATAAACGACTATTAGTTGACATACGCAACTAAATTTATATAGTTACTATTTATGTTCTCGGTAGAATTTATTTATAGAGGTTTCCTTTTTTTTGGTGCGACTATCTCTGTTTATGTGGGACACGAGATATCTAATATGAGATGGGCAGGATGGGCTTGACAATTTTTCAAAAAAAAGGCAGTGATTAAATCACCGCCTCGGTAAATTAGGTACGCAAATACTTAATTGGTCAGCTGTGCATCAAGCTGCTTTTTAAGTTGGGTTTTAGGCACGGCTCCAACAATTTGATCAACCACTTCGCCGTCTTTAAAAATCAATAGCGTAGGAATACTGCGTACGCCGTACTCGGTGGCTATCTGATTACTATCTACATCAACTTTGCCAATTTTTGCTTTGCCTTCGTATTCTCCGGCCAGCTCATCAACCACGGGACCAATCTGCTTGCACGGCCCGCACCATTCGGCCCAAAAATCAACCAGAACGGGTTCGTCAGCATTCAATACTTCATTTTCGAAAGAATCATCGGTAAATTTTTGTGCTTTACTCATAATAATATGATAATCTTATTGGGTATTTATTTGTACTTAAATCAATGCAGATAATATACAAACATTCGTAGATTTTCACATCACTCTTTGTTATGGATATCATCACATAAATTTATCTTACACATCTCCTCTTTGTGGGACGTCGGAGGTTGAGTTCTCATATTGATTCCAGAGCAGAGCGCTGGAATCAGTAATAATAGCTAAGTCTGCGTCCGGCGTTCTGCTGCGGACGCATTAAAGATATAGAAAGTAACGCCCCCCATATTCATTATTTAGTTTTAGCAAGTGCTACGGCTTTTTCTCCCAGCAACGATTTTAAACCGTTCATCAGTTCCTGGTTGGGTTCCACCACAAATTTTCGCACATGCATGGCAAAAGGCCGCTTGGCTTCGGCACTTAGCACGTTGAGCTCAATATTCGTTTCGCCCTGATGCTGCTCAAAAAGAGTGGCCATTTGTCGAAGTTCATCATCGGTCAGCACATTGGTGTCAATATCCAGCGTAAGTGAAATGTTATGCTGATGTTTCTCGCGCATGCTTTCGATACGTTCAAAGGAATTTGAAATAATCTGTGGCTGCCCGCGTCTTTTATCAACATGGCCGTCCACCACTACCACATTGTCAACCTGTATCATGCCCAGATAGCGATCATAGGTTTCGTTAAAGGCGATAACCTCTACACTGCCAAAAAGATCTTCCATTTTTAAGAACGCAAATGGCCGGCCTTTTTTATCGGTTACCCGCTTTACTTCTGTGATGATACCCGCGCAGCGCACATCGGTACGACTGCTAAGTGATTCGAGTTTATCTGAATCAAAATTATGTGAGCAAAACAGCTCGATATCCGTTTTATACTTTTCCAGCGGATGCCCGCTCAGGTAGAAGCCAATCAACTCGCGCTCTTTATTGAGCCGTTCGATGTTTGACCACTGCTTGATGGGCTCAAACTCGGGCTCTTCAATGGCGGAGGCACTCCCGGAACCGTCTCCAAATAAATCGGACTGATTGGAGTTTTCCATCTCCTGCACGCGCGAGCCGTAACTTAAAATTCGTTCGGTATGCTGTAGCAGCTGTCGCCGGTTGGTGTTAAAAACGTCGAAAGCGCCGGCCTGAATGAGACTTTCCATGGTTCGTTTGTTGCACACGCGGGAATCCACGCGCCGTGCAAAATCAAAAATTGAATCAAATGTCCCGCTTTCGTTGCGCTCTTCCACCAGCTGCTCTACCGCATTGGAACCCACGCCTTTGATGGCTTCCAACCCATACTGAATCCGACCATCGCGGGCTATAAATGTACCTTCTCCGGTATTAATATTCGGCGGATCAACCGTAATGCCATTGCGGTAACATTCTTCAATAAATTTCGACACCTTTTCAATGTCGCCCATGTTGTGGCACAGCACCGCGGCCATGTATTCCGATGGATAGTTAGCCTTGAAATAGGCTGTTTGATAAGCCACCACCGAATACGCCGCTGAATGCGATTTATTAAAGCCGTAATTGGCAAACTCGGCCATCATCTCAAAAATTTCTACCGCCTTCTCTTCGTCCACGCCGTTAGCCACCGCCTGCTCCACAAATGTTTCGCGCTGACGGTTCATCACTTTCTTCTTCTTTTTACCCATCGCACGGCGCAACAGATCGGCATCACCCAGCGAATAGTTCGCAATTTTTTGGGCCGCCTTCATAATCTGCTCCTGATAAATCATAATCCCGTAGGTGGGCTCCAGCAGCTCTTCCAAATCGGGATGCGGGTAACTCACTTCTTTACGGCCGTGTTTACGGTCGATATACTCCGGAATAAACTGCATGGGGCCCGGCCGGTAGAGCGCATTCATGGCAATAAGATCATTAAGCGATGTAGGCTTAAGCTGTTTAAGATATTTACGCATCCCGGCGCTCTCAAACTGAAACGTACCGATGGTATTGGCATTTTGATATAGCTCAAACGTAGCCTCATCATCAAACTGAATATCATCTAAAACGTACGTTTTACCGTGATTTTCCTTCACATATTTGATGGCCGTTTTGAGAATAGACAGCGTTCTCAGCCCCAGAAAATCCATTTTTAGCAGCCCGCAATCTTCGGTGTTTGGGCCGTCGTACTGGGTGATCAGTTCCTTGTCTTTGGAGAGGGCTACCGGCACATATTCACTGACTTCCCCGGGCGCAATAATCACCCCGGCGGCATGAATACTGGTCTGCCGCGCCGAGCCTTCGAGTGTGCGGGCAAACCGCATCATTTTTTGTACCTGAGGATCAGGATGTTCAAAAAGGCCCTGAATATCTTTGGCTGATTCCGGATTTTTACGGCCGTTGAGTACATCATCAAATTCGGTAAGCGAGGGATTATCGGGAAACATTTTGCTGATGCGATTCACCTCTTCCAGCGGCACGCCCAGCACACGCCCCACATCGCGGATGGCTGTTTTGGCTTTCATAGTCCCATAGGTTACAATCTGTGCCACGTTGCGGCGGCCGTACTCTTCCACCACATAATCAATCACTTCCTGGCGGCCGGTGTCGTCAAAATCGATGTCTATATCCGGCGGACTTACGCGCTCGGGATTCAGGAAGCGCTCAAAAAGCAGATCGTATTCCAGCGGATCAATATTAATGATACCCAGGCAGTATGCCACCACCGAACCCGCCGCTGATCCGCGGCCCGGTCCTACAAAAACGCCGCGGTTACGGGCCTCGGTAGTAAAATCCTGCACAATTAAAAAATAGCCATCAAACCCCATATCGCTGATAATAGCCAGCTCTTGGTCTATTCGCTCGCTAATTTGTTGGGTCATTTCGCCGTACCGCTCCCGGGCCCCCTGCATCGTCAGATGGCGCAGATAAGCTGACTGAGAATCAAACTGATCGGGCATGGAGTAATGCGGCAGCAGCAGTTCCGAGCTGAGATCAATGGAGTCAACTTTTTCGACAATCTCATTCGTATTATCAACCGCTTCGGGCAGGTCGCTGAACAGCTCCTGCATTTCTTCGGGTGTTTTGAGGTAAAACTCCGGGTTCAGGTTGTTGTCATCATCGGTAAACCGAAACCGGTTGGGGTCATCAATATCAGCGTTTGTTTGCAAGGCCAGCAAAATATCATGCGCTTCCGAATCCTCGCGTTCTACGTAATGCGAATCGTTTGTGGCTATAATTTTTACGTTATACTCTTTGGCCCATTTCACCAAAACTTCGTTACATCTATTTTGGTCGGCCAGCCCGTGGCGCTGCAGCTCTATATAGTAATCATCTCCAAATACCTCGAGATACCATTCAAAAAGCTCACGGGCTTCTGCTTTGCCTTCATTTAAAATAAGCTGGTTAATTTCGCTGGCAATGCAGCAGGTGGTGGCAATAAGTCCTTCGGCATGTTCAGCCAGCGTTTGCTTGTCGATGCGCGGTTTGTAGTACATGCCGTCGGTAAAGCCCACCGATGAAAGCTTGGAAAGGTTCCGGTATCCGGTCATATTTTTGGCCAGCAACACTTGGTGATATCGCGTCCGGTCTTTTTTATCATCCATACCAGAGGGGGTGATGTAAAACTCACAGCCCACAATAGGTTTAACGCCCTTTTTGTTGGCCTCACGCACAAATTTGGGAACCCCGTACATGTTGCCATGATCGGTAATGGCAATGGCCGGCATGCCGCTGTTGCTGGTTTTTTTAACGAGCTGCGAAATATTCGCGGCCCCATCGAGCATGCTGAATTGTGTGTGGCAATGCAGGTGGGAAAAATCAGGCATTTTATAGATTACAAGAGCTTATAGTATTATATATTTTGCACCTATAAAATATATAAAAAGAGAATATGAGAAGAGAATATTATTTCTATTTATACCCGTTGTATAGAGACCTGCATGGTCATGCGATATCTTTGTGTTTTAAACCAGGTTATAATCATTTATATTAATACATTAAATCAAAATAAAAATATTAGAATGTGCCCGGAATGAAATACACAACGCTTTTATTTTTTGTAGCTTTATTCCTTTTACTTCCCCATTTTGCCAACGCCCAAAATGATGAGCTTAACAAAGAAGATTTAAAAGAATGGTCACGCAATGCACAAACTGTTCCTGTTAAAAGCTCAAGCGAGGTGGAAGGAACTCCTTATTACAATGAAGAATGGAAAACAGGATATGTACTTTTAAATTCGGGAAAAAAAAGTGATCCCATTGACCTAAAATATAATAGCTACACAAATGAAGTTTTGTTTCAAAAAAATGGAAGACTTTTGGCAGTCGTTCCTAAGGGAATGAAAGGATTTATTTTACTTGACAACAACCAACAAACTGTTTTCAAGAGTGGCTTCAAATCTGAAAAACATGATATATCACCTGCTACTAATTTAAGGGTTATATATGATGGTAGTGTAAAACTTGTTGCACAACACAATGTACGTCAACATAAAAGAAGAGATATTCTTGGAGGAGGCAACCAAGTAATTAAATACCTGCCTAAAACTGATTACTACCTTATAAATGCTGATGGCACTTTTCACGATGTCAAACTAAAAAGGAAACATATTTTGCGTGCTTTGGGAAACCATCAGGGTAAATTAAAGAATTTTGCCAATTCTCAGGATCTAAGCTTTAAAGATCAAAATGATCTACGTAGTATTCTCATTCAGTACGATAATATGTTAGCCCGTGACAGCCAAAAATAATATCGCTAACATTTATTAGGTATTCATTAACCCACGTTATTTAACCAAAGAATATTTTCCCTTTGCCACCTACCACGTGTCTGACACCCTTGGTTATAAGAGGACCTTGGCAAAGAATAAAATGGTCGGCTACAACTTTTTCGCTATTACATTTATAGTTATGTTCGATAAATGAATCAACAATAAAATGAATCAACAATAAAATGAATCAACAATAATAGGACATGCATCTTTTATCTTTCCAAACATAATATGCAAAATAAAGGGACAATTTTCTCTTTCAAAACCAAATTCAGCTGCAATATTCAGTTTAAGTTCATCTTTTTTTTACTGCTGATACTTCGCCACAGAATTCGAGCGTTATATGAAATTGATGCTGCGGTTGCCAGCGTATGTCCTCTATGGAATGCTGTAGTGTTCCAATTTCTTTTTTGAGTTCACGTGGAAGCCGAATAGCAATAAATAACCGCACTCAATAATGGGCTATTTCAAATGAGTTGAACTCACCGGTAGGCTCTTCCCACTCAAAATCAACTTCATCAACCCGGCTTGCTCCCGGACCGTCTTCGCAACGGGCCACAATTTCATCGATATGATCTTCCGGGCCCTCAAAAATAACTTCAACCCGACCATCGGGTAAATTTTTCACCCAGCCGTGCACGCCAACCTCTTCTGCGTTTAATTTGGTAAAATGGCGAAACCCCACATTTTGCACTTTCCCTTCGATGAATAGATGTCCTCTTCGCATAAAATCTGCTTTTAAAGTATTTTTAGCTCGTTAATGATGCCTCAAAAATGCTCCATTAGCCTTTTTTTATTACAGCTTGATTATATAAGAAGATTCACTATTTAAAAAGCGAATTAAAGCAATAATATTTTTATCATACCGGATACAAAAAAATCAGATGTAAGTATCACATATTTTATGACACTAACCCAACTTTCATATATCGTGGCCGTTGATCGCTACCGCCACTTTGCCACGGCCGCCGAAAAGTCGTACGTAACCCAGCCCACACTAAGCATGCAGATCCATAAGCTTGAAGATGAACTGGGAATAACCATATTTGACCGCTCCAAATCGCCCGTTATTCCCACCGAGCGTGGTGAAAAAATTATTAGCCAAGCTAAAAAAATCCTCAAACAATCGAAGCACATCGAAGATCTGGCTTCCCTCAGCGAGAATAAACTGCAGGGCACCTTTCGCGTTGGGGTCATTCCCACCATTGCGCCCAATTTGCTGCCGCTTTTTTTGCGATCATTCAGCGAAAAATACCCCGATGTAAAGCTCATTTTTGAAGAAGTAGTAACCGAAGAGTTACTCCAGCTGCTCAGTGAAGATTATCTGGACGTGGGTATTATTGCAACCCCGGTTGAGCAGGGAAATATTTTTGAGGAAGATTTATACTATGAACCTTTTATTGGTTATATCTCCAAATCGCACCCGCTTGCTGAAAAAGAAAAAATTTCGGTCGATGATTTGGACATCAATAATCTGTGGCTGTTGAATGAAGGCCATTGTTTCCGCGACCAAACCGTGAAGCTATGCAAAAAACAGGGCAGTGAAACACTCGGTGAGTCAAAAATTCAATTTAAAAGCGGAAATCTCGAAACGCTGAAGCAACTTGTTGAGCAAGATTTTGGTATGACGCTGCTGCCCTACCTTGCAAAAAACCAGCTTGAAGAACACTGCATTCAGGCCCACCTGCGTTACTTTGATGATCCGATACCCCGCCGAAAAGTGCGCATCGTGTACGGACGTGAATATCTCAAGAAAAATATCATCAGTGCTTTTAAAGATGAAGTGCTCGACGCTATTCCCAAGGAGCTAAAGAATGAGGACGGAATGCTTGTGGAATAGGCAGTTATCAGAACAAAACTGTTTTTTTTGAGACAGGCAAATTTAATTCCTCATTCCTAATTCTTCATTTTTAATTCTTAATTGATCTGCATCTTCCCTACATTTGAGGCTTATTTAATTTAAAGACAAAACCAAGCACAGTGGAACACAGCCTGTATCTCTGGATCGGTTTTAGCATTTTTATCATTATTATGATCATCATTGATTTGGTGATTTTTAGCCGCAATCCGCATAAAATTTCTATCAAAGAATCGCTGGTGTGGACCGCCATTTGGATTGCGCTTTCCTGCGTGTTCGGGGCCGGCTTGTACTGGTTTATAGGCGGAGATATAGCCACCGATTATTTTACCGGGTATCTGATCGAGAAATCACTCTCGATGGATAATATTTTCGTGTTCATTCTCATTTTTAACTACTTCAGCGTTCCGCCCAAATATCAGCATGAAGTGCTTTTCTGGGGTATATTCGGCGCTTTAGTATTTCGCTTTGTTTTCATTTTTGCCGGCGCTGCCCTACTCGAACAGTTTCACTGGGTAGTATATATTTTCGGCGCATTTTTGATCTATACCGCCTATAAACTGGCCAAAGAAACCGACAAAGAAGTCCATCCCGAAAATAATCCCATCGTGCAATGGACCAAAAAATTTTTTTCAGTCTCTGATGAATACCATGAAGACCACTTTTTTATTCGCCATAAAGGCAAGCTAATGGCTACTCCCCTATTTATTGTACTGGTGATGATTGAGACCACTGATATCGTCTTTGCCCTTGATTCGGTGCCGGCCATCCTGGCAATAACAACTGATGAATTTATTGTTTTCAGCTCCAACGCCTTCGCCATTCTTGGTCTACGTGCACTTTACTTTGCACTCGACGGGGTGATGAGTAAATTTCGGCATTTGCACTACGGTCTTGCAGCCATCCTGGGTTTTGTAGGCATAAAATTCCTCATATCAAACTGGTATCACATACCCACCTATATAACCCTCATTTTTATCGTGCTGGCCTTTGCCGTGTCTATCGGTGCCTCTTTAATGCGCCCCGAAGAGGAAACTGTTTCGCAAGAAGAAGCCTAAATAGACGCGCTCGAAGCTTTTTAAAACAGGATGATGAACTCCCTTCCAATATTAAAGGTTTATAGATATTCTGCTTTTATGGGGTGATGTAAAGCACCATGCCACTGCGTTGACAGTTTGATTCATTATACTAATGAAAGCAAATTTATATTAACAATTAGCCGTAATGAACATTACAAAAGCCGGCTATCACGGTATCCTTTTAGCCGATTACAATATTGGGTTTGATTTTAGCACGCCTGATGTCGACCACATTTTCATCACCCACGCCCATGCCGACCACATGCCGTACAGCAGTGATAAGCCGGTGTACTGCACGCGAAATACTTCCAAGCTCATGCAAAAACGGGGCTACAGTGATGGGGCAAATGTTGTTGATTTCGGAGAATCCATTGACCTGCCCAACGCTCGTGTTACCTTATATCCTGCGGGGCATATTCTTGGCTCGGCCATGGTTTATGTAGAAACGGATGAAGGTTCCGTGCTCTATACCGGTGATTACCGTACGCCGCCATACCCCGCCACCGAGGGATTCGAATGCCCGGATCAGGTCGATCATTTTATTACCGAAGCCACCTTCAGCCTGCCGGTTTATAAATGGGAATCCTACGAAAAGCTTATCGATGAAGTTCAGCAATTTACGCTTCAAACACTTGATGAAGAGTACACCCCTGTTTTTTTAGCCTATAATTTGGGTAAAGCGCAAGAAGTGATGCATATGCTGGCTCCCACCGAGCTGCCTGTGCAAATTCACGGGGCGGGACATAAACTTTGTGAAGTCTATGAAGAAGCGGGTATCGACCTGGGAAATTATCAATCATACAATCGATCCACCTACGAAGGTAACGTACTGGTTACCACCAATTCCGCCATCAATAATGGCTTTGCATCCAACGTAAAAAAGAAGAAACTGGCCTACTGTTCGGGCTGGGCGGTGCGCGAATCGAGTCGTTCGCAATTAACGGCGCACAAACTTATTCCGCTGTCTGATCACCTCGATTTTTTTGAACTGGTTGATCTTTGCAAAAAGTTGAATCCCCAAAAAGTGCACATTACTCATACGCCCAACGCCAGCGTAGTACAGCACTATCTGGATGAGCTGAATATTGAATCGCGATTTTTAGATTTGGAAACCGAAACCGATGACTGAATAGAACGCTGATGAAGCCGATTGAACAGATCCTCACAGATTTATCCGTTAA
>Ga0306906_1000661_pt1 | contig 12425 bp, 6 predicted proteins | sample AntRauTorcE11897_FD_190405 | JGI IMG/M metagenome (GOLD analysis project Ga0306906, IMG submission 190405) | Saline lake microbial communities from Rauer Islands, Antarctica - Metagenome Torckler E11 #897 (v2) (version 2) | ecosystem: Environmental > Aquatic > Non-marine Saline and Alkaline >...
ACACCACCTAAACTTACAGTATCACTTGTTCTACTAATACCATTTTCAAATGTTAAGTTATCAACACTTGTTTGTGCTGTTAATCCAGTAACTGTTAATCTTAAATCATTAAATGCATCAGCTCCAGCTATATTAGTCACACCACTTACATATGATGTATAGTCGTTAATGGTTTGACCTGATAAAGCCCTTTTAGTTATTAAACCGTCTAACGGAGCACTAGTATAAGTAGATGGATATATAAATCCATTTTGACTAGTTGAAATGTCGAATGCTTGGTTAGTATAACTAAATGTTTCAACTTTAGTACCGTTAGTACGTGAAACTATACCATCAACATACGAAGTATTTGATGAACCACCTCCATTTGTTGACTCCCTAGTATTATACAAAAAGTCTTTAGAAATTGAAACTATATTATTAAATGGAAAAATATCAATAGTTACTGTATAAATTTCAAGACCATCAGTTACTGTATATGTATAGTTACTAGTACTTTCAGCAACAAAATTATTTATTCTATAAACATTATCTCTTGAAGAATTATCAGAGAAACCAACTAGAGGTAACTCAGCAACACCAGATGCAGCACCTATTTCACTTACTATAGTAATATGGTTATTTTTAGTAAGTACTTGTACATTATAACCAATATTGAAAAGTATTTTATAGTCCAGTAAATCATCAACACCTAAAGATTGTAAAGCAGGAATTACAGTACCACCGCTATCTAACATTGTTATAAATGTAACACTATCACCAGTTAAATTATACTCTAAGAATCTATCACTAAGTGTATTACCAGTCGTTTCAACAACAAGAAAATTCGACAATTCACCAACATTATCATATTTAAATGATGCTCTAACAACATTAGGCAATGTTGTGGTATCACCTGTAATTGCATCACCACCAGTGATACTCTTTGTTGTATCATCAAATGAACTATAAACATATATAGTATTTGTGCTTGTATCATTAAATAATACTTTATAAAAATTACTATCACCATCCAACGGAACAACCTGTAAATATGGATATAATACTCGATCACTAGCTGGATCAGTAAAGTTACTAATTTGAGGTATAACACTAGATAATCTATCGACTGTTTGATTTACTAAATCGATTATTAAAACATCAGATTGACCACCATTTATGAAATCTATTTCTCTTACTGTAGCATATCGACTACTAATTACAACATCAGATACAAACACATCAGCACCACCACCTTCTAGAGTTGAACCAGTCCAACCACTAGGATTTTGACCATTAGTAAAATAAAAATCAGTAACACTATCTGTATTAAAGTCTTCTTTTAATATTCTAATATATGGAGCGAAACTACCACCATCAGATATATACCCAACACTAATATTATATCTAATATTATCAATTGTGTTATGATTAAAAGCTAATTGAACATAATCATCAGTTGGTGTCGTTCCACTATCTGGTAAAATTTCACTATATACTGTTTCAACATTATTTATATTAATATCACCTTCAAGAGATAGATTACCAACTGCATTAAGAGTTACATTTGTTAATATATCACCACCTAAACTTATATTATTATCCACATCCTTTGTAACACCTTCTCTGAATGTTAGATTGTTTATTCCATTTTGATCAGTATATAGTTTAGTAGCTACACTAGTATTACCAGTTGGTGTATAACCACTACTAAATTCTAGATTACCATTAATTATTGTATTACCACTAAGCGTTAATGTATCACCAGATTGCTGTTCAAATCTGTCATTCGTTAATTTAAATTTACTGCTATCAGCCATTTTATATTGTCTTTATCTTATATTAATCCTATTACATACCATGCATCCTTAGTTGCATTGTAATCTAAATTGAAACCAGCATAATCTGATTCTATTATTATTGATGAATTACCATCTATTAGTTTACCATTACCATCAATTGTAATAGCATTCACATTCGCATTACCACCAATATCCTTAATCGTATAACCTTTATTTCCAATTGGCGACACTGGTAATGTAATTGTTACTGTTGAACCTGAATTATCAACATATACAATATCATTACTACTACTTAATGTAGTGTTACTAGTCACTATTGAAGATGAAGTACCTTCCGTATTACTATTGAAATAGTCAAGTGTGATTAAGCTACCACCTGATGTCGGTGTATAACCTGATGGATACTGGAAACCATTATCGTTTAATCCAATATTTATTGTTTTATTTGTTAATCTAAAAGCTTGAAAAACATCATTGTCAGTAGTAAATGCAACATCATCAAAATAGATTACATCAGTAACCCCCTCTGGTAGATCACCACTAATTACTAAATTATCAAAATCTACTATTGTATTACCACTGCTTAATGTTAATGTACCTATTTCATTATTGATTCTATTATATAATTCATATGAAATTTCAGTAGGATTGACATCAATGGCATTTAATGTGATAGTATAATCATCATTACTAACTTGGTCTATATTATTTGATTGTGGAAAACCATAAAAATTATTTAATGGTGTTACAGTATAATCATTATCATTAGTAGCTAATCGATATACATTTTCATTAGTAATATAATATATTATATAGTTATTTTGATTACCCTCAAAAACATGAAATCCTTCAATAGTTTCCCCATCCAATGAATTGAAGAAATCTAATGAGTTAATTAGGTTGAATGGTATATATGTTAAACTATTTGCTGATATATTAATTAGACCATATCGTTCATCAACATTTAATGGAAAAACATCGTTTTCAACGAATGCTAAATTAGTGTCATAATCACCATTTAAAATAGGTGCAATATTTATGGGTGTATCTGGATATACAACACTACCAACTCCAGTCAAATTTATTACATTAACTCCAGCTTGTTTATTATAATTTACATCAGTATCAGTATTTATAATTGTAAATGTATTAACATCTCCAATATAATACATAATAAATTCATTCAAGCTATTGGAATTACTGAAAAATTTATGATTGTAATATGAATTTATAACATAATTTTGTGGTCTAGGTTGGAAAATTAAGTTATAATTCCCACCACTTGTCGTATCTTCATATTCATTAGTGATTAAATTAAAAATTAAATATTTTTCAGGTGTTAATGTACCTGTTAAGATAAAGACAAATCTCTCACTAATATACATTTGACCAACCATATTTCCTATAATTCCAGATTCGTTAGCAGTCCAACCAGAAGGTGTAGTAAAATTAGCAAAAACACTTTCAGTTATGTTTACACCATCATCTTTTATTATTGCAATTTGCACATTATTATCTACAAATGATCCAGTATCACCACTTGATGCTGCAAATATATAATATGTAGTACCACTTAATGTGGTTTTCTTTGCAGATTGTAGCGGTAAATTACTCAATGACTTAACCTTTGGAAAATCTAGTTCACTATATGATGTAGTTCTAGCACTAAACTCCATATCTCCAGTAAATGATAGTTTTTTTCTTGCATCAATATTTTTTGGTGATGTTACTAAACCACCTAATTCGAAATTCTTATCTGTTAGAGTTATACCATCTCCACCCGATAATTTACCAAATTCAGTATCAATTATGTTTCTAGTGATTAAACCATTTGGGTCATCTGCAGTATAGTTACTAGGATAAACCCAACCTTTGTTGTTTAATTCTAAAATAGTTGTTTCATAGCTACCAAGTATTGTTATATCACTATTAGTCGTAGATATGGCTAATTTTGTGCCGTCATTATATTCATACAATGTATTCCTTACACCATTTTGCTGTGTACCCAGTGTAGTGCTTAAAAGATCAATACTATATACATCTACACCCGATCCACCTAATAAATATTCACCTCTAGTTATACCATCCCTAAATATGTTTTTTTCAGTATATGGTAATAAATCAACATAATACAGATCGCTTACTTTAACATAATCAGTACTAGAACCAAAATCAAACGGTTCACCAATGGTTTGATTAACAATGTTATAAAAATTTTGTATAATAGTATTATTACTTGTATAAGTAAAAACATATCCTTCGTCAATAAATTCACCACTAGAATAAAATAATTCTCTTAAAATTGGAGAAGATATTGTTATTTCTTCTCCATTGACAACGTTAATCTGTGTTGTGAATCCTGAATTACTTATGTAGTCATAAAAGTATATTTCATTCGTATCTAAAAGTAATGCTACTTTACTAGAATCATATAAACTAGCAATATCAATAAAATCACTAGCAAATTTCCCTACTATCTGTGAACCAACAACACCAGTATTCGGATATGGACTACCATTAATAGTTGTACCACTATCAATTACAGTAATTATGTCTTGAGTTATGTTAAATCTTAATGTAGCGTAATTAGTTTCTGATATATTTTTATATGTATTCTCAACCAAAATATCACCTACATCATTAATGTACATATTAATGAAAACATTGTCCATTATATACATTATTTGATCACCAAAAAAAGGTTGTTCAGTAATGGAATTTACCGATGGTAATGTTACACCACTAGTAGGAGTATACCCACTACCATACAGGGTAGATTGATTATTATCATCAATATAAAGATATGCACCACCTTCAATAAATATTATTGTATGTTCACCAATAGACGATAATGCAACTGGTAGTCCATTAATGTTATCACCAGATAATGGTGGTGGTAGTGTATTGCCAGTAACTATTTCACTTTGAGTTTGACCACTTAAATCGAAAACGAACAGTTTTGGTGGATTATCTATGTCACCATTTATCGTTGAGATATGATATAAAAAATTAGATGTTGATGTATGATGTTGTTGTTTATTCATACCACGATAATTAGTTGGGAATGTTTCAGTACTATTGAAACCATTACCACGAACACTTAGATTACCGATTAAATTAGGATTATTTCTTATAGTACCACCTAAACTTATATTATTATCCACATCCTTTGTAACACCTTCTCTGAATGTTAGATTGTTTATTCCATTATTATCTATATATAATTTAGTAGCTACACTAGTATCACCAGTTGGTGTATAACCACTACTAAATTCTAGATTACCATTAATTATTGTATTACCACTAAGCGTTAATGTATCACCGCTTGCTTGTGTAAACTTGTTGTTATTAAGATTTAATTTAGTATCAATTGCCATTATAATTCACATTTCTTATAAATACTCATTAAAGCTTTATAAATAAAAAAATCCAACTAAAATTATTGACAGGATTCAGTTAAACATAATTTATATTCTTATTTATAAAATGGGATGTTAACCACTAATATTACTTAATGGTATCTGCGGATGCCTCCCACCAACGTGGACAGCTTTCCTTTATTTTTAAGAGCAAATGATTCTGAAAAAAAGTAACTATCTCTTAATTTTTACGTATATCTGAAAAAGATATTGAAATTAATATGTATAGCGAAAAAGACATTCAGAATTTAGACGAGATAAAAACATTTTTAGATGAGAATGAAATTGATTATTCTACTGAATATGATAATTTTTGTCTTCATTATGATGATGATGATAAAAGATCATATGAGATTGAATATGTTCCATCATTGAAATATCCAATAGCCTACCCTAAGTTTAATATTGAAGGTGTGGATAAAAATTATTTCTTTGATAAAAGCTATAAAGCAGAACATGAAGATAATTCATTTAAATTATGGATTAAAGACTTTGAATGGAAAAATCCAAGACAAAGAGAAGTCTTAAAATCATATATATTACATGCTGCCAATAAAACACCAAATAGATGGTATGCCAGAGATTGTGAGGTTAAAACAGTAGACCCTAAAACAGGTAGACAATTTGAACTAGATAATTGTTTTTATGGTAAAAGAGGTGCTTCATTAAGTTTAGGTTTATATTCTAAAAAAGAGAAAAACGGTGTTCCTAAAGGCTCATTAATAATGATATATACTTTTGGTAAAAATTTCTTTGGTAAAGATGAAAATCTAATTGAAATTATAAGAGTAGGTACATTGAAATATTCTCATGTTGTAGGTGGTTCATCTAAACTACTAAAACATTTTATAAGAAATTATAAAACAATTAAGATTGGTAAGAATGATGTTAAGGTTGGAAAACTAAAATTTTACTCTGATTATGATCATAATATTGGTGGTAGTATGGATGAATTAGGTTTTGAATTTGTTAATTATTCAAAAGGTGGTTTTCTTAATTATTGGATAGAAGAAGATGTTGTGAAACAAAGAGAACCTATGAGACATAAATGGGTAATGGAGCAAATGAAAGAAGGTAAATGTTTCGCAATACCCAATGCAGGTGTTAAAACATATGTATTGGATTTTAATAAAGACCAACAATAATCTACTGTTGGTCTTTATTATTATTTCTCAACAATTTATTCATAACTAAGTGACTGTTAAGGTTACTCCTAAAATCCTTTTGTGATAAGTGAAATTGCAAATGTATAAAGACATTCACCTCTAATTCTGGATGGGTTGTTCATGTAACTACTGTTTAGCCAATGCCTTAGTAATATCACCAAAATCGAATAGATTAACATTGTCATACGGAAACTGTTGTATTTGTCCTGTGATGTCATATTGCTCAAGAAAACTATATTTATTCATCTCATGTTTCATCTCCTGATTTGGAAATACATCTTCATGCATCTCATACCCTAATACTTTAGGTTTATTCACAATCCAACATACCGTAGAAGGTAAATCTAATGCAGCAGCCACATGTTGAGAAAAACTATCAATAAATAATCTTTTCTTCGATAATTCAAATAAAGCATATAATTCTCTGTGAGGCAATGTAACAGGCTCTACGTTATGCAAAGCAGGTTGTTCATCCAATCTTATATGTAAGACTCTATATTGTTTAGAATAGAAGTTAGCAGCATTCTGAGCGATCTGTATTGGCATGTCTCTAGCCCATGACTTTTTACTATACTGATGTGATGGTAATCCACCATGTGTTTGTAATAACATAATAGGCTTACCCATATCTGGCTTTATTTTATCTTTTACTATTTCACGTTCACGATCATTAATATATAGCTTCGGTAACTCACCATTATATGGTATATCAAATAGCTTACACCATGTTTCAATTAGATTTTCTGATTTAGTGATGTATTCCGTAGTATGATACGGATCATGTTGAAATACCAAAGTATCTTTATCTTTGATAAAATCATCATAAAAATAATTATTCATTTGATCAAACGTATAGAACCTATAGATATGTGGATTTCCATACCAAGGAGCATCCCATGCTGCTACAATTACTATTTTTCTATCTGGATGTGCTTTCTTCATTGCTTCAACAACAGCAGTTGACATGATTACTTTACCATGACCACCTGCTACGATGAAGACTATATATTTTTCTTCTTCTCCCATATTATCCTTTTTTTACTAATGATATTTGATTGATATAATTTGTAATATCACCATATCTTTCATTTTCTAAATTATCAATATATTCTTTCTTTAATATTGAATAATCCCTTGGTTTTATTGACCCTAATTTACCCTCAGTTATTGAGTGTAATGACCCCATTTTGAAGCCATGATGCATATCCTGCTCATATATAGTTTGTTTAATATTTTCAAAATCATGATTATATTCTTCCATACCTAACTCACTATAAACTCTACTGAATGTTTCCTTGGGATGTGTTAACATATCATCATAAGGAACGAACACTAATCTATCTTGCATGTTATTATAAATAACATCCCTTAAAAACATCATAGGTTGTCCTAAAACACCATCGTCTTTTATAAAATTTTCAGCTCTGCCCACCGTGGTTTGTTCATTTAAAAAATTGCCATTGTCCCCATGATTTATTAGAGTTGACTTTCTATTAACCCTTTCCATTGATAAGGCGCAGTCTCCAATATGTCTAATTGGAAATAGGATTTTAATTTTACATCCAAAAATCTCTTCTAAAAAAAATATTTGATTACTCCATGCTCTATTTTTATCAATAGGTATCTTACCTTCCAATACTTCTTTTTGATAAAAACCAATCATCATATTTTTAAGCATTGTTTTAATTTTAGGATAGATATATTCCTCACCATTTGATTTATAAACATCATTTCCTTTCCAGCCATCTCTCACACCAAAAATAGATGAAACTAATCCTGATGTGGGTGTACCAAAAAATTTAGGGTTTTCATTTAAAACATTCATTAATAATGTACTCCCTGCTCTAGGGAAACCACCCATAAATAATACTTTTTGATTTTTATTTAGTCCATTCATATTTTATATTTCCACTATCATATATTTTATTATAATTTTTTTCTAACATAATATTATTTTCGGTTTTATTAAAATTTAAACTCTCTTTAAGTAATATATTTCTATCAATACGTTCAAGTCCTTTTACATAAAAATAATTAGGTTCACTAATTTTAATAAACTTAAATCCTAAATTTTCAAAAATAACACCATTAAAATATCTTCTATCTACATTAACAATAATTTCTAACGGATTAATTTTATTTAAAAAATAATTAAATAATTTATTAATACCACCAATAATTGATGTGTTAATTTTATTAGTGAATCTACATATCTCATATTTATTATCATTCATTCCTTTTCTTTTATTATTAAAAGTCATTACTGATACTAATTCATTTTCATAATATAGTCCCAATCTAACAGATGAATTAAGATTACCTTGTATGTGATTTTCATTTAAAAAATCAAATGAATCTTTTGATGAAACTTCTTTAACAATAGTATTTTTACTGTGTAATTTATTTTGATTTATATTTAATTTCGACTTTATTAATGATTTAACAATATCATTTTTATATATCCATTCATCTTCGAATATATGAACCAATTCAATATTTTTTTTTAGGGCATTATTTGTTTTATTATAATGATAATTATTATCTTTAAAAACATTTGAATGATAATATAGTCCATTAAATTCAAAACCTAATTTATATTCAGGTAAGTAAATATCAATTTCCTTTCCATTTAATATTTTTCTATTATTAATATCATAATTTTTACTAATACCTGTTATGAATACACATAATTCTTTTTCTTTGACTGATGATAGTTCAGATATAGGATTACAAATAGTACATAAATTTACTATATGTCCCATTATTTTCCTAGAATATAGATGTTTTGGTTTTATTAAAAAACCCTCCTTATGTTTATTACAATAGTTTTTAACTATAATATTTTCACTATCAAAATATTCAACATCATAAATATTTAAATTAAATAACTTAATAATTTTATTAATATAATTATCTTTTATATTTAAAATATTTTTTTCTATTTTATATTTTGCTTCATTCGATTCTAAATAACTTTTAAAACCATATCTTTTTAGATTAGTTTTTTCTGTTTTTTCTCTTATAATTTTATTTTGTTGAGGATATTCAACTCCATACTTTTCTTGATTAGTTTTAACTGATTTTTGTTTAACATCACTATTTTTACTTGCTACAAAAAAGCCATATCTTTCTAAATTAGTTTTAACTATTTTTGTTTTAACTTCTTTACTTTGTTGTGAATATTCAACTCCATATTTTTCTAAATTAGTTTTTTTTATCTTTTCTTTTACATATTTATCTTGAAATGGATTTTTTACTCCGTATTTATCAATCAAGTTTTTTTCATAAATTTTCCTTATTTCAATTGATTTGAATGCATTATCAACTCCATATCTTTCTAAATTAGTTTTAACTATTTTTGTTTTAACTTCTTTACTTTGTTGTGAATATTCAACTCCATATTTTTCTAAATTAGTTTTTTTTCTTTTTTTTATTACTTCTTCTGAATTAACACCACATTTTTTTGAACAGTATTTACTATAACCCCTATTTAATCTGCCACTATAATTTACTTCATTGTTACAATTTTTTCTCTTACAAATTGGTCTATCATTTAATTCGTTGACATAACAATAAATCATTTCATTAATTGATAAATTATCATTATTAACATAATTCAATAGTTTTTTATATAGCAATGGATGATTATTAATTAACCATGAACCCTTATATTTATTACCATTTTTTTTATAGTCAATAATATAATCTTCAATTGTGTACATTTATTAAATTTTATAATTTCTTATAAATACATTAAAATACTAAAAAACACTATAGTTTTAAAATATATTTATAGTAACCACAATCATATACTTTTATATATTTCTTATTTTTAACATCTATCAATTCTTCGTTTACTTTATATAATGAGTGTTTATTATAGTATTGATATTGAGGTGTTATTTTTTTTTCTAAAAAGAAATTTAATTTTTCAAAATTTAATCCATTATAGTATCTTCTATTAACACGTGATATTATGGTAGTATATTGGTATTTTGATTTAAAATAATTCAAAAAACTTTTTAAACTATTATTAACAACCACATTGAGTTTATCACAAAAATATCTAATTTCATAGTTATTATTCTTTTTTTGAAAAGATAATATACTTATTAATTTATCGTTATGGTACATACCTAATTCAATATCACATATACCTTCATATGATTCAATATTATTTTCATTAACAAAATCAATATGTGTTATTCTATTGATATTTTTTATAATACAATTACTACTATTAATATAATTAAGTTGTTTACTGTTATTAAACTTTTTATTTATGATTGATTTAACTATATTTTTTTTGAATTTCCATTCATCTTCATTTATATGTAATAATTCAATACCTGCTTTCTGAGCATTATTTGTTTTATTAATATGATAATCATTGGGTTTTCTTTCACTTGAGTGCCAATACAATCCATTATATTCAATGCCGATATTATATTTTTTTGAGTAACAATCAATTTCACCAAAATCAAATATTTTCTTTTCTATATTAGAATCTATTGTTAGTAAAAATTCTTTAATTTCATTTTCAGTTATAGATGAGGTATATGATATTTTATTACAAGATGTACAAATTTGTCTTTTTCTAAGACCATACTTTATTCTATTGTAAAGTTGATTATAAGTTATTGTGAAATTATCGTGTATATCACAATAATTCACAATAGTATATTCTCCATTATCATATATTAAATTTTCTAATTTAATATCACTCTTATTTATTATGGTATTAAAATTTCTATTACTATGATATATTTTAAGTTTCTTATTAGAGTCCTTACCATGTATTGGGTGTATATCATATTTACTTTTAATACTATCTTTAGTTTTATTTTTAATGTATTCAACCTGTGATGGATGTTCAACACCATGTTTATTAATAAATGTTTGTTTTATTTTTTCACGTATATCTGAATTGGCTAATGGAGATTTATTATGATATTTCTCTAAATTGGTTTTTAATTGTTTTTCTCTTATTATAGTATTTTGAGAAACATAATCAACTCCATATTTTTCTCTATTTGTTATTATTACTTTTTTCTTAAATTCACTTGTATTAGAATAACTTATTTCTCCATACTTATCTAAACAAGTATCTTTTCTTTTAGAGATTGTTTTATTTGATTTTGAGGAACATTGAATACTACAATATTCTCTATAACCTTCGGTATAATTAACATATTTGGTTTCTTTTTTTTCACAATGAATACATTTTGGTTGCTTAGTTATATTATGTATGTAATTATAGAGTTTGTTTGACCATCTTAAGTTAACATCCGATTCTTCAATAATTACATTATAGACATTAATAAACCTTTTTTTTATGCTTTTCTCATATGGAAAATCGACAGAATTAATATATTTCTTAAAATCACTATTCATCTTGGAAAGATAACAAAAAAAAGGAGAAATATTATTACTTCTCCTTTTTATAATTTAATAAAATAAGTATTTTAATTAACAAAACTTAATGTATACCACTGTTCATCTGTTGCATCATAAACAATTTCTAATGCACCATAATCAGTGTTTATGGAAGCGTTAGCTGCACTATCAATATTATTACCATTACCATCAATAGTAATGTTATTAGCTAATGCATTACCTTTATCTTTAATCTTGTAAGACTGTCCATCTACAGGTGATGCAGGTAAAGTAATTGTCTGTGAAGAACCAGATGTTTGAACTAGTATAACATGACTATTATTACTTGCAGTTACCGAAGTAACACCTGTAATATCTAATATGTTATTCAGAGTACCTTCACTACCTCCTCCACCTCCACCAGTTAATCCTGACTGACTAATCTGTCTAATGATACCAGTACTACTATTTCTAACCAATATAGTGTCACCTGATGTACCACCTGATGGTGTACTCATTATTGCTAACTTACTTACTGCTGTTGTATCAATGTAGCTAGTACCAGTTAATTTAATTGTGTTACCACCAATGATTGTTGCATTAGTATTACCTGCTTCAATATTATGATTTATACCACCTAATATTACTGATTGATCTGCTAATGCACCATGTCCTGATATTTG
>Ga0306906_1000664_pt1 | contig 12410 bp, 6 predicted proteins | sample AntRauTorcE11897_FD_190405 | JGI IMG/M metagenome (GOLD analysis project Ga0306906, IMG submission 190405) | Saline lake microbial communities from Rauer Islands, Antarctica - Metagenome Torckler E11 #897 (v2) (version 2) | ecosystem: Environmental > Aquatic > Non-marine Saline and Alkaline >...
CTGGTACATTAACTATTGATGGAGATAATTCATATCATGGAATACATAACTTTCCATTGTCATGTGGTATATTTACAAAAAATTCTAACTTAGATCAGATTGCAGATATTCAGTATTTACGTGATAACTTATTCACAGGACTTGGTGTTCCAAAGCCATTCTTAGGTTTCCAACAAGCAGCAGGTGATGGTAAAAACATGGCACAAATGGATATTCGATTTGCTAAGAAAGTAAATAGAATACAACAAGCCATCATTCAGGAATTGAATAAAATGGCAATGATCCATTTATATTTACTTGGATTTAAAGATGACTATCAGAATTTCTCGTTAAGCTTAACTAATCCATCTACACAGCAAGAAATGCTTATGGGTGAAATGTTACAAGCTAAAGCACAGATTTACACTGAGGTTACAAGAAATGAAGGTGGTATTGCAGCTATGTCACATACAAATGCTAAGAGATTATTATTCAATAGTTCTGATGAAGAAATTATTAATGATTTCAAGATTCAGAGAATGGAAAGAGCGTTATCTCAAGAATTACAGGATACACCATTGGTTATTCCAAAAACTGGGGTATTCAAAGACTTGGATGATAAATATGGTTCTGACGAAATACCTCAAGGAGCACCACAAGGTCAAGAAGGTATGGAAGGTGGAATGGAAGGTGTTGATGAACCTAATATGCCACCTGCTGGTGATGCTGGAGGTGATGCACCTCAATCACCTGCGGATTTACCACCCATTGAAAGTGTGACACCTAAAAAGCCAAGAATGAGTGATGAACAATATGGTTCATTATTAGAGAAAATGGTAAAAGGTGATGTTAAGCCAAGTATACCTAAAAAAGAGAAAGATCGTGAGGTTATTAATGAAAACAGTGAGAAAGTAAAAGGTTCTAATGATAGAGCAATCAAAATGGCTGGTGAAATCGAATCATTATTGAAAAAGAATAATGATAGTCTTAATCAACGAGAAACACTTAAAGAGGCTATTCATGGTGAAAGACTTCAGAAGCTTATCGATGATAATATGAAGAACATAACCAAGTTCCATGTTGATGAAAATAAAGAAAAAGGAAAAGATAAAGAAGAGGATAAGGAATAATATTTTTTATAAAAAAAAAGTATTTATAAACAACTAATTAAGTTTTATTATGGAAAATATTAATATTGGTATTGCTAGATCAGTAGTTTCTGGTAAATTAAGAGATGATTTCATCTCGACTAAACAAATCAACGAATCAAAAAACATTGCTTCTCACTTTTATTTTTTAATTGAGAACTCGGAGATTCTACGTAATCAATACAAGATATATCATAACTTGGAAAAAAAACACATAGAAAGTGACGTTTTAGCAACCAAGTATATTGATGACAACATTTCTAACATCTCTAAATTTTCATCAAAGAATATTCAGGAGGCTAATGAAAAATTAAAGTCATACATCAACGAATCAGACGTTAAAGAAATTGACACTGAAAGAGTTAATCTGTATAATGCTATCAACACATTGATTACTGAATCAGCTAAAAGATCAGAAGGTGATGCAGATGTCGATTCAATTTATGAATCATATTCAATCATACTTGATCATTTAAAATCAAATAAGAAAGAAGAAGAGATTTTATCTGAAAGTGTAGATGATAATGGATTAGACATGGATATGGTTGTTGAGTTAGCCATCGGTAAATTCAACAGTAAGTATTCAAAGTTAGATGAGAATGAATTAAAAATCATCAATATATTAGCGGTTGGTTCTTCAAACGAAAAACAAGAAATGTTTGAGTCATTGAAAAGTGAAAATCTTAATATACTTTCTTCTGTAGAAAAAAATGGTATTGAAGATAGAATCAATGAAACGATTGAAAAACTTTCAAATATGAAATACACTGATAACACATCCACTAAAGATGTGATCAGCCTATACGAATTGAAAAACAATTTATCCTAAAAAAGATTTAAAATTATCGAGTTCAAAATTAATATCAAACCCAAAGTATTTTCCTTTGGGTTTTTTATATTTAACCTTTGGTTGTTTATCATTATTCTCGTCACCAAGAACCCCAAATACTCTTTTTACATAAACTATACCATCACGAACATAATCATCACCATATTTTCTACCTGCATTATCAAGCATCAATCGATAATTTGTTTCTTGTAATAGAATATCTCTACTGTAAGCAAATAAGGAATTTGCAGTTAAAGCATCATTTCTTAATAAAATCTCTTTCAATAAAGCAGCTTGTGTTTTTATAGATAATTCTGGATTATCCATAATATTTTGATGTAATTGTTGTCTATTACCTATCGCAATTTCAATAGATTCAGGTGCAACACCATAACCACCATACTTATAACTTGTTGGTTGATCAGGTTCAGTTAAACCTTGTGTAATTTTACTTACTTCAGATGATAATAATCTATTAGTTTCAAGTGCTTCCAATGTTTGAGGCAAATTAGCATTTACCATATGACTATATACTCTTCTGGAATGGAAATTTGATATACCACTACCACTTCTAAATTTATCATAATGCCATAATCTATATCCACTACCCACAAAACCTTGTGCTGCCAACACATTTGAATCGACATCATTGGCTTCACCATATTCATTATACCACACTATCAACGCCTCAGCTAATTGAGCATTAGTCACTATTGGATTTCCAGCATGGTCATTTGCAGTTGCACTAAAGACTGTAGTAGTATCAGACACATCACTAAATGGTAGATTATATTTGTAATTACCAACAATCAAACTATTACTAGTACCACTACATATGGCTCTTATAAATTCCTTTCCTTTATTTGTTAATTTCTTCATTACTATTTGTTATTTATAAATATCTTCACTATTTTTTACGTATTGTTTTGCCTCTTCATCAAAAATTAGGTATCTACCTATTCTTTGACCTTCATCAAATTTCTTAATTAAATCATCTATAGTACCTATTTGAGAGTATTCAGGTCTTGTTCCATCATAAATATCTTTTTTAGATGGATCACTATTAAAGTAACCATAGCCAAGTGATTTTTCAAAATGTACTTCATCAATATTTTCAAATCTACCACCCCATCTAAAACCTAATTCTTCGGCTATTTGTGCAATAGACTTGGTAGCCTTAATATTTGAACCCACAACATTAGGTGGATTACCATTAGGGAAATCCCAATATTGATTTTGATCTTTATTATAAATATCAGCAGTTACATTACCATTTCTATCCAACCTACGCAATGATAAATCAACTGCCAAACCGTACTGGTGAAAGCTCCTACCGGGTCTTGCTATTGGATTACCATTAGCATCTCTTTCAGTTACATTTGACTGATCTTGTTTACTTCTAAATGCAGAATTGATTTGTAAATAGTATCCATGTTCTTCCCATACTTTAAATAGATTAGCGAACGGTGTTCTCACTTGAGGGTGAAGAGTCTGAATAAGGTCATTATTTTTTGCAATAGTACTTTTAGTTCTAGTTGGTGTTGATAATGCACCAAGGAATCCACTACTAGCTGCTTCATCATATAATGGTGATGATTTAACATCGTCAATACTAATGTTAGCACTTAAGTCTTCTGCAGTACCAGATTGGAATCCAACATTAACTGCAAATTCACTCATGATAGGATTTGGATACTTAAGAATTTTAGTACCTTGGAACTCTGTCACAGCATGATTAGGTGTGATGGTATGTTCCACATCCAAAATTACATATGCACCCGAATACATTGGTATATTCTCTAATTGGAAATACTGTGTAGGTTGAATCATCATATTACCAAGCATTTTAACTTTGGCTGAATATGCACGATTTTGATATACACTAAATAAGTTCTGACCTTTAGCTATTGGGCTTGTATTACTTTCATCCCCAGCTATTTTTGATAGTATTGCTAATGAGTCGTTTGTCTCAGTAAATTCTCTACCATCTAATTGAATGTTAGTGAAGAACGATTGATTTTGTTCTGCAAATCTAACTCTAAATGCTCTTACTTCTGAATATGGCTGTTTACTATTATTTGCCTCTGGGACATTTGGATTGTCATTACAATTACCACTAAAATCTTTTAACCCGTTTTCAGTTAAATCTCTAATACCATCATCTTCATATTCACTAGCATCATTATTTAATTGTGATGCTGCACCACCGATATACATACATACAAATGCTGGATTTGCATCTTGATCAACAGTTTCAATGGTTCTAAATGAATCTTCCCATTCACTATCTTTAAATGACATAAAATTCTGCAGTGGGAAAAATTCAAACCCATTGTGAGATAGTAATGTTGACATAACTGAAAACACATTCACATCAAAATCTTCAACCAAGTTAAGTAATGGTTGAACATCAATTACACAATCAGTACCAATTGGATTCATACCTCTATCAACAAAAACAAATTTATCGATAAGACTATCACCATCATTAAGTGGGAATCCTTTATTTACATCAGAACCAAGCCCAGCAATCCATTTATCTGAAATAGACTTAAATGAATAATATAAAGTACCTTTAATATCATTATCTCCAATGCTTTCCGTTGCTTGTGAATCAATATTATCCACAATCTCTTTTTGATTTACCAATTCACTCGATAATGTACTGAAAAATTTCTTAAAATAAATTTCATTAACTCTCTTTTTCACTGCATTTTCATTTGTAGTAGATAACGGCTCAAATAAACCAGTTTCTAATGAATCAAATATTGGTTCACCCCCAGCAGTGAATTCTGGAATATGGAATGTGAATTCACTTGGTATGACAATAATATATGGCTCAAACAATGTTTCGATTATAGAATCTCTTGATCCACTTAACATCTCTTCTTCTAAATATTCTTTAAATTGTATTTCTAATCTATTTAAAGCAGCACCAGAAAAAGATTCAGAAGCAACATTATAAAGATCAGTAAATGCATTTATAGGATTTAGTGGGTTTCTTTCTCTAATATCATCCAATTCAGCAATTAGTTCTTCGTTTAAAATCACTCTTCTTAGCATTCTTTCATATGATCTTTCAAATCCAGCATATTCATATGAGACGAAATCATTGAAGATTTTTAAAAACTTATTTTTATCATTGCCAAGCATTAATCGACTAATATAGAATACATCCAGCTTAAAGTTGGCTACATCTCTTTCACCACTATCAAATCCTCTATCATCACCATTTTCATTCTCACTTGGTAACACAAACTTATCTAATAAGGCATCCACTTCTTGTCTAAACGATGTATTACCAGTATCACTATATTTCACAACACCACCCATATATAACATAGTGAAATATGGGACTTGTACCACTGATGGGTATGTAAATGTATTATTTAGTTGTTTATCTTTATTTTTGTACTTACTAAATCTATGGTAAAAACTTCTAGCTTTTAGAAAATTAGATGAGAATAAGAAAGCTTTGGCTTGCTTTAATGTAGCAGCATTAGTGACAGCAGTATAACTATCACCAGTGAAAAAATCATACAATTCACCAAATTGATTATTAATTGATATGGCATCACTTAAAACATCAACAAGTGAATTATCAAAACTAGTTTCATGTATATCATCTGCAAATTCAAAACCATTAGGTATTTTATCTGCAGTATCGCTATTACGAGTGCCTTTAAATCCACTTAGATATTTTGTCGTATAATCATCACCTGATTCAACATCAGCACTATAAATAATATTCTCTTTAGTAAACACAACTGGTCTTTCACTTGCATTAAGAAAATCAAGTATATTTCTAATTAAACTATCTTCAACAGTAGAGATATATTTATCTATTGGATTTTCTGGATTACCAGTAGCACCTTTTCTAATAACAGCACCACCTCTGAAATATTCAAAACCACTATATAATTCATCCGTACCATCTACGTAATTATCAATATTACGATCCTTATATAGTCTAAAAATATCAGACCCAGTATAAAGTCTTTCTCCTTCATCTGTAATTGTTGGATCAAGCGAATTGCCTATTGTAGCATATTTAGATGTGGCTTCGTCTGTTTGAATATTCACATTATTATATGCTGGTGCTCTTTGCAATTCCTTTGATATTCTATCAATATTAGTTCCATTGATATCATCAGAAAGAACTTTTAAATTATTAATTATATTCTGATTAGTAAGTGAATTAGCTAAGTTATATGCTTCACCAGTAGCATACACTTCAATGATTTCTTGATTACTAAACTCATCATCAGTGATATATTTCTCCCATCCACTATCTTCTACAGTATAGAATGATCTACCAAATGTATATTGTGATAAAACATAATATCTTTCAATTATCTTATTAAGATATTTATCTGAATTATTTCCAACATTACCAACATATTGAAATTCTAAATTTTTATATGGTGATTCTCTTCTACCAAATACTGAATTAAGTAATTCACTGTCATAAGGACTAATAGGAATCCACTTATTATTTCCTTGTTCATCATCCTGACTACGTAAATCTTGAACCAATAATTCTTTTTGTAATCTAATAAATGCATCAATAAAATTATCAACTAAAGTGATTTCTGGAAACGGTTCACCACCATTTTGAGCTACTTGTTCTGATAATTTTATTGGATATTGTCTAACTTGTCTCTCCACATTACATTCACCAGTATTACCAGATACATACAATGGAAAGGCACTAACTCTATTTTGCTTTACACTATCATTACTAAAAATTAAATCTTTAAATTTTTCATGGTGATTTTCTGCATCAACGTTAGCTTTTCTTAAAATATTAAAAAATGCATCAACATCATCACAAATAATCTTAAAGACATTACGAATCGTTGGTTTAAAACCAAGTTCTTCAATTACAGTATTATTAATTTTAGATGTTAATAATAATCTAGCATCATTTCTACTCTTTTTAGCAGACTCTCTTTCATCACTCAATTTTGAATAATAACCAGTAATATCGAGTGCAACAAAAGTTGGTTTTATATCCTCATCATCAACCCTAGTAACTAAATGATTTATATCCTCTTCTCTTTTTAAGTCTTTAGTTTCATTAACATCTATTTTAGCTTCAGTAATTAATCTTGATCTGAAGTTTTTATTCAAAACTGTTTTAACTCTCTTTCTATTAGTATCAAGAGCTACTTGGTTTTGTTGAGTTAAAGGTTCACCATTATCAATTCTAACTGCTAAATATAATCTACTATTAGCACCTTCACTATTAGCCTCATTATTATTTGTCTGACTGATACTTACTTTACTTTCTGAAATACCATCAGTTTTTAAACTTTGTATTATTTGATCATATTGATCAACTCTAGTTAATGCTCGAAGTCTTGGTACATCCTCGTCTCCATTACTTGGCTGCTCTCTTTGACCAACCATGATTATAGCATTTTTCTGTAATTGCTCATCTTCCAAGATGTTTTTGAAATTATTTAATAATGTAATATTACTATCAATACCAGCAAGCTTTTGTTCAGCATTATCTAAATCTTCTGATTCTTGACTGGTTTCTTTAATTGTTGTAATACCATCATATAAATTTTTCAATTTAATAATAAACTCATGTGTACTGTTAGGTGGTAGTTTAACATTAGGTGATTGTCTTTGAGTATCAATAGTACCATCACCACTAGTAATTTTCTCTTGAGTTTTAGGATCAACAGGTGGTTGTGTTTCTTGTTTAATTAAAGGTAAAATATCAATATACTTAAATGGCACATCAGTAAGAGGTGCAAATGTTCTTGCAATAAACTCAGCAGTAATAACAAAATTACCTGTATTGGCATCAAATTGAGTACTATGTCTTACCAAGTGTAATTGATAAGTTAATGATTTACCATAATATCCTTTCACTGTTAGATCGAATAATGGAGGTGGAAAATCAAATATTGCTTGGTATGGTGAACTACTTCCTTTATTAAAAAAAGCAAGTCCTCTTATATCTGTAAACTCAATAGTTACTTGAGGAATATAAGATGAGTTAGTTTTAATACTAATATTTGTAACACCAAATCCTTCTAGAATAGTACCACTATTTGTTTCATTTTCAGTCCACTTGGTTGAAAAATTACCACTTTCCGTATCATAACCTAACATATTAATATTAGTGTCACTTATTTGACTTTCAACTAAACTTGTAGAACCAGCTTCAAATTTAATAACACTTCTTCTTCTTCGTCTAGCCCTAAGACTAACAAAGATGAACATTTCTTCATAGTTAGGTGCTCCATTTAAATCTTGTGGTAAATCACTAACTGCATCCATTGGATCAATCAGTAATACATTCCCATTACTAACACTATTAATTCCCATTGTTAAATTTTCACATAAATACTGCACATATTAAAAGCAAATTAAGTGTTTTGACAAGTTTGACAACTATTTATACTAAAAGGAAATATAATGATTCAATTTATAATGATGCTGCAATTTAGTGTTGATGGTTTTAGGGAAGCTGCTGAAGTTAGTCCTTTAACAGGTGTACTTGTCTCATGTACATTAATATTAGGAGGTATAGTTATATATCTCTTCAAACAATTAATTAAAAATAAAAAAGAAAATTTTTCTGTACATATAAAATCATCTGATAAAATTGAAAACATGGCAAAAGATCATATTGAAAAATTGGAAAAAATCAGAGAGCAGATTGTACAAGATGATAAAATTCGAAGTAAAAGAGATTCTGAAACAGAACGTGAAATTCTTCATATACTTAATTCACTAACTCAACTATTAGAACTAAGTGATCAAAAGAATAAAACTGAAAGAATTTTGATATTAGATAAATTAAATGATATCAATAGAAAGTTAAATACCACTATTGAAGCATTAATCAATAAAAAATAAAATTAAGACTATTTATAAAGAAATATAAGATGAGTAAAATTCTTGGAAAAGGTCAAAGTGGATTTGGAATACTAATTGAAAGTGATGCTGGATATGTAGATACTAATCTAAATCCATCTTTACTTAGAGAGGGTTTCGAAATAAAACCAGAAGAACCTGTATTAATAAATTGTATACTTCAGAAATGGGGTGTAAAAAATAAAAACGGTAGAATATACCCAAAAGATGTTCTTATTGATCAAATAAGAGAATATCAGAAGAATGTTGACGGTAACTCTGCAGTATCAGAAGCAGATCACCCAGATTCATCAGTAGTATCATTACTTAACTTATCACATATTATAAAAAAGATGTGGTGGGGTACAGGTGAAAATGATAATGTACTTTATGGTCAACTTGAAATAATTACATCTCCAGCTTATATGAGAGATGGTATTGTATGTATGGTTGGTGATAAAATTGTTGAATATCTTAAAAGAGGTATCAAACTTGGTATATCTTCTCGTGGTGTTGGATCACTAAAAGAAGTAAATGGTGAAAATATTGTTCAAGACGATTTTGAATTAATTTGTTTTGATCTAGTTGCATCACCAAGTACACCGGGTGCATATCTATTTCCTGACATGAATCAAATGGAGATTGGTAGTAGTATGGAGGAAAATACTAGAGCAATCGAAACTAATTTAAACGAAAATACACAAAAAATAACAACAGCTTTAAATAAATTTCTACTATAAATTAAGAAAAAGGTGCAAAAATAGATAAAATGTACCGAAAAAACAAATTTTTAAACCATGAATTTATAAAAATTTGTACTTTTTAATTTTTGAAATGTATTTATAAACAAATTATAGAATTTAATTAGCTATGGCAAAAGAAAATACGAAATCAGTTTTAGAAGAAGCAGTACTTGAGATGCAATCAATTTTAGAAGCTGCAGATAAGAATGCTAAGAATAAAATAGCTAAAGAACTTCCAGAGAAGTTTGAAAAACTTCTTAGTGAAGAAATAAATAAATTAAAGAAAAAAGAATCGGTTAACGAGTCTGCTAAAGACGAGAAAGAAGAAGAACCTCATGACGAAGGTAAGAAAGAAGACACTGATGATAAAGAAGAATCTCAAAAAGATGAGATGAATGAAATGGACATGAGAGAAATGTCTATTGAGGAAGTTGAGGAAGCCTACGAAACTGCAAGTGATGAAGACTTATTCGAAACTATTGATGTTGACGACATTGCTGCTGAAATCGATGAGATGGCTGGTATGCAAAATGAAGTTGAGTACATGCAAGAAAAAGAATTCAGACATGCACAAGGTGATAATCCTAACGATCCTTATTCAAAGCTAAAACATCTTTATGAAATGATGTCAGAAATGATTAATGAAATGGATGAAGCAAAAATGCATGAACAACTTCACGAGAAGTTTGACACTCACATGAAAGAGATGTATGGCGAAGGTTATACTGAAAACATGGGAGAAGAAAAATGCACTGAGCTTTATGAAATGTATAAAGAATCAAAGAAAGGCAAAATGGATGAAGGTAAAGAAAAAGAATCAGAAGAAATGAAAGAACAAGTTTCAGAATCAAAAATGAACGAAGCAGTTGATCCTGCTAGTATCGCAGCAGTAGCTGGTGGTATTGCAGCAGTATTCGGTGCAGGTGTAGGTGCAGATCAATTAATGCAATATTTAAAATCAAAGCATCCTAAAGCTGCACAAGCTCTAGAACAATTAGGTTCTGCTGCTGGTGACAGTAGAAGAAGAGGCATGGGCGTTGATCAAAATCAAGGCAATGGCATGACTGAAGAATATGGTGAAGATCATGGTGAGGAAATGGATGAAAATCTAACAAACACACATGCTGCACAGAGAAAAGTTCAAGGTGGTCATAGTCCAAACTTAGATGTTGCTGGAAAGCACAGAGAGCAAAGAACTAGACCAGCAATGAGAGAGGGTGACGAAAAGAAACTTAAAACTCTTATGGCTGAAAACAAGAAATTGTCTAAGCAACTAACCGAGATCAAATCTGAAACTTCTGAATTAGAATCTACTAATGAATCATACAAAGGTGTATTAGCAAAATACAGAAATCAGTTACAGGAAATGGCTGTACTTAACACAAACATTGCTCACGTAAACAATATTTTAATCAAAGAGGGTAACCTTTCAATTGATGAGAAGAAAAACATCGTGAATAAGTTTAAAAGTGTAGACACTATTACTGAATCTGAAAAAGTATACAAAGGTCTTCTTTCGGAGATGGTGAACGTTAAGAAAGAAACATTAGATGAAGGTATAGACGATGAAGCTATTGAAAGCAGATTCAATGATTCAATCGACCCGTCATCATCGAAAAAAATAACAGAACAAGTTGTTGAAAAAACAGCACTAGGAAATTCTCATTTGGATAAAATAAAAGCTTCAATGAGATATCAACTAGGAAAATAATCAAATTTAAAATTAAACAAAAAAAAATATGAGTTTTTTAATTGAAAGTCAAGAGGTAGGAAACATCGGTTTAAAGCAACTACGTGAAACTAGAGAAGTTACTACACAAAGATGGGATAAGTTAGGTCTTTTAGAAGGTCTAGACGGTAACGTTAAAGAAAATTGTGCTCAATTATTTGAGAACCAATTATCTAGTATGATTAATGAGTCTACTGATTCAGCATCATCTGGACAGTTTGAAACTGTTGCGTTCCCAGTTATCCGAAGAGTATTCGCTAAACTATTAGCAAATGACTTAGTAAGTGTACAAGCACTTAACTTACCAATCGGTAAATTATATTACATTAATCCTAAAGCTAGTGTTAGAACTAACGGTGGTACTGATCATACTTCTCCTGATGGAGCGTATTCAAATGCTGCTGATGCTTCATCGGGTACTCAGTTTGAATCAAGATCATTATATGATTCTTTCTACGCATCAGAGTATGGTGAAGAAGGTGATTCATTATTTGACCTTTCAAAAGGTAAAATTACTGAAGTTACTGGTGGTACATCATTAGAGTCTTCATATGTTGATGGAAACAGACAAGCTGTTATCACTTTAAGTGGTTTCACAAATACTGATCAAGGTAAATTAGTAGGCCCTGCAGGTGTTCCAATGGACAGTGAATCATTCCTTGCTGGATTGAAAATTGTTTCAGATACAACATTTACTGCTCCTGCTCCTTATGCAGATCAAACTGTTACTGCTGGTGCAAGCATTCCATTCAACGTTAAAGTTCAGCCTTATGGTGAAGCTATCGTTGATAGAAATGGTAACATTATATTAATCGTTGATTTATCATACGCTGGTACTGATGGATACCAAGCTTTAACTGGTGGTACAAATACTCCAGTATTCGAAGGTGTTTACAGAACATACTCTGATCTTGAAGAAGATTCAGAAATGGCTGAGGTTACTTTTGGTCTTGATGAAGTAACAGTTTCTGTTGAAACTAGAAAAATGAGATCACAATGGACTCCAGAATTAGCACAAGATGTTAGTGCATTCCACAACATTGATGCTGAAGCTGAATTAACAGCACTATTATCTGAGCAGATGGCTGCTGAGATCGATAGAGAAG
>Ga0306906_1000665_pt1 | contig 12407 bp, 10 predicted proteins | sample AntRauTorcE11897_FD_190405 | JGI IMG/M metagenome (GOLD analysis project Ga0306906, IMG submission 190405) | Saline lake microbial communities from Rauer Islands, Antarctica - Metagenome Torckler E11 #897 (v2) (version 2) | ecosystem: Environmental > Aquatic > Non-marine Saline and Alkaline >...
GGTTGCACTCATCACGAGCATGTGGGGATGACTTCCTTTATTTAAAAGGTCCGCTCTTTGTTTCACTCCAAAACGATGTTGTTCGTCAATGACAGCTAATCCGAGGTTATGAAAACGGACTTCATCCTGAATAATGGCATGAGTACCTACCACGATCTGAGCATTGCCACCCTCTATATCGGTAAGTATATCTGTTCGCAACGCTTTTTTTTGGGACCCGACCAAAAGTCGCACATTGATATCAAGTTCTTTCAAATGATCAGCAAGCGTACGGTAATGTTGTTCGGCTAAAATTTCAGTGGGAGCAAGGAAGGCCGCTTGAAATCCATTATCTAGAGCCATCAGCATGGCACCGATAGCAACAATAGTTTTACCGGCGCCTACATCGCCCTGGATAAGACGGTTCATTTGTTGCCCTGAGCGGACATCCTCCTTTATCTCTGCAAGAGAAGATTTTTGCCCTTCTGTTAATTTAAAGGGAAGCAATTCATTGAAATACTTTGATGTATAATTCCCTACCTCATTAAAAACATGACCACTTGCTCTTTCTTTTACTGTGAAGTTGATCTTCTCCATACTCAGCTCAAAAAGAAAAAGCTCCTCAAACTTAAATCGGTTAAGAGCATTTTTATGTTCATTGTGACTCTCGGGGAAGTGGATCATTCGGTAGGCTTCCTGTCGCTGGGGGAATTTATGTTCTTTTAGAAGGTCATCAGGCAAGAACTCATCCGCTGTAATATTGTTAAGGATCTGCTCCATCCAGTTCTGCACTAATTTACTGGTGATGCGAGCTTTACTTAACCCCTTGCTTCCGGGATATATTGGAAAGATGCGGGAAAAGGAATCCAGATCTCCTTCAGAAGAAATTTTATCCACCTCAGGATGTGCAATAGAAATTGATTTTCCATAGCGTTTGGCTTGCCCGAAGAAGGCCACTGTTTCACCTTCTTTGAAAAACTTGCTAAAATAACCCACACCCCTAAACCAGACGCCTTTCACAATTCCGCTTCCATCATCAACATAAACCTCCAGGCGCTTTTTTCTGCCATACCCTGCTGTATTTATTTCTGTTACTTTCCCTGCAACTGTAACATCTTCTCCTGAGCCCATCAAATGTTTGATCTTCTGAGTGTTGCTGCGATCAAGGTATCTTCTGGGGAAAAAATTGAGGAGGTCAGCGACAGAACGGATGCCTTCACTGCCAAGTGCTTCGAGTCTTTTAGTACTGAGATTTGATAAATCGGATAATTTCAACTGATATAATGTTATATACCGACCAATCATAAAAAGGTCGAAATTTAGGGTTCTTTTTTAGTTCACGTGGGGTTCAAAGGGGTATATAGAAAATTAAAGAAATTATTCACAGAATTATTTTGCATTCGTACCTGAATGTATCCTATATTTGCAAGCTCTCGATTCGATGGCAATAACCAAATAATTGAACAGTGCCGACTATAAATCAACTCATACGAAAAGGTAGAAAAAGCAAGGTAAGAAAAACAACCGCGCCTGCATTACAGAATTGTCCGCAGAAACGTGGTGTTTGTACTCGTGTTTATACAACTACGCCCAAAAAGCCGAATTCGGCATTGCGTAAAGTAGCTCGTGTACGTTTGACTAACGGGATTGAAGTTTCGGCTTACATTCCCGGTGAAGGTCACAACTTACAGGAACATAGTATTGTATTGATCCGTGGAGGTAAAGTGAAAGATTTACCCGGTGTTCGATACCATATTATTAGAGGAACATTAGATACAGCAGGTGTTGAGGGAAGAACTCAAAGCCGTAGTCTGTATGGTACCAAGAGGCCAAAAGGGTAACCCTAAGAAATTAAGATTAATCGAGCATGCGTAGAAAAACAGCAGATAAACGAGATGTCCAGCCGGATCCAATATTTGAGGATAAACTGGTAACTCGTTTCGTAAACAACCTGATGCGAGACGGTAAAAAAAATGTAGCTCGCAAGATTGTATATCAGGCATTTGAAGTTATTGAAGAAAAAACAGGCGAAACCGGAATTGATATATTCCGCAACGCTCTGCAGAACGCGACACCGGTTGTTGAGGTTAAGTCTCGCCGTGTTGGTGGTGCCACTTATCAGGTGCCAATTGAAGTTCGGCAGGAAAGAGGAACAGCATTGGGGATGAGGTGGTTGATCAGAGCCGCTCGTTCCAGAAATGATAAGTCGATGTCAATCCGGCTTTCAAGAGAATTGATCGATGCATCCAACAATGAAGGTGGTGCCGTTCGTAAAAAAGATGAAACGCACCGCATGGCAGACGCTAACAAAGCTTTTGCTCACTTTAGATTCTAAAAGATTTTATTGAAAAGTATTATGTCCGAAACGAAGCAAAAAACAGATCCAAAAATTTTAGAGAAGATTCGCCGCACGCGGAACATCGGTATCATGGCGCACATTGATGCTGGTAAAACTACCGTGACTGAGCGTATTCTTTTTTATACCGGTCGTAGTCACCGAATGGGTGAAGTGCACGATGGTGCTGCCACTATGGACTGGATGGAGCAGGAGCAGGAGCGTGGTATTACTATTACGTCTGCTGCAACTCATTGTATTTGGAAAGATCACCGAATTAATATCATTGACACCCCTGGTCACGTTGACTTTACTGTTGAAGTAGAGCGTTCATTACGTGTATTGGATGGTGCGGTTTTTGTGCTTGACTCAGTTGGAGCTGTGCAGCCTCAGTCTGAAACTGTTTGGCGTCAGGCTAATAAATATAATGTGCCATGTATGGCATTTGTAAATAAGATGGACCGAACCGGTTCTGACTTTTACAATGTGGTAAAAGAACTTGATGAGAAGCTGAACGCAAATCCAATACCTATTCAGATTCCTATCGGGTCAGAAGAGCACTTTAAGGGTGTTGTTGACTTGATCAAGATGGAAGCTATTGTTTGGGATGATGAGTCTCTTGGTGCTACTTACGAAGTAGTTGATATTCCGGAAGATCTGAAAGAAAAAGCTGCTGAGTATCGAATGATGTTACTTGAGGCGGTTTCAGACCAAAATGATGCTTTGATGGAAAAGTATCTGATGGAGGAAGAGATCACAGAAGAAGAAATCGTTAATGCTCTTCGTGAAGCGACAATAACAAAAGATATTACTCCGGTACTGTGTGGTACTGCTTTGAAAAATAAAGGGATTCAGGTGCTACTTGATAAAGTGCTGGATTTCATGCCTAACCCATTAGACATTCCTCCGGTAAGAGGTATTGATCCGGAAACCGAGGAAGAGGTTTTGAAGGCGCCTGATGTAAACGCTCCTTTCTCAGCTCTAGCATTTAAGATCATGACTGACCCATTTGTGGGTAGATTGACTTTTGTGAGAGTTTATTCAGGAAGATTGGAAAAAGGTTCTTACACCTTTAATTCTTCCACCGGGAATAAAGAACGAGTTGGCCGATTACTTGAAATGCATGCCAACGATAAAAAAGATTTAGATTTTATACAGGCAGGAGATATTGCTGCTGTTATCGGAATTAAAGAAGTTCATACTGGTGATACATTATGTGATCCAGATAATCCGGTAATTCTTGAGCAAATTACTTTCCCTGAGCCTGTTATTAAATTAGCCGTTGAGCCAAAAACAAAAGCGGACGGCGAAAAACTTTCAACAGGTCTTCAAAAGCTTGCTGAAGAGGATCCTACTTTTGTTGTTAAGACAGACCATGAAACAGGTCAGACCACGATTGCAGGAATGGGTGAGCTTCACCTTGAGATTATTGTTGACCGACTTAAGCGTGAATTCAAAGTAGAAGCTAATGTTGGTGCTCCTCAGGTTTCATACAGAGAAACGATCTCTAAGAAAGTTGACCATAGAGAGATCTACAAGAAGCAGACCGGTGGACGTGGTAAATTTGCTGATATATCTTTCGAGGTTGGTCCAATAGAAGAATTTGAGGATTACGATGGTAATGAAGATCGAATTACACGTGAAGAAGGCTTTATATTTATCAATGAAGTTGTAGGTGGTAATATTCCTCGTGAATTTATCCCATCTGTAATGAAAGGATTTAAAGAAGCTCTAAACGCTGGTATCCAAGCCAACTATTCAGTAGAAAATATTGGATTCCGTTTGTACGACGGTTCTTATCACGATGTTGATTCTGATCAATTGAGTTTTGAACTTTGTGCAAAACTTGGATTTAGAAATTCAGCACGTAAGGCCAAGCCAAAAATCCTTGAGCCGGTAATGAAAGTAGAGATTATAACTCCTGAAGAATATATGGGTGATGTGATCGGTGACTTAAACAGTCGTCGTGGAATCATGCAGAGCATGGACTCAAACAATGAAGGGTCTGTTGTTAAAGCTCACGTACCGTTATCTGAAATGTTCGGTTATTCTACTGACTTAAGATCTGCGACTCAGGGTCGCGCGGTATACTCAATGGAATTCTTCGATTACACTGAAGTACCTGAGGCAATTGCTCAGGAGATCATCGAGAAACAATCATAAAAGAAATTAACACTAAGAATAAATAATTAGATCATGGCAAAAGAGACCTTTCAACGGAATAAGCCCCATGTAAACGTAGGCACGATTGGCCACGTAGATCACGGGAAGACGACCTTGACGGCGGCAATCACAACTGTAATGGCGAAGACCTATGGTGGTGTAGCCAAGCAGTTTGCAGATATTGACAATGCTCCGGAAGAGCGCGAGCGTGGTATTACCATTGCTACGGCGCACGTAGAGTACGAAACTGATGCCCGTCACTACGCCCACGTAGACTGTCCCGGTCACGCCGATTATGTGAAGAACATGGTTACCGGTGCTGCACAGATGGACGGAGCTATTTTGGTAGTAGCGGCCACGGATGGTCCTATGCCCCAAACCCGTGAGCACATTCTGCTGGCCCGCCAGGTAGGCGTACCTCAGATCGTGGTATTCATGAATAAGGTGGACCTTGTGGATGATGAAGAACTTCTTGAGCTGGTAGAGCTGGAAGTACGTGAGCTGTTATCATCGTATGAATTTGATGGCGACAATATTCCTGTGATCCAGGGCTCAGCGCTGGGCGCATTGAATGGGGAAGCCGAGCACGAAGAAAGTATTGTAGAGCTGATGAAAGCGGTTGATGAAACGATCCCAACGCCTGAGCGTGATGTAGACAAGCCGTTCCTGATGCCGGTAGAAGATGTATTTAGTATCACCGGACGTGGAACCGTAGCCACCGGACGAATTGAGCGTGGTGTGCTGAAGCTGAACGATGAGATTGAGATCGTAGGGATTGTAGAGCAGCCGATGAAAACGGTCGTAACCGGTATTGAGATGTTCCGTCGTATGCTCGACCAGGGACAAGCCGGTGACAACGCGGGAATCCTGCTTCGTGGAATTAACAAGGAGCAGATCGAGCGCGGCATGGTGTTATGCAAGCCGGGATCGATCACCCCGCATAAGAAATTTGAGTGCGAAGTGTACGTACTGAGCAAAGATGAGGGAGGGCGTCATACGCCATTCTTCAAAGGCTACCGTCCGCAGTTTTACTTCAGAACCACCGACGTGACCGGAGCATGTGAGCTTCCAAGCGGCGTGGAGATGGTAATGCCGGGCGACAATGTGAAACTAGAAGTAGAGCTCATCCAGCCGGTAGCGATGGAAGATGGGTTACGCTTTGCGATACGCGAAGGTGGCCGTACAGTGGGCGCCGGAGTGGTAACTAAAATATTGGATTAAGTAATTACCTAAATAAGGCCAGTGCAAAAGAGCAGTCGGTTAGCCGCCTGCTCTTGTGCGCTTTATACGGGTGTAGCTCAGTTGGCAGAGCACTGGTCTCCAAAACCAGGTGTCGGGAGTTCGAGCCTCTCCACCCGTGCAGATAAACTTAAAAATATGAGTAAGATTAATAATTTTTTTGATGGTGTTGTAAAGGAGTTTAAGAAAGTATCCTGGCCGACCCAAAAAGAGCTGATTGACAACACGATAATAGTGGTTGTTTTTACAATTATTGTATCGTTATTCATTTTTGGCGTAGACCAAATGTACAGTACAATCTTAGAAGCTATTTACAACTAAATAATGACTAAAGAATTAACGCATGATTGGTATGTAGTTCGCTGCTTTTCCAGTCATGAAAAAAAGGTTAAAGAGTTTCTTGAGCGTGAAATCGAAGAACAGGGTTTAGAGGATAAGATCAATGAAGTTCTGATTCCTACTGAAACTGTTGTTGAAATTCGTGCAGGTAAGAAGCGTACGAGGGAGAAAAATTTCTTTCCCGGATATATCCTTTTAAATACTCATTATGATGAAGAAGTAAACAATTTAATACAAAGCGCACCATCCTGCCTTGGGTTTTTAAAGGTTGGGAAAAATGAAACGGTGCCAACTCCGCTTAAAGAGCACGAAGTCAAACGCATCATTGGACGAGTGCGGGATAGTGGAGATGAAGCACGGAATATTGAAATTCCGTACAGCGAAGGTGACCTGGTTAAGGTGATATCCGGTCCGTTCAAAGATTTTGACGGAACCGTTCAGGAAGTGAATCCTGAAAAACTTAAACTGAGAGTTATGGTAAGTATTTTTGGCCGTAAAACTCCGGTAGAAGTAGATGTTAACCAAGTTGAATCCGCTACATAAAAAGAACCTAGTTGATGCACACTAGCTATTACGCAAAATAAACAGAAGTTATTAATTATAGGATCCTGAGAATCCATGGCTAAAAAAGTTGAGAAAATTCTGAAGCTCCAGATTGTTGGGGGGCAGGCAAACCCTGCGCCACCTGTAGGACCGGCACTCGGTCAGGCAGGAATCAATATTATGGAGTTTTGTAAAGCCTTTAATGCTAAGACTCAGGACAAGGCCGGAACTGTTGTTCCTGTTGAGATCACGGTTTATGCTGATAAGTCTTTTTCATTCAAAACAAAGACTCCACCAGCACCTGTTCTTCTCAAGAAAGCAGCGAAAATCAAGTCCGGATCAGGTGAACCAAACCGAAATAAAGTAGGTACGGTTACCTGGAGCCAATGCAAAGAAATTGCACAAGAAAAGATGGAAGACTTAAATGCGTTTGACGTCGAAGCTGGTGCAGAAATGGTTGCAGGAACGGCTCGCAGTATGGGTCTTAGAGTAAATCGCGAAAAGTAAGGAAATTGTGATCATGGCAAAAAGAGGAAAAAAATACCAACAGGCTGTGGCACTCGTGAGCCCCGAAGTGGAATACACTTTGGAAGAAGCGTGCGATCTGGTTAAAAAAACATCAAACAGAAACTTCGACGCCTCAGTGGATATTGATATCCGTTTAGGAGTTGACCCCCGTCACGCAGACCAAATGGTCCGTGGCACTGTGAGCTTGCCTCATGGTACCGGGAAAGAAGTTCGTGTGCTAGCTCTCGTAAATGAGAGTAAGCAAGATGAAGCTAGAGAAGCTGGTGCCGACCATGTTGGTCTTGATGATTACATCACGAAAATTGAAGAAGGGTGGACCGATATCGACGTGATTATCGCAACACCTGACGTAATGGGTAAACTCGGTAAGCTTGGGCGCTTTTTAGGGCCCCGCGGACTGATGCCTAACCCTAAAAGTGGAACCGTAACAATGGATGTGGCTGATGCTGTTAAAACAGTTAAAGCCGGACAGATTGATTTCCGTGTTGATAAAGCCGGAATTCTACATACATCTGTTGGCAAAGTAAGTTTTAGTTCACGCGACTTGAAAGAAAATACAGAAGCATTCTTTCGGACAGTAATGAGTTTAAGACCGGCTTCCGCAAAAGGACTGTACGTGAAAAGTGTTTTCATGAGCAGTACTATGGGACCAAGCATCCCGTTAAGCAGAACCGCAGTAACATCCCTATAATAGGAGGAAATTAAATTATGCCTACTGCAGAAAAGCAAGCAGTTTTAGACGAGATTGCCGAAAAACTGGAAAGTTCAAGTGCTCTTTATGTCACTAACTATTCCGGAATGTCGGTACCTGAAGTTAATGAACTGCGAGGTGCATTCCGTAAAGGAGATATTCGCTTCAAAGTATATAAGAATAAGCTTGTTAAGCTCGCAATGGAAAAGGTTGGTGGATATGATGAAGTCATCCCATCCCTTGTTGAGCAGAACGCTTTTGCTTTTGTACAAGAAGAATTATCTGCACCCGCCAAGGTATTGAAAGATTATATCAAGGATAATAACAAGCCACAGTTTAAAGCCGCCATTGTAGATGGAGACTTCTACGGCGAGGATAAACTGGACGTTCTGGCTGCAATGAAGTCTAAGAACGAAATTATTGGTGATATCCTTGGTCTGTTAATGGCTCCACTATCAAATGTAGTTGGTGCTCTTAACTCACAAGGATCTAACCTTGTTGGTGCAGTTAAAACCATCGCTGAAAAAGGCGAAGAATAACCCTTATTACACAACTAGAATTTTTTATATCAAAACAACTGGAGAATAAAAATGGCTGACGTTAAAGATTTAGCTGAACAGCTTGTCAACCTGACAATTAAAGAAGCAAATGAACTTGCCAAAGTTCTTGAAGACGAATACGACATCAAACCTGCTCAAGCTGCTGTTGCAGTAGCTGGACCTGCTGGCGGCGGAGAAGCCGGTGGTGGAGAAGAGCAAACTGAGTTTGACGTAGTTCTGAAAAGCGCTGGTGCAAAGAAAATCGCCGTTATTAAAGAAGTACGCGGTATCACCGGTCTTGGGCTTAAAGAAGCCAAAGAATTGGTTGATGGAGCTCCCGGCACTGTAAAAGAAGCTGTTTCAAAAGCTGAAGCAGATGAAATCAAATCCAAGCTTGAAGAAGCTGGTGCTGAAGTAGAGCTTAAGTAACTCATACTTACAAATTCGTTGGTAGCCAATCCCGTGAAAACGGCATTGGCTATTGGCGTCTATATAAATTGACCCCAATTGCCTTGGGGTTTACCCGTATCATTTACCTTCAATCTAAGAGGAGAGGTTCCTTTTGAGCAAGAAGATGCAAACTATTCCGAACACGGAACGCCTTTCGTTTGGTAAAACCAAACATGTAATGGATTATCCAGATTTTCTGGACATCCAATTAGAGTCATTCGAGAAATTCGTACAACTTGATATTGCTCCCAATGAGCGAGAAAGTCAAGGATTACAACGAATATTTAATGAAAATTTTCCTATTCAGGACACCAGGGAAACACACATCCTTGAGTTTCTATATTATAATGTGGATGTACCTCGTTATACGGAAGCTGAATGTCAGGATCGGGGCTTAACATATTCTGTACCGCTTAAAGCAAAGTTAAGGCTTTCAGCTGTTGATGAAAGTGATGAAGCCAGTGAGACTATTGAGCAGGAAGTATTTTTGGGTGATCTGCCCTGGATGACAAACCGAGGCACCTTTATTGTAAACGGTGCTGAACGAGTAATTGTAAGTCAGTTGCACCGTTCACCCGGCGTGTTTTTTGGTCAAAATGTTCACCCCAACGGAACACAGCTTTATTCAGCTCGTGTAATACCTTTTAAAGGTTCCTGGATTGAATTCACTACTGATATCCGTGACGTGCTTTGGGCTTACATTGATCGTAAGAAAAAAGTACCTGCAACTACGTTGTTAAGAGCGCTCGGTTACTCTTCTGATATTGAACTGCTGAGTCTGTTTGAACTTTCAGAAGAAATTAAGTTCGGTTCAAAAGCGGACTACAATAAAAAATTAGCAGGTAAGAGACTTGCCGAGAATATCGTTGTAGAAAGTCTGGAAGAAGTTGTTGATGATGAAACGGGTGAAGTGACTGAAGCCTTGAATCGCCAGATAATATTTGAGCGAGATCATGAACTAACTGAAGATGATTACGGATCACTCAAAGATGCTGAATTAGAAAAAGTTCTGGTTCAGAAGATCAGTGCAGAAGAATCTGAGCGTTCAGTTATGATGAACACTCTACGTAAGGATCCAACTTATGATGAGTCATCTGCTCTTGGAGAAATTTATCAGCAGATCAGATCAGGTGAAATGCCGGATCCTGAAACTGCACGTTCAATCTTAGAGCGTTTATTCTTCAGTGATAAAAAATATGACCTTGGAGAAGTTGGAAGATACCGACTAAACAAGCGTCTGAAAATGGATCAGGAAAACACACTTCAGTATCTGACCAAAGAAGATATTGTAGCTATTGTGAGAGAAGTGATCCGCTTGAAGAATATGAAATCCCAGGTTGATGATATTGATCACTTAAGTAACAGACGAGTTCGTACTGTAGGTGAACAATTAGGTCAGCAGTTTGCAATTGGTTTAGCTCGAATGGCGAGAACCATCCGCGAGCGCATGAACTCTCGTGATGCTGAGCAGTTAACTCCTCAGGATCTCGTAAATGCACGTACCATTTCAAGTGTGATAAACACGTTCTTTGGTACGAATCAGCTTTCTCAGTTCATGGATCAAACCAATCCTATTGCTGAGTTGACTCACAAGCGCCGTATGTCGGCATTGGGTCCCGGTGGCCTGACACGTGAGCGTGCAGGTTTTGAGGTTCGTGATGTTCACTACACACATTATGGCCGACTTTGCCCTATTGAAACACCTGAGGGACCAAACATTGGTTTGATATCATCCCTTTGTATTCACGCAAAAGTGAATGACTTTGGATTTATTGAAACCCCTTACCGAAAAGTAAAAGATGGAAAGGTTTCCAAAGATGTAGAATATTTAGCTGCTGAACAGGAAGATGAAACCGTAATTGCCCAGGCAAATGCCGATATCGATGATAAGGGCATGTTTGAAACGGATGCAATTTTCTCAAGAACACGTGAAGGTAACTACCTGCGTGTTAAGCCAGAAGAAATTGAATATATGGATGTTGCAACAAACCAGATTACTTCTCTGGCCGCCGCATTGATTCCATTTATTGAACACGATGATGCTAACCGTGCACTGATGGGCTCGAACATGCAGCGTCAGGCCGTTCCTCTGTTAAGACCGGAAGCCCCTGTAGTGGGAACCGGATTGGAGCAACGTGCTGCCCGCGACTCGAGAGCTATCATTACTGCAGACTCCGATGGTGAAGTAGTATATGTAAGTGCTACTGAGATCAGAGTTAAGTACAAGCGTACCGAAGATGAGCAGCATTGCTACTTTGACGGAGGCGTAAAATCCTACAAGCTTAATAAGTTTATTCGAACTAACCAGGATACGACGATTAATCAGCGTCCTGTTGTTAAGATCGGAGACAAAGTTAAAGCTGGTCAGGCACTTGCTGACGGTTGCTCTACCGACAAAGGTGAGCTTGCTCTTGGTCGTAACCTGTTGGTGGCATTCATGCCATGGCGTGGTTATAACTTTGAGGATGCCATTGTAGTTAGTGAGCGCATTGTTCAGGAAGACATTTATACTTCTATTCACGTTACTGAATTCGAACAGCAGGTTCGAGACACCAAACGTGGTGAAGAAGAGCTGACTCGTGAAATTCCGAATGTAAGTGAAGAAGCAACTTCTGACCTTGATGAGCGCGGCATTATCCGAATTGGTGCCAAAATACAGCATGGTGATATTCTGGTTGGTAAGATCACACCTAAAGGTGAAACCGATCCTACCCCGGAAGAAAAATTACTCCGTGCGATCTTCGGTGATAAAGCCGGTGATGTTAAAGATGCATCACTAAAAGTACCTCCAAGTGTTGAAGGGACTGTAATTGATACGAAACTATTCAGCCGTAAGCGTGATGAACTTATCTCCCGTAAGGAAGAGAAAAAACGCGTTGAGCAGGAAGAAGAACGTCATGCACAAAAAGTTGCTGAACTGAATCAGCAATGGGCAGACAAAATGTATTCTCTGCTGCGTGATAAAACTTCTCCTGGAGTATTGAACTACAGTAATGTAGAGCTGATCCCGAAAGGCGAGAAATACAAGAAATCAGTATTTGAAGAAATTGACCCGGTAAATATCAACGAAAATATTGATTGGGCCACTGATGGTGAGCTTGTCAAGATGGTTCGTAAGTTGTTTGCTAATTACCGAGAGCTTCGTCGTGAAATTGATACCGAAGCTAAGCGTCGTAAATTTGCCATTCAGGTTGGAGATGAACTTCCTCCTGGAATCATCCAGAAAGCTAAAGTTTATGTTGCTAAGAAACGTAAGCTGAAAGTGGGTGATAAGATGGCCGGCCGTCACGGTAATAAAGGTGTGGTTGCTAAGATCGTGCCAGCCGAAGACATGCCGTTCATGGAAGATGGCACCCCGGTAGACATTTGTCTTAACCCGCTGGGTGTACCTTCACGTATGAATCTTGGACAGATCTATGAAACCATTCTTGGATGGGCAGCAAAGAAAATGGGCGTAACATTTGCGTCTCCTATTTTTGACGGTGCTTCCATGGATGAAGTAAGAGAAAAACTAAGAGAAGCCGGACTACCTGAAGATGGCCGTGTAAATCTATATGACGGTCGCACAGGTGAGCCATTTGCACAGAAAACAACAGTAGGT
>Ga0306906_1000671_pt1 | contig 12333 bp, 23 predicted proteins | sample AntRauTorcE11897_FD_190405 | JGI IMG/M metagenome (GOLD analysis project Ga0306906, IMG submission 190405) | Saline lake microbial communities from Rauer Islands, Antarctica - Metagenome Torckler E11 #897 (v2) (version 2) | ecosystem: Environmental > Aquatic > Non-marine Saline and Alkaline >...
CTAAGAATTTTACCATTCTCAAATACTGTTTCAAGGTAATCTTCCATTGTCTCAGGATCAAAATCCTTAATATTGATAGTCTTAAATTCACCATTTTCTTTGATTAAGGCTAACTCACCAGCTTTGGATTTCTTACCTTTACTAGTAATTGGGTCTTTCTGAATATCAAAACCTATTCTATTTCCATCGAAAATTCTTTCACCATACGATGCTTTAATTGCAAATTTTTGTGTATCTCTATCAAACTTCTGTAAGATACCTCCACCTGAGCCGAATACCCAATTGTCTGCTGCAAATCCTTTAATTTTAACTGCATCGAGTATTCTTTCAAGCATTTCATCATCAATACCATCACCTTGGATTAATCTAACTTGTGATGGAAGTAGGATGTGACCAGTTTTTGTTGTGGTAGATTCATCTTTAAAGATTTTATATAAGATTTCTATTAGTTGAAGATTGACATCAACAGGATCACCACTATCGGGTCTGAATACCACAACACCTTCTCTATTTAGAATTTGTGACTTGTATTTAGTTGCCATAGTTTTTGTGAAGTTGAATACATCATACGTATCACTTACAATACTGACAATACCACTACCACTTTCATCTAACATGGTCTTGAAATATCTTTCTTCATCTTCTGGTTTACTACCGAAAGAACATGCAATGCTATGTTCAGAAGCATCAACACTAAAACCATACATCTTGTATTCATCAGTGTTATTATAGAATTCATTAGCATATTGAATACCTGCTATGTTATCAGTACCCATGAAATTCGTTAAGTGAGCCATACCTCCAATACCTGCACTTTCTTCAGAAGATACACCTCTATATCCGAAATCTTGTAGCTTGAAACCAAGCATATCGAAATCTGATCCTGTGATGTTCAAGTATTTAGCAATAATACTTTTAGCTACAAAGCCATTACTAGCCACAGTGATTGGATACCAGACTTTCATGAATATTGTTTCTAATACATTTGTTAACCAAGGAGTATTATCATCAGTATTTTCAAATGTAGCTAGTACATTACTTACTGGAACTTTAGTACCCTCTTTAACTGCTTTAATCTTCACAGGTAATTTACCACCATGTCTCTTAACGATGTATTCCCAACCAGCACGATTAAATGCGTTATCTTTACCGAAGTGAGCATTACAGAATTCCTCTGCAAAATCGATATCTTCCATTGTTACCACAACACCTTGAATAAATTTCAGGTAATATTGTATTCCGAAGAAGATTGTAAAATCAAACCTTCCACCTCTACTTTCTAAGTAAGAGTATACTTTTGTCATTCCTTTTGGATAGAATTTCCAGTGAGTCAACTTATAACTATCAGTCATAAGTATAATCATTAACAGCGTTTTAAAATTTGGCTTTTTCATAATATTTGTGTTTAATTTGAATTAATTATTTTATTGTTCTCGTATGTATTACCTTCCCATCTTTAAGATATTCAATTCTATCAGGTTCTTCATATGTTAATGCTCTATAAAGAACTTCAGTTGAAATACCAGCTTTATCTGGTTCAGAATATTCATCACCTTTTACCAACCAGTTATCGTCAGACCAATGATTATAATATTCATTAGTTTTCTTGATGTAATTTCTCTTTTCTTCTATGGTAATGGTCTTACTCATTTTAAGAATTTTAGTAATTTAACGTGTTCACCAACCAAATTATCCTCAGTTAGATCATCAATACTGAACCATTTAACTTCAGCAATATCATCGTTAGCTTTTGGTGTACCATAGATATATGGTGCTTTGAAAAATAACGTGATAATACCTCTGTCTTTATTTGAACGATATCTCCAGTCGTCTACTCTTGCAGAGCCAAGATATTGTGGAGTACCAATCTCTAGACCTGTTTCTTCAACAGATTCTCTTCTAGCAGCCATCTCATAATTCTCATCCTCAACATCAGTAAACCCACCGATGAATCTGAATTTCTCTTCATATGGCTTTCTACCTAATAAGACTTCACTTGTTTTTTCTTTAACTATGGCAACATCCACAGTTGGATATACATGAGGAAATGTACTATAGGCTGAATAGATTACACCTGCTCTAAATGCTTCTGATTTCTCAATAATATTTGAAACTTCTTTTCTCACATCAGTAGCTGATACTTTATCTGCAGCTTCTAATTCACAAGTATTAAATCTACCAGTATAATATGGTATGAAGGAATCTCTTGAACCATATAATATTACACTACCCATTGAGAATACTTCTCTTATCTTCTCATCCACCTGTCTAGACCACATCATATCATTCTTCATATCCATGAGTGGAAGAATCGCTGATATTTTATCTCCGTATTCCTCTTCTATCATCACTTTTCTTGATGCAAAATCGAGTGGATTCTTTCTAGTACCAATTGACTTGGCAACACCTAAAAATAAAATTACTTTGCTGTGTTTCTCTAATACGGAGTCAATTAATGATCTATGTGCATCATGTAATCGGTTAATTTGAAATCTTCCAATTATTACTCCAATGTCTGCTTTATTCTCTTTTACTACCATCCTAATCTTTGTTTAATTTCTGATGTTACTTTTTTTTCAATATTATTTGTTACTATTCGAGGTAAATCATTTACATCTGTCATATGATTACATTCTGGACATACAAACCCGTAAGCTGGATCACCACTCTCACAGTAGCTACCATTAATCTCACCAGTATACTTAATGTCTGATTGTTCAACTAATAGAACAGCACCACAACCCCCGTTGCCATTACCAGCACCAGTACATTCTAATTCTTTAGCCCATCCTTTCTGTCCACTTCCTTTTTTTATAACTTTCATAGTCTTTTGTGTTAATGTTACACAATTTAAAAATATTAAAATAATAGGGGTTTTTTAATTACCCCTCATTTATATATACGACAAATATTGTAAATAATACACAAATATGCAAACTTTTTTTCAAATTAATTTTAAATAAATTCCTAAATCATTGATTATGACTAATTTACAGCTATCAATATAGCATTTTCTTTTAGTGATATTAGTTTGAATATTAAATTTAGTATCATTAAAGGGATTATATTTTAATTGAAACAGCGTGTCTATGTTAGGGACATCAAAGTCCTTAACATACCCTCTAATGAATGCATGTACATTTCTTTCTTTTGTTTTAATTGCCCTTTGTTTACCATAAGGTCTAATTATGAATTTTATGTCTTTCAGTTGTAGTTAATTTGTATGGGCAACAACTAAACCATTTTGTATGACAGAATATTTATTCTCATTACACGTAGAATTTAGATTTCTATATACATAAACAAGTTTGCCTAAATTAACTTCTCTATTTTTATATGGATTAAGAACGCTCTTCATATTGAATTTCTTTAAATTCAGGTATTATCCTAGTTACTTTTTCAAGGAACTTACTATCATGATTTAGTGGTTTGATTTCACTAATACTAGGTAAACCACTGAAAGGATTTCCATTACCATCCCATCTTTCAAGATGTAACTGTAGTAGCACATAAATTTTAGCTAATAAAACTGGATTATCACCACAACACCAATCAAGATCAACCCATGCATTACCGTATTTACCAGCACGTATTCTACGTCCAAATAATACGTTCATAATACCAAAGAAGTAATCACCTGTTTCTGTTTCGATGATATTATAAATTTCTTCGTATGACTCTTCCCTCTTATTTAGTTTCATGATACTCTATTTAAACTAGTTAAAGCTTTATAGCCACTATTTTCTACTTCATATCCGACTGATTCGTATCCTCTCCATCTTTCAGATGACCAAGTGTATCTAGGTCTTTCTGCTTTACCAAATTTCAATAACCCATCATAATCAACAGCACACCAATCAACTTCATTAGGTTGATCCTTAAATATATCTTGTGTCAGTTCTTTTTCACCTTTATAATTCATGATTTTTTATTATTAAATGTATATCCCCACCAAAGCCATTGATATATTTTAGGTTGTCCTTCTTCCCAAGAGATACTATTTAGCCATTTTGGTTTCCAATAAGTCCACCATCTTCTAGTTCCTTTATGTATCCAAATTTTCATAATTTTTTTATTATTTTAGATTTGACTACTTTACCACAATCTCTACACATCACCAATTCTTTAGCAATTTCATTTACAAGATATTCTTGTATGAATCTACTTTCCTTGGGATGTGTACAGACATGTTCTTCTATTTTAGTAGTCACCATCTATTACTTGGAAACATTTAACACCTAAACCTCTCCACATATCAACTACTTTCTTTCTATCTTCCAACACACATAGTATGTTATAATTCGGCTTAAGATTATTCTCAAAAATTTCTGTCTTTATAACAGTATCTTTTCTATAATCACCTTCTGGTCGTAAGAAGATATTATCAAATGGAATATCATTATCATCCAACCATTTGATAGTTGGTTTCATTGATAGACCATCACGACCAGATACGATTACAATTTCATACCCTCGGTTCTTGTATGCTACTAATGTTTCCTTAGTAACTTCATCAACATCATCAACACCAACCTTCAACCAGTCGAAGTATCCACGTTTTCCGTTGTTGTGTGCCAAAGTACCATCAAGGTCAAAGACAACACAATCGGTTCTGTTAGATGCAGATATAAACTTGGTTTCTTCCATACGATCTTTTTTAGGGCGAGTAGAATATATATCATATCCACCATCGATGATTGCTCTGAACTGCTTCCACATCTTATCCATTACAACATCACCTACTGATGCTTCTCTAGCTTTATCACGTTCCTTAGCTTTATCAAGTGAAATATCAAATACACGGAACTTAACGTCACCGTATTTCTGACAAAGCTCGATCATTGGTTCAAGATATTTCAAGTTCAAGTTAGTAGCATCAACAATAACATTGTAACGAGCATTGGCTGCTGCTGCGATAGCACCATTAACTAATTCAGTTACGAGATTTTCACCTTTAGGGTCTAACTGCTGTGCTTGTGATAACATCATACGATAATCATCACGACATACACGAACATGTCTATCTGACTTGTACTTTACAAAGTCTTTAGCCCAAGTGGATTTACCTGATGCAGGTACTCCTATTGTCAATATTATTTCTATATTTTTATTTTTACCCATTATTCTTCTTTTACTCTAGACCATTCAACTATTTGAAAAGCATATTCATGCTTATCATCAGCATCATGGTTAATTATTTCTTTACTAACCCACTTATTAGAATTAACATATGGGAAGAACGTATCTGCATCTGCAAAATAACCAATCACATGTGTTAGCAACATTTTATCAACTAACTTAATAGATTCAGAATAAACTGAATCACCACCTATAATAAATGCTTTTTCTGCATCACATGAAATTGCATGTGAAATAGCATAGTCTAAGTTATCATACATTACAGCACCTTCATCACTGAAATCCTTAGTTTTGGATAGAACAATATTAATTCTACCCTTCAAAGGTCTATACTTCTTAGGGATGCTTTCATATGTTTTTCTACCCATGATTACTGGATAGCCCATAGTCGTTTCAGCAAAGAATTTCATATCATTAGGGAGTTTCCATAATAACTGATTGTCCTTACCTAACTCACCCATTTCACCGATTGCTGCAATTATAATTAACTCCATATTACTTCAATTTATTTTTAATTATTGTTGATGCTAACTTACCATCGTACTGGTTTGGATGACTAGCTTTAAGCTTCCCCATGATAGCACCCATATCTTTCATAGTTTCGTAACCATTATAGTCACAGATTAAATCGATGACATCCTTTAACTCAACTTCAGATAGTTCTTTTGGTAAATATTCACTCAAGAAATCAGCTTCGGAAGTATTATTCATTTCATTTGCATTACCAACCATTTTTTTAATGATTGCTGTAGCTTCTTGATCTGAAACTTCTTTACCAACTCGGTTAAATTCACCAATAACAACACGAAGAATGTCTTTAGCTTCGATATTACTTTCCTTCATGGCAACTTTCAAGTCACCACTGATTTTTTCTTGTAGTGTCATTTTAAATTTGTTTATATTCAATATATAGTACGAAAACTATTTTAAAATGTTGCTAAAGTCATCATATTTAATTTCAAGTAATTCAAACCAAATATTAAAATACTCATCTAACTCCATACTTCTCTTGTGTGTATCTTTATGGTAAATTAGAAAGTCTTTGTAATTTTGAACCTTATCTGCAATTAGCATTTGCTTAACCTCTGGACATGAAAAGCCGATAAAGTCACTTGGGTAATCTTCAGATAAATATGAGTTAGCAACATGTCTATATTCCATCGCTAATGCAACTGCAGGTGTTGGTGCAAACACATGTTTAGTAGCATTCATTTTAAATGCTTCATTAGACTGATAGAAAGGATGTAGATAGTATGCATCTTTCACCAAATTACTTGCACCTATATATTCTAAAATACCACCACCTTCATCAATGTGATATATATATGGCACTTGGCTTCTTTCCGCAACTTGTGCTCCGTAGTATTCTTGAATAAATAAATATGCATTACTATGATGGTGTTCATTATACGATATACCCTTATTTTTTAAGTATTGACCGATATTACACTCACCAATTGTTACCACATGAAGATTATGATCTTTTATGAGATCATAGTACAATCCTTTATTACGTGCATTTTTAAGTAAATAAATAGCACCCAATTCACCTAAATTTTCACTATCATATGTATTATGATTGTATGTAACCATAACATAGTTATCATGAATAGAGATCACTTTTTTATGATACCCGAATTTTAATAACTGTAGATTACGATATTTAATGTAGTTAATGGCATCTGCTACATTATTAGCATCGTAATTTAATGTTTCTTCAACTAACTTTTTCATGTATCTTTAGATTATATTTATCGACAAAAAATTTAGATATGGAAAGCCAATCTGGAAATTCATCTGATCCGAAGTGTAATAGTGTTCCTTTAAAATCTTGTTGTCTGCTACGCTGGTGATTATCTAAATCATCAATCAGATAATCGTTTTCATCACCAACAATACTCTTATCAGGTGATAATATCATGTTTAATGCAGCATCTAATCCAAGATGTTGTTCAACCCAAGCTCTTTTCTCGGTGTATGACATTGCATTCATGGCAGATGGTGAGGTTAGTATTCTGACATCAAAAAATTTACTTAAGTACTCATATTTATTAGGTATGACTTTTAAATCCCTAAAAAACCCATATTGAGATTGAGGATATTTTATATCAGGATTATCAAGCAATGCTTCTTTATGTGCCCCATGATAGTCACATAATACACCATCCATATCAACAAATATTTTAATATCGCTTAACTCTGGTTTATATACCTTAACAAATGTTTTAGGAAGATCAATAATTAAATCATTAACAAGCCAATAGTTTATTTTAAAATTAGGTATTTTAATACAATACCAACCACTACCGAATTCTTTTTGAATATAACCTACTACATTAGTTAAATCATAACTGATCCCATGTTCTTCCAGTAATTCTCTACTTGCTTTAATTTTACACTTAATGTTTTCCATTTATTCTACTTTCTTCCAACCAGTATCATCATAAGGATTTGCTTTTTCATACACTCCAGTCTCAAATGATTTAGTTGCTATTATTATTTGTAATGCAGTTTGTGTTTCAAGATGTATCTGACCTAACTCTGCACGTTGATCATCATCCTCATCATCATACTTAACACCAATGATTTCAGCGATATCTGGTTCAACCGAGCTATTACCATATGGTCTTTTACAATCAATAGCAGGTGCTCCGTATTCACATCCATCCCAACTTACATATGCATTCTGTAACAATTTAATATAATTTTCCGTTAATTCAAAAAATTCTTTCATAATATTTATTCTTCTTCGTAATAATCTTCAAAATTCATGACTAACTCGTCAATAACTATTTGTGCTCCCAATCCAGAAGCAGATGAACCTTCAAAATGCTCAACCTCCAATGGTGATTCACACACCACAGTCCAACCTAACTTGGATAACTTCTCGTCTCTATCTTTATCGCTGTAACTCATCTCTAATTTTCATTATTAATCTACCTAGATGATTTTCACCTACATTTGGATTCTGTTTTAAATCAATACCCCAATAAGCATCTCCCCAATAATTACCTTCTTGTATATTTTGATCGCCAGTAGCAATCAACATGGTTTTAAATGGCTCATGTTTAAATTTTTGACATAGGCAATGTTCCATTACCAACAACTTCACATCATCCCAATCTGGACGTATAATTATATCCTGTCCTTTATTTTTTATCTGATGTGAACTATAACGATTAGGATGAAAACCCTGATTAGCACAGAAATCTCTCCAGTCATCATCACCTCTTTTTTCAGAAACATATGCATGTTCAACAGAGTTGAAAAATCTACCTTTCATATGTATTTGACATGAAACCATGTTACTTAACCATCCATATTCTTCTGATTTGAAAGTGAATATCATTGTTTCAATTTATTTGGTTTCCAAGTTTTCTTCCAATGGTCATCAGTACTCACATGTTTAGGTCTTACTGCCTTTGCAACATTAGTTTGAAATTCATCATAATGAAATTCATCTGCAACTCTAACCACAATACCTTCCTGCTTCTCAAAATCCATTGACTTATAAATCTCTTTGATTTTATTATAATCAAAAATACCTTCATATAGTACTGGTACTGTTTTAATAGCATACATTTCACAAAGTGCTTTAGTCTCATCCCATGATAAACATACATTAGGATCATTCTGCCAAATACTAAACACATAGAAGAAACTATCTAACTGATCATACCTTATCGAGTGTTCAGCATAGACATTCTCCCCACATATTCTAATATCAGGACTCATCTTCCAAGCAAAATTAGGGATGAAACCTTTTAACCAATTTCTCGATTCATGACCATCATCAATTACTGATCTAGGATGGAAATAATCCTTATAAATTGTAGAATTTTCACCATCCATCTTTTCAGTAACGACAATCTCTACCCCTTCAAAACCGTCAATGGTTTCTAGCCTCCTATCATCATTTTGTAATGAGTCGGAAAAATCGAAGTGAAATGTCTTCGGATATTTTATGGCTTCTCTATAATTCATAACTTTTTTATTACCAACTGATCTTATATACATTACCAACATTATATATATTATAACCCTGAGCGATTAAATCAGTTTTAACTTTTTCCTTTATATTATAAAAATATTAAAGAGTATAATAACCAAGACTAGCTTTCTCATTTATCTCTTCTATAATATCATCAAATTGATTTGCAAATTTATCCTCGTTAAATTTGTCAGCTGCTTTTTTTGCTTCACTTGCTTTCATATCTTTTTTTGTTTAAAATTTCATGGAATCTCTTAATTATCATTTTAATATATGTATCACCATCAAGACCATATGAACCAATAGCCCAAAAGTCATTAATCTCAACAATACATGTCTCACCTTTATCAGTTATACCAAGATCAATTGTATATGATATTGGTTGATTCTCATATTTACTTATAATGCTTTCTATGATACTCACATCTGGGAATACTCTGAAATCACCTTGGTAGTGTTTTATATTAACAAATTCACCATCATGGATGAAACATCTATACTCACTGATGAACTCTATTGGCTCTTGAATGAATACTTTTGTGTTATCTTCAAGTGGTGATGTAGCCATGTAATTCTCCAGTATATTTAAATTACCTTCATTCTCAATTAATGAACCAGTAAATAGTTTAATACCATCGGCTGGTTTTATAAAATATGGATACTTCTTAGGTTTAAAACCGTAAAGTGTTTTATATATCTTACGTCCATAAAATGAATTCAATTCTTCTGGATACCCAATATACTTTGGTATATCAACACCAAGTCCTTTAAAAAATAATTCGGTTGCTTCAACAGAACCGATGAGTATATCATCTTTACTGAACACTCTATCTTCAAAGAATTCATCAATATTCAGATCATCAAATTTTACTATATCAATACCTCTGTTCATTAACGGAGCTACCGAGATATATACGAAATCGTCAAACCATAATTTATTACTTTGTTGTAAATAAGCTTTCATAAGAATCCAATTAAAAGTTCCCAAGTCAATACCAACTGTACATAATGTAGCACTTGGTCAAAACCAATATAACTAAATGCACCTAAATTAGGTATTGAACTACCTAGTTGATTGTTAGCAAACTTCTTACTCACAGCTTTACTAGTGAAGAAATCTGTTAATGTATGTGCTACAAATGTTATTAACATAAAGTATAGTGATGCTAATACATCGGATGTCACCAAATATATAGGAAGATACCATAGTAATGAATAGACTGTAGTATGTTTCAATAATGGTTTCAATGCTTTACTTTTACCTAAAGCCCATTTCTCATCTTGGAATATAAAATCTGCAACCCAATGCCAAGTCACCATCAATAAAAATACATATATACTATTCATCTTCTTTTTGTTTATCTATTGTTTTTAATACCATACCAATTCTATCATCAACCATCTTATCAAACTCTTTCTTAAAGTCAACATTGGAAGACGCATTTTTTTTCATGTCAATAGCAATTAATGCCATTTCATAGGTAATTTGCTTAACATCATTTACTGGTATTTTTCTATTATTGTCCATTATATATCGAAATTAAAACCTTCTCTCTTCAATAAAAGATATTTTTCTTCATCAAATTCATATAACTGAGCCTTACGACCCTTAGTACCAGTACTATTCTTAAACGGTGCTTCCTTTAGCAAATCAAACTTCTTAAACTTCTTCACGAAATTCCTTCTATCAATCTCTTGGTCTAATATTGCTGAATATAACATCCACAATTCAGTCATGGTGAAATATCTATCCAATAAGTCAAAACCAATTGGTTCATATCTTACCTTATTTCTCAATCTCTCCAATGCATAATCTATAATCTTCATATGATCAAATGCTAAGTCATATGAGAAAATATCATTAACATCATACCAACCAATATCACTTGCATGTTTGTTAGTAGTAAACTCAGTTTTAATTGGTGCTATAAGCCCATAATAGGCAACTGTAACAGTTCTTCCTCGTGGATCACGTTCTACATCCGAAAAAGTATAAAGTTGCTCTAGATAGTCTAAATCAACGCCTGTTTCATCTTTAAGCTTACGCAGCACAGCTTGCTCTGTGGTTTCATCTTCTTGAACATAACCACCTGCCAATGCAAGTTGACCTTTGAATGGTTCAAATGCTCTTCTAATGAGAAGGACTCTTAATTCATTGTCAATATATGAAAAAACTACTGCATCTACTGTTAATTTCATGAAATAAATTTTAAAATAAAATAATTTACTTAAATATTCTAGAATTCTTACAATGGAGTGATAACACCAGATAATAATTCTTTTGAGAGATGTGTGTAAATCTCAGTTGTTTTAGATGAATTATGTCCAGCAATTGATTGTATTATTCTTAAATCAGTACCACACTCTAACATGGTAGTAAAACAACTGTGTCTTAGTAGATGAAAATGGTATCTCCCTCCAATATATTTTTTCACTATTTTATTACAACTCGTTGTTGAATATTGTATTGAATTCTGACCATTAAACAAATATTTATTAGGTCTATATTCACGATAATAATTTCTGAGTAACACTAATATTTTATTTGATAGTGGTACGATTCTATCTTTTTTACCTTTACCGTTTCTAATGTTAACAATCATTCTTGTTGAATCAATGTCTACCATCTTTAGATTAATAACTTCAGAAACTCTTATACCTGTTGAATATGCTAAAGCAATAATACTCTTATGCTTAATATTTTTTATATTGCTGATTTTACTGAGTAAAAAAGTTTTATCAATTACTTGAGGTAATTTTTTCTCGTTTCTTGGTCTTTTAAAACATACTTTATCATACTTTTTATTTAAGCCAAATTTATATAAAAATCTAATAGCATTTATTATTTGATTTTGTTGACTAACCGAACTGAATTTATATTCATCTAAATAATTTTGAAAATTTCTAGAGGACAATCTAGTTGGGTATATTTTAATGTTATTTATAAATTCTTTAATATAGAAAAGATATATGCTCTTAGTATTATCCGAGTAATTCAGATACTTCAATTTTTGCTTACAAATTTCGTAGTGATTTATTTTTTTCATTATATAATCATTTTATTTATAATACTTTAGAGTGACTGATTGATATATAATAGTTAGCAACAAGGCTAAATACCGTGCTTTAATATACTTATCTGTTCTCTAATATGGTCAAGTATATATTCTGAGTACATTGCTTTACATTCATCAAGTATTTCT
>Ga0306906_1000673_pt1 | contig 12324 bp, 15 predicted proteins | sample AntRauTorcE11897_FD_190405 | JGI IMG/M metagenome (GOLD analysis project Ga0306906, IMG submission 190405) | Saline lake microbial communities from Rauer Islands, Antarctica - Metagenome Torckler E11 #897 (v2) (version 2) | ecosystem: Environmental > Aquatic > Non-marine Saline and Alkaline >...
CTGTTAAGGATGATATCGGCGATTTCTGCCCAGTTTTGTACGCGGGGGATCTGAGGATGATCGTACCATTGATTATGTGGGTGGTCGATTAATATAGGTTGTAATCCGAACTGTAGCCCTGCCTCGGCATTCTCTGGTTTATCTTCAATCCAGTAGTAGCCTGTGCCGGCATACGGTGCAAGTGCAGCTTCTTTGCTAGCTCCCTGTGCCAGATACGCATATTGGTTAAAAGTGCTAGCCCCAAAGTGAGTAGCCAAGTTCATTGTGCGCAGTTGTGTGGTATTCGGGTCGGTACTCAAACTAGTGATGATGTCAAAGGTGTAACCTTGCTCTACTAGCGCAGAAACTCCTGTAACAGCGTCTCTTAGAGGGTCTAAGAAGCCTATCCAGCTGCTGTTTGAGAATTCAGTCATAGTATATACAGCTTGCTGTTGACTCATACTAGGATACATTTCGTGTATGTAGTACGTATCTCGACGATCTAGCGGATGCTGTTCTCGTTGCGCCATCCAGCGATGAAAGGCTTCTTCCCAGTACAAGAGACAACCGTCCACATCTGTTAATATTTTCTTCATTTTGGTCCTTCTTGATTTGTTACGTAGTTTATATACTATAACACCTATCTAAGAAAAGTCAAGTAATTTATGGGGTTGTTGTGCGAGGATTGCCAGTAATAATTATAGCAACGTATACTCCTAGGCCACCGGTACTGTCACCAATTCGAGCAGTGCCGAGGCCGTTAGCGGTCACTGTAGGACTGCCCATGATAATTATGTCGAGATGACCACAGTCCGTTATTACGAAGTCGCCTATTCTTGCGTCAGCTAGCTTGCCTGAGGTTACAGTGGGGGCACCACTTATTATAGTGCCCCCTGTCGTTATGGGTTTTTTGTGACTAGGATGACTGCAGGTTCCGATGGTACGATCGCCCAGTCTTGCTAATCCCCTCACGCCAACATTCCTTGTATTTGATCTAATTGGTTGCTAATGCCGGTGTCTAATGCTTGATCAACAACCGCAGATTCTGCGTTAACACTGTCTGCATCAGCCTTTGCTACTTCTGACTTTGCTTTTACTGCACCACTGTGCTTCTCTTTGATTATCTCCTGAGGATCCTTGCCTTCTGACAGCGGTCCTGCTAGTGAGTCTACTGCACTGCTTACACCCCCACCTAGAGCAGTAAGTGCTTGATTAGCACCGTTACACGCCATTACACGTAGATCGTTGGCGATACCGACTACATCGCTGATAAGACCTTCTGTTGGAGGAACAGCATCAGGGTCACCGTTGAGAAACTTGTTTACGTTGTTGAACGCTTTTGTTGCTAGTTCTGTTGCTGTTGCGAACACATTTTTGATACCATTAACCAACGGCCCGATTTTTGCCATAAAATCGTCTAAGAAGCTGCTTTCCTTCTCGCCTGTTACCGGGTCTACAGGCGCACTGTCAAACAGTCCTCGAATGTACGTATTTACGGAGTCAAATGTACTGCGCAAATAACTGCCTATCGCCGAAGCAGACTCAACAGTAAAGTCCTTGAGCTTCTTTGCTAAGCCTCCAACAGTCTCTATAGTCTTGGCAATAGCAGCATCAGCTGCCGCCGCAACTGAAGCGGCAGCTTCGTCTACGAGGCCCTGTGCAGTGCCTAACAGCCCACAGCTATCAGCAGCCGCAAACAGCAAATTGTCAGTCATACCTGATGTAGCCGAGACTGAGTCGCCGATCATGTTTTCGACGTCGATTGTAGGAGCTTCGGAGTATGATGCCATGTTATACGTGTATTCCTGTAGTATTCTCTAAGTACTGCTTTGAAAATTCGTCATCTGACTTAACAACACACAGGATGTTGGCCATCTTTAATACAAACTTTGCACTGGACCCGACGCTAAACATAAACGGAGCTAGACCTAGTCCTTCTTGTGTAGCAGCGATCATCATTGGCTTTGAAACCACTATACTATCGTTCTTTTCTTCTTCTAGTCGGCCGATCACCTCTTCGCCCGATGTTAGCTTTAGACTAATACAGTCGCCTTTTCTGTAGGGTACATCTATTAACATTATGCTTGCTTCCTTTTGTTGAAATGGTGCGCTAGTTCAGTGAACCCGCCGATGAGTTCACCTTCTAGAAAAATTTGTGGTACTGTTCTTGCGTTAGGTACTGCTTCTAACAAGTCCTCACGTGTATAGCCTTCGCCGATGGTGCGAACTTCGTACTCAATACCTTTTACATCGAGCAAAGCTGTTGCACGTTGACAAAACGGGCAATGTTCTTTACTCCACACAATTGTTTCGCTCATAATTGAATCTCTTTGTTGTATTGTTTGTATTATATACCTCAGTGTACAAGGTTTCTGCTCCGTAAATGAAAACGTTATATGTTCGTTTGTCCTCAACAGGAGTAATGTCTATTAATTCATTGTCGCGTTGCCATACACTGTGCTTTATTGCGACCCAGTCGCTAGTATGCTTGCTGACAGCTAGATAATATCCTTTGACCTGGGTGCCTCCGTACATTGCAACTTGCTTGGCTACGTTGTTATGACACTGGTTTAGTTCTGTATACGGTCTAGGAACAATACACACTGCTACTGCTCTGTTGCATCCTAATTCTTTCATTGCTGCTAAAAGGCTAGGATGCGAGTCGTTCGGCAGTATAGCATCAGATATCATACTTAACAGTCTTTATAGCTTGAACCCTTTAAAGTTGTCGGCCGACACGTCTTGTTTAATTCCGCCGATGACATAGCTTTGCACTTGCGTTTGCTGAGGGGCCACCTGCAGACCTGAGCTTGATAGCCAATGCTGTGTCCATGGTAATGGGTTAGTGTTGATCGGTTGATCAAAGATTGCTGTGTAACCCAGTGCCTTGAGACGACGGTTGGCAATATACTCAACGTACTTATAAAGCAGTGTTTCGTTCAAGCCAATAATTGATCCGTCCTTGAATAGGTACTTGGCCCATGCCTTTTCTTCGTCGACACACTTTCTCCACATCTCGTAGACTTCGTCTTCGCATTCTTTAGCAATCTCAACCATCTCAGGATCATCTTTGCCCTGCATCCAGTGTTTGAGAATGTGCATTGATAGTGCAAGATGCTGGCTTTCGTCACGTGCAATCAGTGAGATAATCTTAGCTGAGCCTTCCATTAGCTTGAGCTCACCAAATGCAAACGTACAAGCAAAGCTCACATAAAAACGCAGGCCTTCAAGGATGTTTACGTTCATCATTGCCAAAAACAGCTTCTTTTTGACGTCACGCATACTGCCTTTGCCTAGGTAGTAATATTCGTTTGCAGCGTCAGTGAATGCGTCATAGTGCTGAGTTACTGATTCAGCGCGTTCGATAATACGCTCGTCGTCAAGAATAGTGTCAAAAACTTCGCTTGGGTCAGCATACACATTCTTCATAATGTGCGTGTAGCTGCGTGAGTGAATAGTTTCAAAGAAGTCCCAAGTTACAACACACCCTTCTAGTTCTGGCAAGCTCACATAAGGCAAGAACGCAAGGCATGGTCCACGTCCTTGTACCGAGTCTAGCAGTGTTTGATACTTTAGATTGGCTGTGAAGATATGCTTCTGCTCAGGCCTAAAGTTTGCGTAGTCTGCTCGATCCTTTTGTAGACTTACTTCCTCTGGACGCCAGAAGTAACCCAGCATCGTTTGATTTAGTTTGTCAAACACAGGGAAACGAAACGTGTCGTACCTCTGTGTGTTTTGATCCTGACCAAAGAACATATTCTCTTTGGTGTGATCTACTTTTTCTCTGTTAAAAACTGTCTTTCCCATATCTTTTCCTTATTATTAATTCTATACTAAATTCAAAGACCTACTGCGTCAACCTGTTTATATTGAACAGGCGTCGCAATCTGCATCGTCGTCGCCTTGGTCGTAATCAGGTACGTATTCTTTGTGCTCTACCTTTGGTTCCTCTTCGATCTCGTCTTCGGCATCTGACGGATCAGTTTTGTAGTCATACGTGTTCAGGTAGTAACTGGTCTTCCAACCCATCTTGTATGTTGTAAGCAGGTCCTGCATCATAACACTCATCGGTACTTCGTTGTCTGGGAAGTGCGTAGGGTTGTAGCTCCAGTTACCTGAGATACTTTGATCAAAGAACTTCTGCATAGCAGCGACTATGTTAATGTACCCCTCGTTTGAAGGCATTTCCCACAACAGTGAATAGTGGTTCTTCAGGCTCTGGTACTGTGGCACAATCTGCTTGAGAGGACCTTTCTTACTCTTCTTAACGCTTAGGAAGCCACGTGGTGGTTCAATACCGTTGGTTGCGTTAGACACAACAGAGCTAGACTCGCTAGGCATCTGTGCGCTTAGTGTGCTGTGCCTTAGCCCGTGAGTTAGGATGTCCTTGCGTAACGACTCCCAGTCGTAGTTAAGTTTGTTTGGAACCACGTCGTCCAAGTCTTTCTTGTAGGTGTCGATAGGCAGTATCCCATCAGCGTATTTGGTACGATTGAATTTCTCGCAAGGACCTCGTTCTTTGGCTAAGGTGTTGCTTGCTTTGAGCAGGTAGTACTGGAATGCTTCACTTAGGTCATGTACGTGGGTCCATGCTTTTGCGTCACTGTACTTAACATGCTTCTTGGCCAAGTAGTGCGCTAGGCCAATGTAACCCACACCCAGTGAACGACGAGCTTTGGTCGACTTTTGTGCGGCAACAATAGGATAACGCTGGTAATCAATAATCTCTTCTAGTGCGCGAACAGCTAAGTCACACAATTCTTCAAGGTCGTCTAGCTGTCTGATTACACCCACGTTGATTGCTGAAAGGATACACAGAGCAATTGCTGGTGGACTATCGTCTACCATTACTTCCTCGTAAAAGTATTCGTACTCATCTGTATTTTCTTCTGCACTTAGCTCTACAAATTCATAAATTTCTTGTTCTTCTTTATACATTAAAATCTCCATTTATTCTAATTAGGTGCAAGCTCATCCGAGTAGCGTCTGCTGCTTCTCGCATACTGTTATATACTGTGCCATTTATTTTAACTTTTTTACTGTAGCCATTGTCTTTTCCGTAGTGTGCTTTTCCGGGCTTTCCTTTGCTACTCCATTTTTTATATTCGTATTCTACATTTCGATTATTAGTTAATTTCTTACAAAAATACCCTAAATGTTGTCTAGATCTGCCCCTTGCAACTGCGCTCATAGCAGACGGATTAAGATTATTTTCTAAACAAAATACACTCATATTATCTACAATAACCTCTCTTCCGTCTGGGTTAACTACCTTCCACGAATCTGTTAGAGTTTTCTTTTGTTCTGCAGACATAGGCTTGCCTTTATTGTTAGCTGGTTGTCCTTTCCTTGCTGCTGAAATTCTAGCATAATATATTTTCGTTAAGGCAGGATCACTGTGGTGTGTCCATCCCTTTCCTGAATAATTATGCAAATTATAATATTGTACTGCGCTAGCTGCATTAATTTCTACTAGCATTTTTTGTTCTTTATCAAGTGCTTCTTCTCTAGTCAAGTCTGAGTATAAAATTTCTCTAGTAAACAAACTAGGATCCTTTTGATATTCTTCATTAAAGTAATTACTAGACGACACGTAGCCGTCATCTTCTGTTCCGAAATGCGATCCTATGTATTTTCTATTGTTTTTCACATTTGTCCATTGATAGATAAACCCAGTTTTCATTGTGCATAACTCCTTATATAATAGTATTTATGCACAATGTAACTTAACGGGCATTAACTAGTCGAGTCTCCACTAGTGTCAGATAAATGTCCACCTTTGGCTTTTTTAAGTTTCTTATACGCATCGACATTTTCTTTCTTTACTCTCACTTTGCGCATTTCTGTTTTGCCAATGTCGTCGATGTGATCAAGTGGCTTAGTTGGCAGTGTAATCTCTTGGCAATTATGTACTAATATTCCGTTTGCAAAAAAGTTATGATTATCTTCTACAGTTATATCATATACTGGTGTTTCTTCTTCTAAATATTTTATTTTTAATCCCATTTTAATTTCCTTCCTAGTGTCCAACTGTTATGTGCTGCATCAGCCTCTGTTAATAATTTTGTTTGTTTAATATCACTGTTATAATACCAATGTTTTTTCTTTTCTAGATTAGTCTTTTGTATTTTGTGAGCATAGTCCTTTTTATTTATTTTTCTAAAAATAGGCACGCTGTTTTTAATAATATCAACTAAGCCATTATATCCCGTTCCATTAAATCTCATACTAGTATATGTAATCGGTATATTATTATCTTTACAATATGCTATCCAATCCTTTTTGCACCATACACCATTACTCTGATTTAAAAAACTTATACCGTGTGCTACGATCTCATCGTCAGTAATAGGATTTGCGTTTGGGTTCTTTTTGCCAGTCCGTAACTTTCTGTGATTAGTGAGTTCGTCTTTAGACATTTTTCTTCCTGTTGAATGATGCACTACGTCTCCGTTAATGTATCTTTCATCCTCTTTACTAACACAAAATCTATTACCATCCTTGTCAATTACAGGAATTGATCCTTGTTTAGCTTTTGATATCTTTAGTTTGGCTTCGTTTGTGTGTGTTTTACCGTACAAATGGTGGCCAGTGCCTGAATATAAATGATTAAATCGCCTCTTTAGTTTTTCATACAAGTAAGAATTAATATATCTCTTTCCTGTTTTATTTGCTGCCAGTATAATAAACGCATTTGCTATTTTCTTATTCTGCGGATAAATTTTAGTTAATAACGCATGGGCAATAAAATGCTCTCTTCCTGTCAAGTTAACTAAGTTACTAGTTAAATTAGATCCATTATGACATTTAGGAATTATGTGATGTTTTTCATAATACTCCAAAGGATCTAATTTTCTGTTTGTGGCATTCTTCATTAAGTTATTGTAAATTTTTTGATAATCCATGAACTACTCCTTCTATGTGTTTATTTATGTGGAAAGAGTAGTTTCATGACATACTTCTAAAATTTAATATATCCTAATTCGTCATTTTCTGTAAGATCTTTAGCCATTACATATCCTCTATTTTTAGTATATATTTTATGTTCCGGAGTACACACAATAGTCTGTCCACTAACATCGTCGGTAATTTCCATTACTTTTGCGTTGCTTGACATCATGGCACTAGCTGTTACTTTCTTATATTCAGCTGCGTTTGTCTCGAGATTAAACGATAGCACTTTGATTTTAGATCCTTTCGTATACTCAGCATCTAATTCATCAAGACTAACAGTGCATTCGGCATCGTTAATTATTGCCTTAACTGGCGTATTGCCTGCTAGACAAAGATTTGACATGTAAACAGGATCTTTGAATGAACTATGCGTGTTAGCATGATCCACGTTCATTATGTAGATTCGCCCTGTTTCTGCTCTTTCTTTTAGCAAGTCACCAAACAGTTCCATAGCCGGCACTTTCTTCTTCTTGATCTTAGTTGAACGCTCGTACTTTTCATACAGCTCTTGGAATACGTCCGGATCGCCAAAGTATGCTTCATATAGTCCAGGAACATCATGCGGCGAGAAAAGAGTAATATCTTCGTCTTTCAAGAACCTTTCATACATAGTCCTGTTCAGCTGAATAGAATAGTCCAGCTTGCGTACACGATTGTCTTCTGTGCCTTTGTTGTTCTTCAATACAAGGATGTCTTCCATCTCTTGGTGCCATAACGGGAAGTGTGTAGTAGCTGAGCCACCACGCACACCATTTTGTGTGCAGCAACGTACTGTTGATTCAAACTTCTTAAGGAACGGGACAATACCTGTGTGTGCTACTTCGCCGCCTCTGATACGCGAGTTAACACCACGAATACGTCCAGCGTTGATGCCAATGCCTGCGCGTTGTGCTGTGTAACGTCCGATGGCCATGTCGCTTGCAAAGATGCTGTCCAATGTGTCGTCACTGTCTACAAGTACACAACTTGCAAACTGACGCACAGGAGTACGCACACCTGCCATTACAGGCGTAGGAATGTTAATCTTGAACAAAGACGTTGCATCGTAGTAACGTCTTACGTAGTGCATTCTTTGGTCTTTTGGATAGTTAGCAAATAGGGTAGCAGCAATCATCATGTACATAAACTGTGGGGTTTCAAACAAGTTCCCCGTTGACCTATCCTGCGTGAGGTATTTGTCTACTACTTGGCGCAGGCCAGCATAGGTAAAGTTTTCATCACGTTTGTGATTGATATACGAATCAAGTTTAGCAATGTCATTCGCAGTATACTTTTCAAGTACCTCTGGGTCGTATACCCCGGCTTCGATATTCTGCTGAATAATTTCAAGCAGACTCACAGGCTCGTAACGACCAAACACATCCTTGTTAAGCCCGTAGCTTAGAAGGCGTGCTGCTGCGTATTGGTAGTTTGGTGCGTCTAATGAGATTAAGTCATTTGCTGAGCGTACTAGTATTTCTTGTATTTCTTTTGTAGTCATGCCATCATAAAATTGTAAGTTGGCATTCATTTCTATTTGGCTTGAGCTAACTCCTGCTAGCCCGTTACATGCTTCCTCTACGACAAAGTGAATCTTGTCTATGTTTAGAGGAACGTGGTCGCCACTTCGCTTGACGATGTAAATCCCATTTGACATTAATAGCTCCTATGTGCTTGTTGTTAGTTTGATATTTAGTTGAGTGAATGCATAGGGTAGACGGTTTGCGAATCGAGTGTCGACGGCAAATTAGTCTTATGTGCCCACTTATCTTCGTGGTACCCTACTACATACTCGTCGACGAATAAAAGGTAATAGTTTTTACCTTTTTCTCTATCCACTTCAATATGTATCTCAAAGTGACTGGCCGAAAACCTGTCGGTTAATTGTAAACTGTAGCAAATGCCCAGTATTTTACAGAACTCACAGTACTGGTTTTCCAGTACAAGTTCCCAGGGAGTAGGCCAAGTATCTTGATCCCAAGGATCAGCTTGAATGCTTACTGTCGGAGCTTGTGCGTACTTGTTGACCGCTAGTTGGATAGGATCTTCTGCCGTTTCTAGAGTGGCTCGAAAGTCACTCCATTCTTGTAAACGGATTTCGTAAGTTTTGTCGAACATTAAATCCCCATTATGATTTTGATGTTATTTTTATTACCAGTTCGCCGCCAACACCGTCGCCGTTGCCGTCGATATCAAAGTCAGGACCATTACCGTTTGCTTGTACGTTAATCCTAACTGCAAGGATTTCAGTTGGTGCGTTATCGTCGTCGTACTGTATTTCGCTCTTGAAATTTATGCTTGCGCCTACTGCACCGTCTATACCAATATATTCGTATTCATCTACTAAGTCTACAAAGCTCTCAGTGATAGTGTCACGAATCTTTACCATGATATTCAAAGTGCCGACTCTTATTAGAGAGTTAACGTTGTCTAAGTTGCTTCGAAAGAAATACTCAACAGTATAAAATCTAGAAGCATCTGCCGGCAATCTAAATGCAGGAGTACCTGCACTAATCGTTGTTCTTTGTGAGTCGCCATTAGTATAATACAACGGACCCTGAACCTCAGGGTAGTACTTCAGCAAGCCATTATCTCCTATGTTTACAGCTAAACTATACGTTCTTTCAAAGGTATCGTCAACCGAAAAGTTACCTCTTCTTCCATAAGAAACAATAGGATACGCTGGCTCGTCGCCGTTGTCTTTACCCACGTTATCGCCGTACTGATTGTCTTGACTTCTGTTTCCTGTGCCTGTTGCTGCTATAAATGCTTCTTGATTTATATTGTCAAACTGGCTGTCTGAGATGATGTTATTTTCGGCACCTGGCTCAGACAGTGAAACACCTTCGCCTAGGATAACACCACGCTGTAGTACGTCGAACTTGCAGCGTACAAACTTGTTATTCTTAACAGTAACCGGTCCGTAGACAGCTTCTTTAGTACCGATGAAGTCGCAGTCAATGAACTTGTTGTCTCTTGTGCACACATTTTCAGTACTGCTGCCAACCCCGACAGCTACTTCTCTGTCTGCAGGCAATGTGCCTGCATTTATAAAACGTACATGCTTAAATGTGCTGTCGCGGCAGCTATCAAGATGCAGAAGATAATAACGAGGATCGCCTGAGGTTGCTGCACTGGCTATGTCAAGTGTCATATGCTCGAAACGAACACTGCGAGCTTGAGTGGCTTCAGTAGGCTGCGTAGAAGTCGGAGTAAAGTTACTGACAGTGCCGTCGTATACGCTGTCGCTGCTTATAGTCTTGAACATATCGAAGTTGCCGACTTTTCTAAAGATAGTCTTATTCTTGCCGGCACCGACGATTGTAGCGAATGGCGGAACATAAATTGTTTCAGTTATTTCAAACAACCCAGGTTCAACGTATAGAATAGGAGCAGTTGTAGAACTGTTGTTCTTTAGGTAAAGTTCGAACAGTGCTTTTTGTAGTTGCTCAGCCGGAGTCAACCCGCCGAATGCCTTTATGCTAACACGGTCATCAAGGCGTTCTGCAATACTTCTAGACACAGGAACTGTTTCACTGGTTTGTATATTGCTATCACTGCGGTAGGTATACTGGTTAGGTAACTCGAAGACGTTGGTGTTGGTAGTTAATATTTGCGTGTTACCAACTGCCGGAGCGCCTTCGGAGGTTGAACCGTTGCCAATATATAATTCTTGTTTGTCTATTGCCCAGCCAAGTTCGCCACTTGCTAGTTGCGGTAAACTTGTTCCTTGATTAATAGTACCTCGTCTTACTTGTATTCGTGAGATTGATACAACGGCCATGTAAATAATACTCCTGTGTTAGTAGTATTATTTATCCTTGATCGGGTCTCCGTTTGACTCTGCTCTAACAGGAAACGGAAAGGCAACAAGATTCCAATAGCTGTCGCGGCCGCATTGTCCGCAGCGAACATGTGTTCCCCATTCTGGTTCTGGCTTGATGTACTCGTGCTTGTAGTCGATACCAGAGATGCTGAACCACTCTTTACAGAACGGACACTTGATGTCATTCTTATAGCGGTCTAAATGAGCATCGCGAAACTTTCTACGACTCCATTTGTACAATTTCTTGTAAAATCTATACTTGGTCTTTTCGTCAAACATACTATGCACCTTGCTTTGTATAATAAGAATGTACTCTATTCCAGGCTTCGTGACACCACTCGTCCCATTCGTCTGGCCACACATCAAACTGTTGATACTCTAAATCTCTTGAGCACATAAACACGTGGCCTTCACGTATGTTGGTACCGTGTACTTCATTGTGGGCCATCCCGTACATCACAAGCTGCAAAAAATAGTCTTGGACCCATTCCAATTTTTTGGGCTTATTGGTTTGCTTAAAGTCACAGATTGCAGCATTACCTTTGTACTGTCCTACTAGGTCAGTGGTGCCTGCATATATCTTTGGCACATATAATGCAACTTCTGTGCCCCATATCTCGTCTATGTCAACCATGGCATTGTCGCGTATCTTTTCAGCCATTGCGTGAGCTTTGATAGCGTATGGGTTGCTACCAGGAGTAGGCCACTCACCTGTGACTATGTAGTCCTCAAGGTATTTGTGCATTCTGGTACCAACCCCAGCAGCCTCGGTTGTAATCTCCTGTGCTTTCTTGTGCCCGACTCGATTGCGCCAAGCAACCAAATGGCTCTTGTCACTGGTCTCGCCTAAGATGGTTGTTACGCTGGCAACGGCAGTACCGTCTGGAGTAAGGTACTTGCGTGAACCATTTACTTCTTTACGACTTAATGCTGTGTAATCGTACTTTTCATTTATTAGAGTCATTAAAAAATCCTGTAGTTATATACAACGATAGCATATAACCACAGGATTGTCAAGTACTTTAGTTAGCGAATGTTCTAGTCTGGACTGTTTGTGTTACCGCAGTCTTCACAGCTTTGAACATTACAAACTCAGTGCCGGGTGCTGTATGAACAAGACGCTGCAATTCAGCATTTGCTGAGTCTTCGTCTTTGTGAACCTTTGGGGTGCTACCAAATAAGAGTCCCTGCGGAGTTACCGTAGCAATAATCCAGCCGCCTTGAGTTGGATCCAGTCGAGTGTTATCCAGGTACGGCATACCCATAAGGTCGCTGGGCTCTACCATCAGAGGCTTCCTTGCTTCGGTCTTGACAAAGCCTAACAGCCTGGCATATTCGATTCTAGTAGGCGGCTTACAATATATACGGTGAGCAGCCTCGAGTTGCAGTTGATTGTAGCTCCTCTGCGTTCCAGTGCCAAATCGGTCAAACGTGTAGCTGACGTTGCTGTGCGGGCTGCGTGGCCGAAGCTCGTTGGGTCGTTCTCCCAACAGGCTGACTACCCGGAGGACACCTTGGATGTCCCTGACAATAGCGTGCCGATGATTCAGTACTCTGGCCTCGTCGAGGTTTAGTACTCTAATATC
>Ga0306906_1000675_pt1 | contig 12300 bp, 8 predicted proteins | sample AntRauTorcE11897_FD_190405 | JGI IMG/M metagenome (GOLD analysis project Ga0306906, IMG submission 190405) | Saline lake microbial communities from Rauer Islands, Antarctica - Metagenome Torckler E11 #897 (v2) (version 2) | ecosystem: Environmental > Aquatic > Non-marine Saline and Alkaline >...
CGCGATGACTGCTACATGATTGTGGAGGACGGCTGGCAAGCCACCCTGGAGCCGGTGCGCACCAATAAGGGCAAAATTAAGAAGGGACAGTTTGAATGCGAGCTCATTCCCAAGCCGCTGGTGATTAACCGCTACTTCCCGGATGAGCAGGCCGAGATTGAGGAGCTTAAACAAAAGCAGGAAACGGCCGACCAAACCATGGACGAACTGGAACAGGAGCATGCCCACGAAGAGGGTCTGCTGGGGAACTGTCTGAGCGATGCCGGCAACATCACTAAGACGAATCTCAATAAACGGGTCAAACAAATTAAGGATGATCCTGAGTCGGCAGAAGAATTTGAAGTAGTGCGCGAATATAAAGACGCCTACGATGCGGCCTCAAAGGCCAAGAAAAAAGTGAAGAAAGCGGAAAAAACGCTGAAAAAGCAGGTGAATGAGAAGTATCCGAAATTATTGCCCGATGAAGTACAAACGCTGGTGGTGGACGACAAGTGGCTGCCTGCGGTGAAACAGAAAATGGACGATGAAGTGGACGCCATTTCTCGCCAACTCACCCAACGCCTTGCAGCACTGGCCGAGCGCTATGATAAAGCGGTTACAGAAATTGATGCTGAAGTGGACACGCTGGAAACAAAAGTAAACAGTCATCTTGATCAAATGGGGGTGGCATGGAATTAGTTACCGAAAGTCCTACAAGGAAAGTTGTTCCAGAAGGATACAAACGGAATGATTTTGGTTTAACCCCAGAAACTTGGAGTGTTGAAAAAATTGGACCTAAAATAGATTTATTGACAGGTAATCCTTTTTCAAGTTCCGGTTACTCAGACAATGGGATACGTTTATTACGATGCGCGAATATCAAAAGAGGCAATACTGATTGGTCAAATGATATTACTAAGTACTGGCCTGATATTTCTCCAGATCTGAAAAAATACAAGTTGCAAGAAAATGATGTAGTCATTGCAATGGATGGCTCATTGGTGGGTAGAAGTTACGGGATTTTAAAAGAAGAAGATTTGCCAGCTTTATTACTTCAAAGAGCTGCAAGAGTTAGATCAGAATTAATTGATACAAGATATTTAAAATATTTTATAGGGAGTGATTGGTTTGTTAGATACTGTGATTCAATCAAAACAAATACAGCAGTACCACATATTAGTGCAGAGGATATTAGGAACTTTGAAATCCCCCTCCCCCCAACCCTCGAAGAACAGCGCGCTATTGCCGGGGCCCTCTGCGATGTGGATGCACTCATTGCCGCCCTCGACGCCCTCATCCAAAAGAAGCAGCAGATTAAAAAAGGTGCTATGCAGAAGTTGCTGAGTGGTAACAAACGGTTGCCGAGTTTTAGCGGGGCGTGGGAGGAGAAGAGTTTAAAAGAACTATTGAAAAAGTTTCAAAATGGCAATGCTTTTTCAGCTAAAGGTTATGTGGATAATGGAGTTGCAATTGTTACGATGGCACAAATAGGGTTGAAAGGTGGGTTTAAGTTTAACGCCAATAAAGTAAATAGATGGCCTTATGAAGATTATGATAGTCTTAGTAATTACCATTTAAAAAATGGGGACTTGATAATTTCTATGACCGATGTTACTCCAGATAAGAACCTTATCGGAAGAATGGCAATTGTTGAATCAAATGAAAAAACGTTGTTGAACCAACGTGTAGGATTATTAGTAGTTGATGAAGAAAAGGTTAACCCTTTTCTTCTTAAAACACTTTCAAATATGAAAGAATGGAGGGAATACTGTAAGTCCGTAGCATCCCTCGGTGTACAAGCTAATATAAGTACAAAGGCAATAAAAAATGCTAAAATAACGATCCCTTCAATTGAAGAACAAAATGCCATTGCCCAAATCCTCAGCGACATGGATGCGGAAATACAGTCGCTGGAGGCCAAGCGCAACAAGTACCAACAAATAAAGCAGGGCATGATGCAGGAGCTGCTGACGGGGAAGACGCGGCTGGTTAAAGAAACAATAGAAAATGTTGAAGCTGATATTCAATCAGAACCAAACCACAACTGGGAAATTGATGAAGCCGTGTTAATTTCCGTATTGGCTGATCGTTTTGGCAATAAAGAATTCCCTTTGGGTCGGTTTAGGCGTACAAAATTCAGCTATTTGGTGCGGCGGTTCCTTGAAAGCAAAGTTGATCAATTCTTAAAAAAAGCAGCTGGTCCCTATAATCCCAAAACAAGATATAGCGGCCCGGAGAATATTGCCTTGAATAATGGATATGTGAAAAACTGGAAAAAGGGAAACCGTTATGGTTTCATTGCTGACGAAAATATATCACAGGCACAATCCTACTTTAAAGATTGGTACGGCGAAGAAGCTATAAGCTGGCTTGATGAGGGATTTCGGTTCAAAAACAATGATGATTTAGAACTTCTTACAACGGTAGATAAGTCCATCGTTGAATTAAGAGAAGAAGGCAAAGCGGTGTCTTTAGCAAATATAAAAAACGTAATTGCATCTCATCCGGAATGGAAAGCGAAGCTTGAACGAGAGTTATTTTCAGACGAAAATATTGAGGGTGCGATAAAAGAGTCTTTGAAATTATTTAAATAATTGAAATTTAAATACTTGGGTTACTATGAAAAGAGAAGGAAAAGAAGAAGAGAAAACGTATCAGCTTTTTGATCAATTTATAGAACAGGTTGTTGTTGATGGCAATAGTTTTCTTTTGGAAGGTGAGGAGAAACTTAGCTCGGAAGCTTTTGAAAAATGTTATGATAAATACGTTGAGAACACGATCGAGGATAGTAAGCAAAGCTATGATGAAAAGATTAATAAGCAGTTTGAAGGGGCAGACACCAATACCAAGTTAGTTTTGGCCCATGCCATTTGGTTATGGTCATTTGGCGTACAAGACAAAAAGAAGACGACCAAACAGGCCTATACTAAGAATCTTTTGGAAGGAGTGTATGATCTCCGGGAGGATGAAGTTTATCCTCGAGGTGTTGGAACTGCGGGACAGTGGCACAGCCAGAATAAATATCATGAGATCCGATTTACTTTTTTATTAATAAGGCACCTTAGAAAGCAGCTGGATAATGGGCAATTGAACAAAGAAGATATCCGAAATCGTATTGAAGAAGTATGCCTTTATCAAAAGTACGGAATCGAATTTAATGGTATTGAAGCATTAACAGATCTAAGAGAAGATTTGCCCACTAATTCGCTGGCTATAGCTAACATTCTGCTGCACTTTGCTCATCCCCATAATTATGAGCCTATTGCTTCTGATGGGCATAAAAAGCGGATCGTTAGTTCTTTTTCAGGCCTTTTAAATAAGGACGTGAGGAAAGGCAGCGATATAAGTCGTGATCAAAAAATTAAAGAAATACGCCTTGCCCTCAGCCCATTAAACCGGGATAATTTTTCATTTTATGACCGAAAACTAAAGAAGGTCTGGAATTACAGCGCTATACAAAAAGACTTTGATGAGATTGAAGGCCTGGAATATAAAAAAGCAATCATTCTGTATGGTCCTCCCGGAACAAGCAAAACGTATGCTGCTAAAAATATAGCTGAATCGTTAATCACTAAGCATTTTCTAAAAGATAAAGAGAATGTTCACCGTTTTTTTGAAGTAGACGGGGAGGATTATCTGGAAGATAGAATTACGGAGTTACAGCTTCATCCCTCATATACGTACGAGGATTTTGTGGCTGGCATGCAGTTGAAAGATAATGAGACCAAGCCGGTACGGGGCAAACTGTTTGATATTTGTGAAAGTGCTGCCAATGATAAGCAAGACCTGCCCCATGTGCTCATCTTAGATGAAATTAATCGTATAGATCTATCCCAGTTATTTGGAGAGGTCTTTTCACTACTCGAAAATCGAAATAAACCGATACCTGTTGCGGTTGGAGAAGGCGAGAAATTTAAGCTTCAAATTCCAGATAATCTGTACGTGATCGGTACGATGAACGAGATCGATTTCTCGCTTGAACGTATTGATTTTGCCTTGCGCCGGCGTTTCTTGTGGTATAATTATGGCTTTAATCCTGATCGTCTTGAAAGTATCATTAGGCACAAAGAGCAGGAAGTATATAAAGTAGATTTAGGTGATGAGCAGATTGAGCGATTTGTTACAAACGCAACTAAACTTAATAATGAGATTTCCAATATAGCTGAATTGGGAGAGCAGTATGAAATAGGCCATACTTTTTTTGCAGAGGTTGTTGATGTGTATAATCGGTATAAGATAATGAACAGTAAAACATCCAGAATTAAGAAGAAGATTTTCAGGGATGATGGTCCGGCAGAAATTCTCTGGGATATTTCTATAAAACCCATTCTTGAGTCATTTTTTGGCAGTATGAACCCAGAAGAAGTTAAAAAGAAAATTGGGGAGCTTAACAAAATATACCTACAAAAGCTGAATTGAGTTCTGAAAATATCATACCGTTAAAAGCTGATGACTGTCTGGCATTTGAAGACCAAGGATATGGAAATGCCATGCAACACTTTATAACTAAAGCTTCTGATTTTGAAGTTTTCCATTTTGGCAAAGATTATGAAGAGGATCTTTATCTTGCCCATCTAAATTATAAAACCGGGGATTGGATAGCAGGTCGGTTAGTGGGGGAAGCATATTTCAACTATGACGGGCAAAAATATAAAATCAGCGTAAATCCTCGATTTGGTGATGAGCATCTCTTTCGAATGCTGGAGGAAATATTTAATGTTCGCCTGACTGAATCTAATCACGCTTATGACAAGTCAAAATCGAAGCAGAACCTAATTAGGAAGCTGATATCTTTTCTTTGGCTCAATCTTTTATCAAAAGGAAATCGACATGGGCTGCCAAGGATTACAAAACAAAAAACATATTATGGCCGCAAGATCAGGGGACGTATCAATGTCAGAGAATCGTTAATCCCTTTAAAAAATGAGCAAAAAATGGTAAGCACGTACCGACAAAAAGAATTTGATGATCGTATTGTGCAATTGCTTAAGGGGGCATATGAAATCTTGTTATCAGACTATCATCTGGGAGAAATGAAGCAGCCCCATAATGCCAAGCATGCGTTGGATCAATTGAATCAAACATCGCAGCCAGTTCAACGATTGACGAAGCGCCAGTACAAAAGAATTATAATAAAACGTATATACAAACCCTTCAAACCGGTCATAGACCTTTCCTGGGATATCATTAGAAACAATAGAGAAGCTGATCAGCGTAAAGGTACCGAGCAATCATTTAGCTATTTTATTGATATGGCCGAGATTTGGGAGATGTATCTTAGATCATTACTTAAAAAGCGACTTTCTGTACATGGATGGCAATTGCGGGAAGAAAATATAACAACCTATCAAGGTAAACGCTTTCAAAAAAATCTAATTCCTGACATCGTTTTTCAACGTGACGATAGGTTTTTGGTTTTCGATGCCAAGTATAAGATGATGAAATTTCAACCCTGGGATTTTGACCGATCAGATTTTTTTCAGATCCATACTTATATACAATACTTTCAACAACATTTTAAGAATTCAAAAGTTGTAGCGGGTGGTTTATTATATCCCTTATCAGCGAATTTCAGTCAAGACATCCAAAACCAAAATTCGAGTAATGGCTTATTTTCCAATGATGGTGGAGGCACAAAGTTTTTAGTTGATGGCATTGATTTGAGTGGAATTGGCAATGATGATTTTGATATTCATCAGCAGGAAGAACTTTTTGTTGAGAGGTTAAAAGCCACGATTCTTAATTAAGAAAATAACATTTGCTTTAAATAGCGGACATCCTTATTTAAAAATAAGCCAATTATCTTAAATAAGAAGAGTGCTTATTTAATATTTTATGAAATCCTTTAACGCCGGTACGTATATCAACCAGGGGAGCTATAAAAGCTTCCAGCCCAATCCCATTAACCGGGAGTGGGAGCTGGAAGACATGGAAATACTGGACCTCCTGAGTAAGGCTGATCGCCAGTTGGGACGGCTGGACATGTATTCGGAGTATATACCTAATATCGATCTGTTTATTAGTATGCATGTGGCAAAAGAAGCTACCCAGAGCAATAAAATTGAGGGTACAGAGACCAATATGGAAGAGGCACTGCTGGAAAAGGAAAGCGTGGCACCCGAAAAACGGGATGACTGGGAGGAAGTTCAGAATTATATAGCCGCTATGGATACGGCTATCAATAAACTTGAGAGCCTACCTATTTCGTCTCGTCTTATTCGTAATACCCACCGCGTATTGATGCAGGGAGTACGTGGTGAACAGAAGCAGCCGGGCGAATTCAGGACCAGCCAAAACTGGATCGGGGCGCTTCCATTAATCATGCGTCATTTGTACCTCCAACCCCCGAAAGTATTCCCGAGCTGATGAGCGATTTAGAACATTTTGTCCACAATGACGAGATCCACCTGCCCGAACTACTTAAAATTGCCCTTGTGCATTATCAGTTTGAGACCATTCACCCATTCCTGGATGGAAACGGACGCGTGGGGCGGCTCATGATTACTTTGTATTTAATGAGCCGGGGTATTTTAAAACAGCCCGTACTGTATCTATCCGATTTTTTTGAGCGGAACCGATCATTATACTACGATAATTTAAGCCGTGTACGCGAAACTGATGACGTTGAGCAGTGGCTGAAGTTCTTTTTATCAGGCATTATTGAAACGGCTAAAAATGGGATTATAACTTTCGATGGCATCATGCAGCTTCAGCAACAGGTGGAGCATGATCTGCAATCGTTGGGAAGCCGTGCTGCAAACGCACAAAAAGTGGTTCGTCATTTATATCGACATCCAATTCTTGCGGCCGAAAAAGTCAGCGAGGTCGCTGAGGTATCTATGCCTACCGCCTATAAACTGGTGAATTCACTTGAGGACTTGGATATCCTCGAAGAAATTACCGGGGCCGAACGCAATCGGTTGTATGTATTTAAAGATTATTTAAATCTTTTTAAATGATGAGTGACGTAAAGTCCCGCTTGTTCTAAGTTAAAAACTTGAACCAGTTAAGTTTTTTTACTTATTTCTTAAATAAGAATACGATTGGTTAAGAAATTCAATAATTAATTACATAAACCATGAGTGACGTTGGTCAAATAGAGCGCAATACCCAAAACAGGATTGTCAAGCTGTTTCAAGAGCGGCTGGACTATCAGTACTTGGGGGACTGGCAAGACCGGGTGGGCAACAGCAATGTGGAAGAAGATTTGCTGCGAGTCTATCTAAAAGAGCAGGGCGTTTCGAAAGTTTTGATTGATAAAGCTGTTTTTGAATTGACCAAAGTGGCCGGGTCGCAAGTCCATTCGCTCTATGAAACCAATAAAGAAGTGTATCGCATGCTGCGCTTTGGAGTAGGCGGACGAGAAGCAAAAGGTGAAAATACCGAAACCGTGCATCTGATAAATTGGGAAGAGCCGCTTAAAAACCACTTTGCTATCGCCGAAGAAGTATCGGTGCAGGGCCAGCATGATAAGCGTCCGGATGTGGTACTTTATGTAAATGGCATAGCCGTAGGCATCCTCGAACTTAAGCGCTCCAAGGCATCGGTGAACAAGGGCATTCGCCAAAATTTGGATAACCAGAAACCCGAATTTATTCAATCATTCTTTAACACCATGCAGTTGGTAATGGCAGGCAATGATACCGCCGGGCTGCACTATGGCACGACTGAAACACCGGAGAAGTATTACCAGAAGTGGAAAGAGCCAACCAACGAAGATTTTAATTATCTGCTGGATAAGCAGCTGGTGCAGCTTTGTAACAAAGAGCGTCTGCTGGAGATTATCTATGATTTTATATTGTATGATGCCGGTATGAAGAAGATATGCCGCCCGCATCAGTATTTTGGGGTGAAGGCAGCCCGGGAGCGCATCAAAAAGCGTGAGGATGGTATCATCTGGCATTCCCAGGGCAGCGGTAAAAGCCTGACAATGGTGTGGCTCTCGAAATGGATTCGTGAGCATCTCACCGATTCACGGGTGCTCATTATTACCGACCGCACCGAACTGGATGAACAGATCGAAAATAATTTTGATAATGTGGGTGAAACGATGGAGCGGGCTACCAGCGGCGCCGATCTGATCGCAAAGCTGAATAGCAACGATAAGCCGCTGATCTGTTCGCTGGTTCATAAATTTGGGCACAAAGATGAGGGTGAATATGAAACCTATATAGACGAAATTCTTGAAAAGCTTCCCTCAGACTTCAGGCCCAAAGGCGATATGTATGTATTCGTTGATGAATGCCACCGCACGCAGTCGGGCAAGTTGCACAAAGCGATGAAAATTGTGATACCGGATGCCATGTTTATCGGCTTTACCGGAACGCCCTTGCTGAAAAATGATAAAAAGACCAGCCTCGAAGTCTTTGGCCCGTACATTCACACCTACAAGTTTGATGAAGCCGTAGAAGATAACGTGGTGCTGGATCTGCGCTATGAGGCACGGGATATTGACCAGAAGATTACGGATCAGGAGAGCATTGATGAATGGTTTGAAGCGGAAACGCAGGGCCTCAATGATGTGGCCAAGAATGAGCTGATGAAGCGCTGGGGCACCATGAGGAAGTTGTTAAGCTCCAAAGACCGGCTCCAAAAGGTAGTATATGATATTGTTAAAGATTTTAAGCTTAAGCCCCGGCTGTCAACCGGGCACGGCAATGCGTTGCTGGTAGCCAACAGTATTTATGAAGCCTGTAAATACTATGAACTGTTCCAATCGACTGATCTGGCGGATCACTGCGCCATTATCACCTCGTATAATCCCAGTGTGGATAAAATTAAAGGAGAAGAGACCGGCGCCGGTGAAACCGAAGAGATTCATAAATACAAGATTTACCAAGATATGCTCGACGACAAAAGTACGCAGCAATTTGAGAAGAAGGTAAAAAGGACGTTTAAAAAAGAACCGGCTCAGATGAAGCTGCTAATCGTTGTTGATAAATTACTTACCGGCTTTGATGCCCCGCCTGCCACCTATCTCTACATTGACAAACCCATGCAGGACCACGGCTTATTTCAAGCGATTTGCCGGGTAAATCGGCTACACAGCGAAGACAAAGAGTATGGCTACGTTGTTGACTACAAAGATTTATTCAAAAGTTTAGAGGAATCCATCCAGGATTATACTTCTGAGGCCTTTGACCAATACGAAAAGGAAGATGTGGAAGGACTGCTCAAGGACAGGTACGAACAGGCCCGGGAATCGTTGGATGAAGCCCTTGACGCCGTGGTAGCCCTATGCGAGCCGGTGCATCCCAAAACCACCAGGGAATTTATCCACTATTTTTGCGGTGATCCGGAAAATGCAGAAGCCCTTGAAGAAACCGAAGAACGGCGGGTGGCCCTTTACAAATTAACAGCCTCTCTTATTCGGGCCTACAGCGATATTGCTAATGAAATGCTTCGGGCGGGCTACAGCAAAGAAGAGGCCGAAGACATCAAGCAGCAGGTCCGATTCTACTCCGATATACGCGATGAGGTGAAACATGCGAGCGGCGACTACATTGACCTGAAAACCTATGAGCCGGGCATGCGCCAGTTAATCGACATGTATATCAGCGCTGATCCCAGTAAAAAGATTTCAGCACTCGATGATCTTTCCCTGATAGAACTGGTGGTTCAGCGTGGAGAAGCAGCCGTTCAAGAACTCCCGGAAAGTATTCAAAAAGATAAAGAGGCCGTAGCCGAGACCATCGAGCATAATCTCCGCAAAGTGATTATTGAGGAGCGCCCTACCAATCCCAAGTACTACGAGAAGATGTCCGAGTTGTTGGATGAATTGATTCAACAGCGCAAAAAAGCTGCCATGGAATATCAGGCGTATCTTAAAAAGCTGGTGGAACTCACCAGGAAAGTTAAGAAAATGGAAGGGCAGGACTACCCTAAAACCCTAACCTCATCAGCTCAAAAAGCACTATATGATAACTTAAACAACGATTTTGGCTTGGCTCTTACCATTGATGAGACCGTTCGATATACGGCAAAAGACGGCTGGCGGGGCAACAAGTTTAAAGAACGTGAAGTAAAACAGGCTATACAGCGAGAATTACCGGAAGTAATTAAGGTGGGTGAAATTTTGGATGTCATTAAAAACCAGGATGAATATTGAGCAGACGCAAATAACGGTCTCCGGCATAGATATTGATGTCTTTAAAAAAGACATCAAGAATATGCACCTGGCGGTCTATCCACCAACCGGACGTGTGCGTATTTCCAGCCCTGATGATATGAAAACCGAATCCATTCGTCTTTTTGCCGTTTCAAAGTTGGGGTGGATCAAAAAGCACATCAAAAATTTCCAGGCCCAAGACCGCCAGCCCGACCGCGAGTATATCCAGGGCGAAAGCCACTATTTTCAGGGCCAACGCTACCTGATGAATATCATCGAAGAAGAGGCACCACCCAAGGTTAACATCCGCAATAAGAAATATATGGATCTATATGTACGTCCCGGAAGCGACCAGGAGAAAAGAAAAGAGGTGGTGAAAGAGTGGTATCGCGGGGAATTGAAGAAACAGATTCCTCCGCTGATCGAAAAGTGGGAATCGAAGATGGGTACAACGGTTAAGGATTGGAGAGTGCGTCAAATGAAAACCAAATGGGGTTCGTGCAATACCGAAGACCAGCGAATCCTATTAAATCTGGAACTCGCTAAGAAGTCGAAAAACTGCCTCGAATATATTATCGTGCATGAGATGGTTCACCTGCACGAACGGCTCCATACCGACCGATTTAAGGCTCTACTGGATAAATACATGCCCAGTTGGCAACAACATCGGGAGGAATTGAATGAGCTGGTGTTTTAGACCCTCGATTCCAGTTAATCAGCCTACAAACCTTATATTTTTTTATGGTAATCTGCTAATTTTGTTGTGCATTACAACTATTAAAACTAAAAATCTCGAAATGGGTATCAAATTATTGTCAAATAATTGGTATATTTGACGTAAATTTGATTTTATGCCGGATACCTTCAGAATTAATGACTTACATACAGTAGTGTCCGGTTGAGCAAATTTTATATTCTTATAGCTTATTGTATCACAATGACATAAGTACGGTTAAAATTTTTATCGACTTGAACTCGTAGATTGCCAGTGTCTGCGTAATTCAACAATCTAAAAATAGAGGAAATCATGTACACTGGCCGAATCATTTTTTCACAACTTATGGATGTTATTCCTAAATATGAATTTCGCAAAATTGTTGCCCAACACCATGGGGATTATCGGGCAAGCAAGTTTCGATGCTGGGATCAACTACTTTGTTTGTGCTTTGCCCAATTCACCTTTCGAGCAAGCTTGCGTGATCTGACGGCCACGCTCGATGCCTTGGGCAGCAGACGGTACCATATGGGCATCAAACATCCCGTGGCTTTGAGTACATTCGCTGATGCCAATGCCACACGCCCCTGGCAGATATATCAGGAGCTGGCTATGGTGCTTGCCCGACAGGCCCTTTCCCTTCGTGATAAAGATCAAGGCTTGGAGGCGATCACCGCCTCGGTTTATGCCCTCGATTCGACGACCATCGATCTGTGTTTATCGCTGTTCCCATGGGCGAAATTCCGGAAGCATAAAGGTGCTGTGAAACTTCATACATTAATGGACCTGGAGGGCTCTATACCAACATTTATCCACATTTCTGAGGGTCGTACCCACGACGTTAATATCTTGGATATGATCCCGATTCTGGCTGGCAGCATCTACATCATGGATCGAGCCTATCTGGACTTTGCCCGTCTTTACAACCTGCACCAGGCCGGCGGCCGGTTTGTCGTGCGGGCCAAAAAGAACATGCAATTTTATCGAAAATCATCCCGACCTGTGGACCGATCCACCGGGCTGCAATGTGATCAGATTATTCGACTAACCGGGCCAAAATCCAAGCAACGCTATCCGGATGATCTTCGTCGCGTTCATCTTATTGACCAAGAAAACGAGCAAAATATTGTCTTGCTGACGAATATACGTCAGAGCAATGCCACTCAGATTGCCAGCTATTACAAAAGCCGATGGCAGATTGAACTGTTCTTCAAATGGATCAAGCAAAATCTGCGGATCAAAACCTTCTATGGGCAGAGCATCAATGCGGTCAAGACCCAAATCTGGACGGCTATCTGCAGCTATTTGATCATTGTAATTTGTCAAAAAACCCATCATTTTAGCGTAAGTTTACACACGATGATGCAAGTGCTCAGCGTGGCCATATTGGAGCGTATGACGCTTAAACGGCTATTTGCAGACCAGTCGCTCACGGAATCCGACTCCCCGTATTATAACCAATTGGGGCTGTTTGACTTATAACCGGACACTACTGATA
>Ga0306906_1000681_pt1 | contig 12247 bp, 12 predicted proteins | sample AntRauTorcE11897_FD_190405 | JGI IMG/M metagenome (GOLD analysis project Ga0306906, IMG submission 190405) | Saline lake microbial communities from Rauer Islands, Antarctica - Metagenome Torckler E11 #897 (v2) (version 2) | ecosystem: Environmental > Aquatic > Non-marine Saline and Alkaline >...
GCTAATCAATTTAAGTAATAATTAAAGATGATATCTCATATTCATTTTTTTGAACATCTATTAAATAGTCATATCCAATATCATGATTGTGTTCAATAATTAATACCTTCCTGACACGTTGCTTAATCGAATCAAGTATTGTGATAAATTCATCTACACTATCCTCAGTAAGCTTACCCATCACCTCGTCAAGCAAGAAGATAGTTGGCTTGGATTTAGCATTAATCTGATTAAGTGCAAATTTTAAGCATACAGATGCAAATGTTCTTTCTTTTCCCGAACCTGATATAGCATCAATCGTTGTACGTAAATCACCATATGTTAGTTTCAATTTTAAATCATTATCATCTAACCATATATCGAACTCCACTCCATCCAAGAGATTCTTAGCCTCTGTATTAATCTTAGGTATTGCATAGCTTTTCAATAATTGAGAAGGAATACCATCTCTATGAATACATTGCTTATAGATTTTATGAATATTATCATATCGCTCTTGTTCTTCAAAGTCACTAATAAGCGTTTTATTATCCTCTATTCTTTCAAGAATATCACTGTAGATTGATTTCTGACCATACAGTGTATCGTTAAGATTTTGAAGCTCATGATTTAAGACTTGAACTCTTTGTTTTGCTTTTTGAATGCCAAGTTCGATCTTCTTATTCTCTTCAATATTTTTCAATGAACTGTTGTAAAGATCAATAGACTTATTATGATTCTCAATCTTAAGAGTATTCACCTCAATTTTAGGATCGATCTTATCATATTCAACTACCAATTCTTTTCTCTTCTCAACATCATTAATGTGATTTTGAATCTCTCCAATCTCAGAAAGTACATCATCCAAGTCAATACTCTTCTGCTGTATCTCTGCTTCATGTGCAATGATTAACTCTCTATTTGCTGCAATATCTGCATCGATTGTTTTAATATTTGTAGTGTGTGCATCAATATCCTTGGCAATTTGAAACATCTCTTTTTCTGTTTCTTTCACCTTTTCATCTACATGCTTTCTATGCTCTTCATCTAATTCTTGACCACAAGTTACACAAGTCTTGCTATTCTTCAACTCAGCAATGCCTTTCTTATATTTAACACCTTCCTGCTTAAGCCTAAAGATCATACCATTAATGGTCTCAATTTCTCTCTCTTTATTATAGATGATTTGATTTACATCTTTAATTTTAGATTTGATCTCATATTCTTCATTCCTATGAGCCTCTTTCTTATCAAGTAACACCTGATACTTCTCAGTATCATATGTTTCTCTTAATTCAGAAATAGCCTTTTCTAACTTATTCTTACGTAGAATATGGTCTTCATTATTAGCTTCTAGAACTTTAATATCATCCTTTACTTGATCAACATCTAAGTTGTAGATTGACTCATCTATTCTATTTAGCTTTTTTGTAAGTTCTGCAATAAAATCATTACCCTTCCCTATTCGATCTTGTGCATCTGGAATTTCACCAGTACCTATTTTTCTAATTGTTTCAACTACTTCTTTACTTTGAGTTTCAAGCTTCTCAATTTGCTCTAGAGTTTTATCAATATCACAATGAACTCTTGGTTTAGAACTAGATACATTGTCTTTAAGATAATCCTTATATGCGTTTAATTTAGTATCAAATATATCTAATCCACTATCTTTTAACAATGAATCAATGAATACTGATCGATCAGACGACAACACCTCATTTAACGTATCAGATGTCGTCATCACTACTCTCATAAAGTTATCATAGCTACCTATGCCTCTTTCAATAATAGCTTGAGTAGAATCTCTATCATCTTCAACCATATTAGACAATGAATTTTCATCTGAAAATTTTTCATCAGGATTTGATAATTTATAATATTCAAGTGTTGTTGGTGCTCCTTTTAATTCATCTTGTTTATTATATTCAAGTGTGGTTGTTCTTCGTATACCGAAATATTGACCATTAATATCAATTACAACAGCACCAATACAATATTTAGCATTATTACGATTATTAACATATCTACTATCACCGAACTTAACTCTACTCTCGGTTTCTCTGGTTTTATTGTAAAGTACATATGTAATTAATTTCATAATGGTAGTCTTACCAGCCGTATTAAGACCTGTAATTTGATATAAACCATCATCATCTTCCCAATCAATATCCAAGTGTTCGTAAGACATGAAATTAACTGCAGATAGTTTCACTATACTCCATTGAATATTAGTAAACTCATCTAATTCAATTCTAGATGCTATCTCATCATCAAGTTCAATAACACTTTCAATGGTTTCTTCATCAGTACCAATTTTTTCCAAGTGTTTTCTAAATATCTCATGTTGAGTGCTTTGATCTAAGATATTCTCCAGTTCAATATCCTCAACCTCATCCATGTCTTCATCTTCCACGAAGTCATTCTTATTAGTGAGCATTTCAATATTGTACTTCTCATTAAGATGTTCCTTTACTTTTCTTTCGTTTTCAGTTGTTCTACCTTGAGGTAAGGTATTCCATACTAATCGTACTCTATTATGTTTAGTAGGATTTTCTAATTCTAAATCAAGTTCATCAAAATCAGTATAGGTATTCACTGAAACAGTGTTGTACGACCAATCATTTTCTATATGATAATCTTTATATGTTTTCTTACTTAAATCCCAAAGTAAATAACCATGAAACTTACCATCACCCTCCGCAAAGTTTTGTTCTATCAATGAACTGGAATACGCTTGGGTTGGAGATAATGCTTGTAATAGATGAATATCACCAAACATACCTATATCACCTTTAAAGTGTTTAGACTCAACTAGGTTATGATTATTAAACTCAAAATTAGTTGGACTCACAGCACCTTGGATAGGGTCATGGTATAAATCAACAATTATATTACCCTCTTTTGGTTTCTTTCTTTTATTCCAAGGAGAGTTATTTTTCTCACCATGTTTCCATATCGCCCAAGTCACATTATCATCATCGAAGAAACCTGTTTCATTATAATAAATGACATTCGGATTCTTAATGGTTTCAACAATAGCTTCTATTGCATCAACTCTTTTCAATGATTTCTTTCTAATATCATGGTTACCTCTAGTAATTCTTACTGGGGCAATTTTAGCTAATTCATTTAGAAAAAATGCTGCAAGAATTGTTGCCTCTGGTTGTAAATCAATATAATCATGAAAAAGATCACCAACTAGAACTATTCTATCTGGTTTCTTTGTCTTTAACTCTTTTATGAGCTTTTGAAATATTTTTTTGTATTCCTCATGTCTTGCAGGGGATTTACGAATGTGTATATCTGCAATATGACATACTATATTTACCATCTTCATATTTTTTTGTTATCCTGTAAATATAGAATTAAATTTTCTATAAGTCAAATTTATATCACAACTGTTATTTTGTCAGACCAAATTTATAGTAAAAACCAATTTACTGAAATTTTATCATATTCTTAGAATTGGTATGATTATTACTATATTGCTAATAAATTAATTTAAATTTAAAACTATAAAAAAAATGCTTAAAAGAACAAACAACACACTTTTCGATGTATTTTTCGATGACAGATATAATACTAACGAAACGTTCACACCAACAAGTGACATCTATGAAACGGATAAAACTTATGATGTAAATTTAGCACTAGCTGGATTTAAGAAAAAGGATATTACTTTAAAAATAGAGGACAATAGTTTGATTATTTCAGGTGAACGTAAAAAAGATGAGACAAAGAAATATAACCTTAGACAAACTGCGTATGGTAAATTTACAAAAACATATACGCTCCCAGAAGACGTTAACTCTGATAAGATCACCGCCAAAATGGATGATGGAATTCTCCATATAGAAATTCCAAAGGATGAATTACAATTAAAGAAAAGATTAATTGAGATTAATTAAGAGGGGTCATTCCCTCTTTTTTTCATTTTCTTTTGATAATAACTAATTTTATTAGAAACTTGGGATTCACTTAAGTTAAACTCACTTCCAATCTCCGAATAATTATACCCTCTTGATTTCATATCTACCATAGAAAAGCTACTGCTATCACTAGTGCAACTGAAATAAGATATACTATCATTATTTTCCCATGAGATATCAGGTCTACATGAATCATCAATACTAAGCGTATCTGAATCTATATTCAGCGAATTACATGTTTCTCCTAATTCGTCACTATTTGAAAATGTTCCATGATTATTTTGATACATATAAACCAGTTTTTTCTTACGATTCTTATCAATCATGTAATTATTGGCAACGTTGATAACCCAAGTGTTAAACTTGGATTTACTATTATCATATGTTGGTAATTTTTCGAAAATCTTTATCGCTATCTCCGAAACATCATCTTCAAACTCATAGTTTTTAGGATATTTCTTTTTAAGAAATTTTTCTAATGTTTTCTTATAATATTTATAAAGCCTCGTTTGTGCTTTATTATCACCATTTTTAGTCTTTTCTATTAGTTCTAGTATATCTATTAGATTCCCACTCATACTTGTTACTGTACTTCCTTTGATTAAGGTAATCATCTGTAGTGAGTTCAGTTGCTCCACGTAGTAATTCTCTTACTTTATCCTCACCTACATTTCTTCTTATTTCATCCAAATCCATCTTTCCTTTCAATTTGACAATCTTCACTTTTTCACTTTGCGATCCATATATTGCTGATAATGTTTGGAATATCCTTATTGCATTGATATATGCATCAGGGTCTAACACTATAACAACATTGGGTTTCCTCTCACTCAACAATGATACCATCCTCTTGGAGAGAGTCTTACCTAATTGTGGTGCTCCATTAACTAAACTAAACATTTCAAATACACCTTCCACTATGTAAATAGTTGAATCCCAATTGATATAACCCTCATTAAACACTATAAGGTCTTTATCGACTTTCGGATTCATGTACGGTGGTTTAAGGCTCTTCTTAAAAGACCTACCAACAAAGTAGTTTACCATTCCATCTTGATCATATGATGGTATAATAATTCTACCTGCATATTTCCCATCAATACAAAAACCCATTCTATATTTCAATAATTCTTCACGTGCTATTTTTCTTTCATTGACCATGTACATATATGCATTAATATGATCTTGGTTTTCATTTTCCATGTCATGAAAAGATATAAACTCTCTTGGTAATTCAATCGTTAAATCAATCTCTTCTTCGATATTATCTTTCTTTTCAAAAGAAGTAAATCTATCATAGAATGAACCAGCATAACTCTTATATAAGTCGTAGTCTGCTTTAGTACCAAATATTCTAACTAATTGAGACAAGTGACCAGAGAATTTCGGCTCTTCGCATTTCCAACAGTTAAACACCTCCTGCTCAGTATTAATCTCAAGGTTATATTTACCATCAGGTTGTCTTGATCCATCTCTTTGTTGACATTTAGGACAGTTCACTTTCAATTGTGGACTCTCTAAATAGCCTTGAACATCTCCATCAAAGATGCCGTATATGATACCATGAAACTGTTTACCCTTTATCATGTATCAAATATAGCATAAAAAAAGGTCTCCGTCAAGGAGACCTAAATAATAAAAATACAACATTAAATAATAAATTACCTTACCTCTGGAAAAATCTCCATTAGTTTCTTAATTACATATGCACATCGTACATCTGGATTAGGTGTACGATTTTTGTTTTTACCACGCATCTGATTATCGATTTCAACTAAAAACATTTTTAGTTTACTTATCTTATTAACATCTGTTGACCGAGCAGATGACGGAGCTGTTGTCGGTGCTACATTTTGCTTGGATTCAAATAATTTCTTATAATCTTCCTTAGCTTGTGTGACTTCAGTCATTGCTTTAGATAAATCACTTTTCAATTTCTCATTTTCATCAGTCACAGCATCAAGTTGAGATTCAATCCAACTATCACCCTTTTGAGTCTCAAGCATTGCAACCCTATCAGTCACTTTCTTTTTATCGTTAGTTTTTAACTCAATTCCATCTAATAGCTTGTCAACTCTCTCTTTAGCTTTAGCTTCTTTTTCCTTTTGTTCTTTAGTTTTTTTAATTGGCATAATCTTTAATTTTAAATAAACTCATTTTGATTTTCTTTCAATAACCTAATATTGTTTTCAACTCTCTCACATTCAGTGAAGAATCTCATTTCATGTTCAAGTGTAAACTCAAACCATTCACCCTCTTTTTTTTGGGAAGAATACATACTATGAAAGTACTTCTCTATTTGATTATAGTGTTCACTCTCATATTTATTTTTTAGCACCAGTTTTTCACCATTGCCCGTCTGTAATTGCTTCAGTCTTTTTTCTGGATTTTTGGATACACCTACCTTGTAGATGCCACTTTCTTCTGAAAAAATCATATAAACATACTTTATCATATCAACTCGTAAACTTTGAGACCAGCATAGCCTACAGCATATGCATCTGACATATCATAGGATGAATCCTTTACTGTGTTATTTCTAGTATAAAACCACTCAATTTGTGGTTCTAATTTCTCAACCTTCTGTCTGATATATTCTTTCTTCTCTTTATTTTTCCAGCCTTTTGGAAATGATAGAGTTTTCTTGATACTACCATCCCTCTTCTTGGTTTCCTTAATAAACTCTGAACAGAAAATACATCTAGATTCATAAACACTAATCTTTTTAGGTATGATTTGAAAGATTTCATAAATCTTATAACATGCTATACCATTAAAACCTAATAGCATCGCTGTGGTGTTAATATTTTTAGGTGTGTTACTTAGCGGTGCTTCGATGAATACATCCTCTACAATACCCTTTAAATCGTTTTCTATGTACGATCTATACTTGATAAGGTAATCTCTAAGTAAATTTGCTTTATAGATGTATCTATCCTCAGCTTGAATCTTTCTATCGATCTTCAACTCAAGATGCTTTAACTCAATTAGTTTACCATCTGTATTCCAAACAGCCATACCAACATTTGTTGTTGATACATCAAGTGATATATAATATGAATCCATTATGCTTCGTCATCTAACTTCTCAATTAATTTTTGTATGGTCTTAGGATCACTTAAATAAACTTTAATTAAATCCTCGATGACACCACCTATTTTCAAACTCTTCCCTTTACAGAATGTCTTAAATTCACCATGTATATCCGCATTGATTATTACAGATTTTGACTTTTGATTTGTCATAGTAGATACATTTGTCATTCTAATTTTTATTTACAATAATTTTATTTTATAATAAATACTAAAAAATTAAAAAAAAGAATAAAATTTTATAAAATACTTGACTTTTATCGAATTATTTACATAGAAGTGAGTCTAATATCACTCCATTTACTTTCTCATATAGATTGGCATCCTTCTCGAATTGTCTATCTTTATAATTAACAAATGCTGCTATGATAGTATCGTTTTTATATTTATAAATATTTTGTCTAGTATTAAGGATTGTTAGGTCACCTGATTCATATTGTAGTATGTGACCAGCTTCATGTAGTAATACACCATTAATATTTTCTGGTTGAATATCAGGAGCAAGTAAGATTAGATAGGTATGATCGTAATACAGATTAGGGTATATTAATGCACGTAACCTCAACTTATTATCCATATTTCTATTAATTCCTTGAGGTAGTTCATTGATTATGACAGTTAAATTCTCATACTTTAGTATATCTTTAACTATTATTTTCATGGTATTATTGATAGGATAGAATGTATTATTTTCAATTACAATACCTTGGGGTGAATTTGATTCAAATTCTTCTAGTTTTTCAATTATAGTTTTCTGATTCTTAAGAAATAATATACCACCAACACTTCCAATCACTAAAAGTAATATTAATAGAGTAAGTAAATATATCTTAAATTTTCCCATAATTAAAAATCTATACCAAAAACAATGCTACGTCCAACATTATTATCTTTTTTTATTGGGAAATTGAGTTTCCCTTTTGCAACTTGATTTCCCTTATCGTCATATATTGCTATCTCAGTAATATATACTGGCTCACTACCATTCCAAGTTGGATTAGTACTAGTATTAAATTCACCCAACTGTAAATTAATGGGTATATCGGTTGAGTATACTCTAGCAACAATATCGGTACTAACAGTACCGAAGAAAATACTTTCTTCACCAAATGATAAATTTTCATTAGTTTCTTGACTTTGTGTTGGGTAGTTCAAATAATCTAAATCATATATATCACCAAGAGTTTCATTACTAATGTCAACACTATAGGTTGATGCAACTAAATCTTCTGGATTTATTCTATCACCAACAGTATGATTTAAAATTTGATCAGTCACATTATATTTTTTCCATTCATCAGAAACAGGTTTTATTGTTACGCTATCATCAGTTATACCATCTTGGACTTGTATCAAAAGATTAAACTTTGTAGCTGTAAATCCTTCTCCATTAGTCATTGATTGATCAGCCATAAATGGAAAATCAGTCTCAGCATCAAAATAAAGACCTATTTTTTTTGCAGTAAGAACATCAGTTGTTAGTGTTTTTATATATCTACAATGTAATGCAGTACCGAAGCCATAATCTACTGATGTTGAATATGGTTCATTTTCAAATTGATAAGTTATAAATACTGTTTTTCCTGTTGCCATTTTAATTGGTTTTCTTATAAATACAGAACATTAATTATATTGTTGTTCCTGTTATTGATGATTCTAAAATTGCTATATCACCGAATCTATCTATTTCAAATCTAATGAACATTTCACATGATATTACAGTACTAGCAAGAGTTATCTCATATATACTTCTATTATAAATTAATGTACCAGCAATATCAAGTATTATTCCACCACTTACTTGAGGGCCTACATTCGTCACTGTAACAGAATTTACTGGAACGTCAGTAGCAAATTGTGCAAAATCACTGAATATTAGATTAATATTACCACCAACAACTGTCGCATTATTAAATACTTCAACACAATCATTTTCAAAACTAGGTGAAAGACCAGTATTAATATTACCTGCAAAAGAAATCTTTATTTCTTCATTAGTACCTCCTTGACCACTTCTTCCCATCCCAGCAATATCTTCATTTCTTGGACAACATGGTGGCAATTCAGTAGTCGGAGCTGCAGTAGTTGTTGTAGTTGTAGTGGTTGTCGGAGCAGCCGTAGTTGTTGTGGTTGTCGGAGCAGCCGTAGTTGTTGTAGTTGTAGTGGTTGTCGGAGCAGCCGTAGTTGTTGTAGTTGTAGTGGTTGTCGGAGCAGCCGTAGTTGTTGTGGTTGTTGTAACTGGTTCACATAGTGTAAAATTAAAGTTAGCACTAGCAGATGGTAGTGTCCAATTACGGTTTGATTTATATGATAGAGCTGCTAATAACTCTTGATCTTCAATCACAAATAACTTTAACGCTGGAAATACTTTACCTACGACAATAGGTACTTCTCCATTATCTATTAAATTAAAATATCTAGTTTCTAGATCAGGATAGATACCCTCACTAGAAAAATCAGTTCTAATTTCTAACCTATCGGTTGCTAATGTATTATTATACCACATAACATGAGGTATTATAAGTTTTGGTAATCTACTTTCAATATCCTCTTCAAACCAAAAACCCTCACCGTAAATATTAGCAGAGGATAAATTAGTATAATGTATTACACCAATATTTTCAAATATCGGGTCTAATCTTTCAATATATTGTATGAATCCAAAAAAATCTTTACTAGGCAATTCATTGAATTTTTTATTACCACTCTGTACTCCCTCAATCTCTTTACTGTATATGATAACCATATTCCAAACAGGTATTTTAATTGTTGGAGTATCATAGTTCTCATAAAATGAAAATAGAAAATCAATTGGATTACCTACACCATAATAACTTTGAACTGCATCACCTTCGGTAAATACATTGTTATTATTTGGATATATTAATACTCTAGAAGTACCAACTCCATTACTATTAAAATCTGGTAAATTTCTATCGAGAGTAACATTTAAATTATCACCAGCTAAAGTACCACTATTGACTGTTATTATTTTATATGTTAATTGGACTATATTATTTGTACATTCTAAATTACTAGCCGTTTCACCTGTATATTCAGGACTTGACCATTTTATAAATAAATAATCCCCTGCTACTGGTTCGTTACCATTACTACCATAGTCATCTGCTTGAACTAAACTTAAATCTTTACCACCAGAAACAGTTGTGTTATCAACAGCAGCACTTGATTGTTTAACATGTAATGGATCGTTAAAATATCTATTATTGGTGATATCATTGACACCTCTAGGTTCTATAGTATTACTTACTGTCGTTACTTCATTATCAATTGGTGTTCTTAAATCATTTATATTTTCTTCTGTAGGTCTTTTAAGTATGAAATTAGTTATATCTGGATCATCTGAAAAAGGTCTTAATAAAGTAGTATCTTCTGGATTAAAATCAGGGTTTTCTCTAATAAAATCATAGTCAATTTCACTATCACCAACAGCAAATTTACTGAAATTTAGTTCACCTTTAGCCATAAGCTCACGACCAGCATTGGTTAACTTAATTGATAATACGGTTTGATCTATTATAAATGACATCTTTACTATTAAATACTTATTCTTATTATTTTAAACAATCCAATTAAAATGGTATTAACCCATTTATATTAATGTAGTGGTTATTGGTGCACATGGTTCTAAATTAAATGCCACACTTGCAGATGGTAGTGTCCAGTTACGGTTTGACTTATATGTTAAAGCAGCCAATAACTCTTGGTCTTCAATTACAAATATTTTTAATGTCGGAAATACCTTACCCACAACCATTTCTTCCTCACCATTATCTACTAGATTAAAATATGGTATATTTAAATCAGGGTATTCATCTAAACTTGAATATTTTGATCTTAATTCTAATCTATCTGTTGCTAATGTGTTATTATACCACATAACATGAGGTATTGTAAGTCTTGGTAGTTTTTCACTGTCATCTTCAAGATAGAATAATTCTTCACCATAATCATGTGCTGGAGATAAATTAGTATAGTGTATAATACCAATATTTTCAACTATTGGGTCTAATCTTTCAATATAATTAACAAAACCAACAAAACCTCTACTTGGCAATTGACTAAACTTCTGATTAGCCTTTTGTACACCACCTATTTCTCTACTATGAACAATGGTCATATTCCATACTGGAACTTCAATTATTGGTCTAGTAAAGTTTTCTTGGAATGTTAATACTTGTTCACTAACATAGTCACTAACAAACGGTGCACCATAATATGTTTGTATTGCATCACCTAATGTACCTCTACCATTATTATTTGGGTAAATTAAAACTCTAGAAGTACCAGCTTCATTATTAAAATTAGGTAAATTTCTATCTACAATAACATCTAAACTACCTTCATCTAAATCACCACTAACAATTGATATTATCTTATACGTTAATTGAACAATATTATTTTTACCATCTAAATTAGTATTTAAACTACCACTATAGTCTGGATTTGACCATTTTATAAATAAATAATCACCAGCAACTGGTTTTGGTCTACCAGCAACATAACTGCCACTAGCATCTAATGTAAGTTGTTTACTACCATTAACGTTTGCATTATTAACAATTACATTTGGTTCTTTAACATACTTTTCATCTGTGAAATACACATTACCTCCACCAGTATTAAAAATACCTTTAGGATTAACATTTTTAGCTTTCACTGTTGCAACACTATTAATTGGTTGTTCAATAGTATTCAATGTTTCTGCCGAAGATGTCCTAAGTATATAAGTTGGCATTCTAGGTTCATTATCATTAGGTCTTAGTACCGAAGCATCATCAGGATCAACATTTGAATTTTCTCTAAGAAAATCATAATCAATTTCACTATCACCAATAGCAAAATTAGTAAATTTAAGTTCACCTCTAGACAGAAGATCACGACCAGTATTGGTTAGTTTAATATATATTACAGTTTGGTCTATTATAAATGACATGTTCTAGTTTTCATATAAATACATTATAATTTTTTTACTAATTCACTATAATCCTCAGATGTCTCAAGTATATTATCTACATAATACTTACTACAATATTCTTCACTAACATAACTATAATCACCATCAAAGGGATTTTCATCGACATATTTTACTTTATTAAATAAATGATCTTGGTCGAAAACACCTGCATTATGAAATATTTTATGATCATCAAGATTTTTTATTTTTGTTGTTGCCCAATTAAAACTTAACTCATTCCAAATCTTGGTTCTATGTCCAAAATACCA
>Ga0306906_1000684_pt1 | contig 12238 bp, 20 predicted proteins | sample AntRauTorcE11897_FD_190405 | JGI IMG/M metagenome (GOLD analysis project Ga0306906, IMG submission 190405) | Saline lake microbial communities from Rauer Islands, Antarctica - Metagenome Torckler E11 #897 (v2) (version 2) | ecosystem: Environmental > Aquatic > Non-marine Saline and Alkaline >...
GGACACGAGAGTTTTAATAATTTTTTTACCGGAGAAAAGAAATGAAGGCATTTACAGGAAAAGTTACCAAAGACCAGTTTATAAAAGAAATTAAATGGCATAAGGAGCAGGACGCTTTTATTAAGGGAACTTATACCGAGAATAACAAAAACAATTTTCGAGGTTGCGCCGTGGGATGTTCTATTAATTCAATTAATAAACTGCTAGGCACTGCTTACGATTATGATGAGCATCTAGACATGGCCGAAACTCTCCAAATTCCAGAATGGTTGGTTCGCATCGAGGACAAGATTTTTGAGGGATTGAGCGAGAAAGATTCTAAAGAATGGCCATTAATGTTTAGCGAGGCGATCAACGCCGGGGCCGATCTAGATAAGATTAAACCCGCATTTTTAGTTTATGTTTTAGAATCCATAACGGTAACGCACGAGGTTGTCCATAGGGCCATAGCTCTATGGAAACGAGATGATTTGTATAGTGATGTCTGGAAAAAAGAATCCCGCGCCGTCTATGATGCTGCTGCTAATGCTACTGCTTATGTTGCTAATGCTTATGCTGCCAATGCTGCTGCTTATGCTGCTTATGCTGCCAATGCTGCCAATGCTGCTGCTTATGTTGCTAATGCTTATGCTGCTGGTGCTACTGCTAATGCTGCTGCTTATGCTGCTAATGCTGCTAATGCTACTGCTAATGCTGCTGCTAATGCTACTGCTAATGCTACTGCTAATGCTTATGATTATGCTAATGCTTATGCTGCTGGTGCTGGGAGAGAAAGAGGAGAAATTTACAAGAGATTTTCTGACAAATTGATCGAACTGATGAGGGAGTGTAAATAATGAAATGTAAATCAGAAACTATCCAGGAATTTATTCTTGTACTAGTTCTAGTGGCCTATCCTATACCTTCTCACTCTTCTTTTAAAATGGGTGAAAGGGAGTTTTACGCCAAGTGGAACTATAGTCCCGTTTGTTTAATGGACGACGATAAGCTCATTTCGATAAACCAAGCATTTAATGAGGTTTACGATATAGTCCTGGATAACTGTTATAACAAAGATGTGACAATAGTAAAAAAAACAGAGGTAAGCCAGGAACTTTTTAAAAGGGTAGTCTATGAAAGTCCCCTATAGCCAACCCTCTAAGTTGTCTTCAACACTCTTAGTCTCGTCCATATCTCCCAAAGAGTCCATTGGATTAAAGTGCCCGACACTACCGGAACCGTCTTGTGCCACTTGCTTAACACTCGTATCTTTGACTGAATATTCCGCATTAATAGGCAACTCTGTTGCGCCTTGTCTTTGTATCCCCGTGTCAATAACATAAGAGTGACCACTATGCTCGACTTCTCTCTTATCTTTAAAATCATCAGGGAAGAAGTTTTTAAGTGCGAATATAATGGTGGCAGCGTTTCCTTTATTAAAACCTTGGGCACTTTCCAAAGCAATTGTTTCCCACTTATAACGCATAAAACCGTCGCCTATCTCTTTCGCTGCCTTAAAATCTTCGCGTGTTTTATTCCACAAATAAAGAACCGACTGACCAACACCTATAACAGCGCAAAAACTAACGAAAGTCCGACCTTGCATCATATGATTGATAAGGAGAAGGGGATATATGGGCCGGTATAGGGAATTGACGTTTACACCTTGCATCCGTTTTACGATGTTATCCCAAATATCTTTATGTTTGCCGGACCTATCTAGACCTAAAAACTCAAATAGCTCTTCGTCTTCCATGTCTGCCATGCAATCTAAATGCCTATACATTCTACTTAATTCAGACATAATATTCTCCCTTAGGACGGCCACAATTAAAGGCCGCGGTTTTATCCCGATGGCATTTTGGACACAATACTTGCAAATTGCTCTCATCGCAAAACAGTTTATCTATCCATTTATTCCAATCAGGCTTACCGCAAGAACGCAAGGGAAACTTTCCAATTTCTACCGTATGGTCCACTTCTACCTTAGTGACAACTTCTTGACAATATTCGCATCTGAATCCGGTAGGCTTCATACGAGGCTTACCTTTCTTTTTGCCGGTTTTATACACTCCACCAGTAGGGGCATAAACTTTTTGGGACTTAACCACGTTATAGACACTTTTACGCATTCGACTTGCCCGACGAAGGCGGTTTTTAATAAGGTTTATCGTCTTTTTGTCCATAAATTCCAAGGCTTAGAGTTATTCAAACGTATAATATTTTCCGGGAACTTTTCTCCGATTGACTACACTATACCCTATCGTGTAGAGTCTTTACAAGCTCGTGGTGGGTTTAGAAGAAGGAGGCAGTAAAAATATGAAATTGAAAGACTATTTAGCACGTCGAAGGGTGCATAAAAAGACCTTTTGCGATGATTTGGGCATATCGGAAAGCACTCTTTATAAGTATATTAATCAGGAAAGAGAGCCTAGCCTACAAGTGGCGATTTGGATAGAGTCGTATAGTGAAGGTAAAGTTCCGATTAAAGACCTCATTCGGGGTGGGTTTAAGCCTCTTAAACTTAAAAGTATAAAATCCCCAGACGAGCGACATAAAAGGCGCGTGATACCTCAAGACTCTCCATTTAAAATGCAAGAAGAACTAGAGGAAGAGCTTGAAGGTCTATTATGAGCTCTAGTGTTGTCCCGCACCATTTGATGAAGAAGGTGTGTAAGATAGGAGAGTCTTGCAACACCTATGATCAATGTGTTGTTGTCGATAAGTGGCTAGAATCCCTGGTGATTAAGGGGATCATTCCCGACTGGTTGCATGGGGATGTACTCTTCATTTTAGAAGTAAGACTGGATAGCTTGACCCGTGAGGGGTTATTTCGGTAGAGTGTTGCCGGTGGTGAATTAAAAGATTAGGAGAGGCGTAGATGTCGAATAGTGAAGAGCTCTTAGAGAACTTGTCGAATTATTTCCTAGACAATTTCGAGATGACTAAAGTAAATAGTACATTTGTTTACTTAGAAGACGGCACTAAATACGGACGCAAGCAATTTTTAGACGAGAACACACGTGTTGCCGACATGGACAAAGCTAATTGCCTAGCAATAGCGGACTGGAAGCGTTCTGAGCAAGACTTATTCTTTAAAAAAACACTCGATAACATAGCGCAACACCTTAGATATAAAGCTTTTGACAAGTTCTCGGACAGCGATATACCTGAGGTTACGATCAACCGAATGGATCTTGTCCCTGTACTCAATTTAAAAGATGATACCGTCGTAATGTTTAATAAAAAGACCAAGGCCGTATCTGAAGTATGTTTTAAAGCGTGGGAAAGAAAGCTTAGTAAGGATGAGAGAAGTGTTGTCGGGCAGACAATGAGAGACGCCTTGCTTGTCTATGATCCCTATGATCTAACAACCTTTACACCTATGGAGTGGGAAAGTATGCAAGTTCTTAAAGTGAACACATATGACGCCCCACCGTGGCGCAAGCTCCCTCCTCGGAATGTGGAGGAAATGCCTCCTCTTATTGAAAAGTTTCTAGTTCATCTATTTCCTGATGAGAAAAGCCTGGATTACGTATTACACTGGATGTATACGGCCATGGTAAAACGCAACGAGACATACCTAGTATTGAACGGCAAAAAAGGGGCGGGAAAGGGTATATTTGTCGCCCTCTTAGCGGCCATTGTAGGTAGAAACCACTATACGGAAGCACCGCATAGCCTACTTAATTCTCAATTCAATGCCGCTTTAGACCAAAAACGCCTCCTTGTGTTCGATGAGTTTAAAGTGGGAAAGCCTGAGCACTCTAGGCTAAAGAGGTATATAAACAAGATACAAAGTATTGAAAAGAAAGGCATAGATGCCGATAAACCGTCGGAGACGTACAACAACTATGTGATCTCTAATAACGACCTATCCGACATGTATTTGGAGTGGGACGACCGTCGGTTCTCGGTCCCGGATTTGGCCGAGGATCAACTAAATAAGTCCCTACCTTCTAAAGATATAGAAATACTCGCCCGACAGCTTGAAGACGACACTAGTGAAATGGTTATTGAGTTTGGGAATTGGCTTTATAGATATGGCCCACATCCTGAAATGGATGAGTTTACCGTCCTGAAAAGTGAGAGGTATTGGAAGCTAGTATATGCCTCTTTATCAGAGTGGCAAAAATTTACAGTAGATACAATCTTAGGGAAGGAGTCGGACGGCTATTTCATAAAGGACATAGCGCGCGCTTTTACCAAAGACAATGCCGGGGGATTCTCTAGGTTCCCTAGAAACTATCAGAAGGTGGCAGATCTTTTAAACAACTATAGACATAAGGGGCGTTTCGAATTGGGCGAGGTAGAGAAAATTGAGGGAGAGTGGTGGATTATACCAAGTAAGAGGTTTGCCGGAGATACGGAAGACCAGGAGTCAATACTATGAGGATCTCCCACAACGAAAGAGAATATATTGCAGATATTTTAGAAGAGGCCATAGGTCGACCTGAGCTAGGCATATCCTTTGACGTGAATATCGGTGCCGATAAGAGTATTTTTGTTACGGTAGAGGTAAGAAGTCCGAGAGGAGAAATACACGTCAGCGGCAAGAGTTTCTCTGAAGTACGGACCGCTCTAGGCAATTGGATGTTTGATTACCACGAAGACCTAGAGGACATGTTATGAGAATAAGGGTTTATGAAAAAGTACAAGTTCAAAGTTTCGAAAGTCCTCTAGGGGAAGTATCGATTGAGTGGATTCAGCGAGCTAAGGAAACCGAGGGTAAAAACCAAAATATCTGTATACTTAGGATGCAAATAGGCCCCCATAAAGCGGAGGCCAAAGGTCCGAATATAAAGTCTTGGGTTTCAATACTTTATCTTTTAAGAAGTTTTAAAGGTCACGTATTGTCGGAGGCCAAAAAGAGCTCTACGAAAATTGTAAGTAACGCTCTAGTGGGCTCCCTTTTAGGTAATAATAAGTGAAAGATAAAAAATACATATTTATAGACTTCGAGTTTAATAACTCTCAAGAAAAGATACTAAACTTAGTATCGTGTTCGTATTCGCATACCGAGGATATGGAAAATTTCTCCCCTCCTACTACGTATTGGTTACATAATTCGGACGAAGAAAAAACGACCTGCCTAAAAGACTTACAACGCTTCTTTACCCAGGATTATACTTTTGTCGTATTTGGGGCCGAAGCCGAGGCACGTTCGATCCTATCTCTCGGAGAAACGGAGAAACACTTGTACCACTATAAGTTTATCGACTTGTGGGTTGAATATAGGGTGCTACAAAACAATAATGATGACCTATCCTACGGTAAACAACTTATCGACGGGAAAGAAGTAAAAACTAAACCGCCCAGACCTAAATGGCAGAGAGTAGAAGGCGAGGGAGCGGGACAAAAGCCCCAGGGAAGCCTCGCCGCCGCTTGTTATAAGTTGTTGGGTGAGAAAGTGGACACCGACAGGAAAAATAAAGTTAGGGATATCATAATATCCTCCCCGGAGAGCTTCGCGGATTCTGAGGCAGAAGAAATTATGGATTATAATGAGAGCGATATATTTTTACTGCCTCGATTACTGGAAGCGACTGTCAAAGAGTATAAGAAGCTTATACCTCGTAGACACCTTAAGACTCTAATGAGTGAAATGCTGTATCGGGGGGAATTTTCCGTGCGTTCCGCGTACATGGTCCATGAGGGCTACCCCGTAAACATAGAAGAGATGTCGGGTTTTTCTAATTCAGTACCTGTTATAATGAATGAATTGTGTAAGGATATAAATTCTCAATTTGATTTCAAGCCTTTCCGTTGGTCAAAGAAGGACTTCTGTTTTGCTTGGAGACAAAAAGATACTAGACAGTTTTTGAGAGAGGAGTACCCAGACCTTATACCTCAATGGCTGTTGACGGACTCTAAAGATATATCCCTATCTCTTGAGGCGTTTACTCAACACTTTGATTTCAAACACACGTACCCTAGAGGCAATTTTGGAGCTCAAATAGTTAGGTTTCTCAAGGTTCGTCAGTCCCTAAATGGATTTTCAGTTAAAACCAACACTAGTAAGGAAGACAAGTCTATCTGGTCGGCGCTCGGGAAGGATGGGAGAGTTAGACCTTTCTTTAATATATACAGATCTCAAAGTTTTAGGTCTCAACCGTCCGCTAAAACCTTTATATTTTTAAAAGCGGCTTGGATGCGAGCTCTTGTGTCTCCTCCTCCGGGTTATGTTTGTTTTGGTATTGACTGGGCCTCTCAAGAGTTTCTAATAGGCGCCCTTTGGTCAAGAGACCCCGCCATGGTGGAGGCATATGAGTCTGGGGACCCTTATTTATGGTTTGGAAAAGCCTCGGGTAAAATACCAAAAGATGCCACTAAATCGCATAAGTTACGCGACCCGTTTAAGTCTACCACTTTGGCAGAGATGTATTTAATGGGGATAGAGTCTTTGGCAAAGAAAATCACCAACGACTCGGGAATATACTACTCGATAGAGGAGGCGGAGAAACTAGATGAAGCCTTTAAGGATATTTTCCACGTATTTTGTGACGCTAGAAGGGAAGCGGTTGATAGGTATTATGACGACAAGTATTTAAGACTTCCCGATGGAACGTATATGTGGGGAAGTAATAAAAATTTTAGATCTATTGCTAATTGCCCGATACAGGGTTTTGGATCGGCAGTAATGAGAAAAGCAGTACAACTAGCACAGGATAAGGAGGTGACGATAATTAAAACACTGCATGACGCCCTTTACGGTATTTGCAAAATAGGCGAGTTAGAGGAAAAGATAATATCTTTAGGTCAAGCAATGGACGAAGCCTTTAGATTTTACTTCCCCCCTAGACTAAAACCGAAAGCTTCGTGTAGGTTAGATGTTAACTGTTGGTCTCCCGAGTTGACAGATAGTATTTGGGAAACTAAAAACGGTTTGGTTGTAAAGCAACAAAGTGTTTACGTGGACAAAAGAAGTTTAAGTGATTACGAAAAGTTTAAGAAGTATTTTAATTCAGGAAATCTAGACCTTTAGGAGGTACAAAGTGGTAAAGAAAAGAGTTTTTAAAGCGTTAAATGGTTCAAAGTCTTATCGAAAATGGAAGGAATGGTCTGAAGGAGACTATATCATCGGTAAATTTGTTGATGAAGAAGCAGACAACTACCGGAAACCTTCCTACGTGCTTGAAGTCGAAGAAGTTGAGTTTGAGGATAAGGAAGCGGAGGAGAAGTGTGGTCCAGGTAAGAGAGTTGCGCTTAATAGTACAGGACTACTTGATAAGATAATGAGTAAAAAAGTACAGATCGGTGATGTTATTATGGTCGAGTATGGCGGTAAAGACGTTATGACTAAAGGACCCTTCGAGGGAGACCCAGTACATATCATCAACGTGTCGGTCGTAGAGGAAGAAGAAGACTCTAGTGATGACGGTCTAAGTGATGACGATACGGATTTATAGTCAAGTCAAGGCGGAGTAGTAATCCTCCGCCTTCTAATTTCAGTGGTGGTACTATGAAAATTAAAGAATTAGAATTGTTGGACATATCCAACGAAGAATATCATGCGCAACAAAGCCGAAGCGAGCACTACTATAGTAGCTCTCAACTTAAGGACATACTTAAGGACCCCGAACTTTTTTATCAAAAGTATATCGCCCAGACTCTTGAGAGGGAGAAAAAAGCGGTTTTTGATATAGGCACGTATTTCCACACGGCCATACTCGAACCCCATCTTTTGGAGGAGGAGTGTAAGGTTTGGCACGGCGGTCGTAGAAGCGGTAAAGCGTGGAAGGAATTTCAAGAAGAGCATGAGGGAAAGGTCATTATCACCTCTTCGGAGGAGGAGCAGGCCAAAACTTTAATAAAGGGGATAGAAGAGTCCCCCTTATGTTTAGAGCACATTAACGACCCCGAAGCTAAGGCAGAGTTGTCTTTGTTTCTCACTCTTTTGGGAGTGAGGTGTAAAGTGAGGTTCGACCTTATAAAGTTGACGAAGGAAGAAAGTTGGATCGGGGATCTTAAGTCCACAACCGGGTCGGTTAAGGGAGCTTGGGATCTACGTCAAAAGGTGGACGGGTTTAGTTATGACCTATCCGCTGCCTTTTATGTGGATATGGTGAACGAGTACATTAAAAGAAACAACCTACCATATGCCCCCGTCGAAAATTTTTACTTGTACTTTTCTAGTAAGACGTATCCCGTTGCCAAAAGATGGACGATGAGTAAAAGAAGTTTAGCGGTAGGGCGTAATAAATACCAAACGGCACTGAGAGAAATTCTGAAATATGAAAAACAGGACTGGGAATTTTATGACGAAGAAGGGTCTCTAGATCCTATGCCCTGGACGGAGACAGAGTGGTGCCCGGAAGCAAGTAAAGAGAACAAAAAAGATGAACTAGACGATCTATTGTAGATCAAATCGTTGGAGGACGTGATGAAAATAGCAGAAATTAAGTACATGAGAAGAGTAAATTTAGGTAATTATGAGCATGAAGAGATTACGGCCACAGCGGTTATCTCGGAAGGAGAAGACGCAAATAAGGAAGGGATGGCTTTAAAGAATCAAGTGCTTGCACTTCTTAACTTATCTCCCGAGGATGGTCCTAAAAAGGAAGAAGAAAAGAAGGAAGAGACTAAGGAGGAGGCGGCCCCCGCTAAGAAAACACGGAAGGCGGCCCCCGCTAAGGAAGAAGAAAAGAAGGAAGAGACTAAGGAAGAAACTCGGGGAGAGAAGCCTGCCAAAAGAACACGGAAGGCAGCTTCAAGCGCAAAAAAGAACACGCCTTATGACCGTGAGAACAAAGCCCATAAGGTACAGTTTGCCACAATCGCAGAAGAGAATTTTGCGGGTTGGAAGAAAGATCCTGAACTCGCTAAGAAAGTTAAAGCGGCCAGCGTCGAACTTAATGGTTCCGACATGCTTGACGATTCTGGCACTGTTATGGATGCGTTCACAGATCAGATGATTAAAATCATCGAGGGTGGAGATGACCTATAAGTCACTTTTAAACGTGACGCCTCATGCGTTCCAAGAGCGAGGGATAGAATACGCCCTCGCTCATCCTTATTGCATAATAGGAGACGAGATGGGGCTAGGTAAAAGCCTTCAAGCACTAAGTGTGGCACTGGCCGCTAAGGTGGATAAAACTTTAGTGGTGTGTCCCGCTTATTTAAGAGAAAATTGGGCGGCGGAAATAGATAAACTTCTCTCCGTTTGGATAGATTTTGAGATTATAAGCTCAGGGGATGATCTAGATAAAGTGGTATTGAGCGACGGGGTAACAGACATTATTATGATTAGCTACCATTTTGTACCTCAGAGCGAGAAGCTTTTTGAGTGGGCAACCCTGGTGGTGGCGGATGAAGCGCAGAACCTAAAGGAACTCTCCACTAGCTGGACAATAATGTTTCATAAATTTATCTACGAGCAACTACCTGAAAGACTTATATTGTTGACGGGGACCCCTCTTAAGAACAATGTCCCCGAATGGTACAGCCTTCTATTGTTGATGGGGTACCATGGGGGCGGGTCTAATGGGGAGAACGTAAAGGACTACTTTAAAACTCAAGAGCAGTTTGCTAGATATTTTAGCTACGTACAGTATGTTGCCATACCTGGCGGCAGAGTTGTTGAAAAATACTCGGGAATAAAAAACAGGGGAAGGTTAAAAAAATTATTGCAAGGTAAGTATATAAGGAGGCTAGCTAAAGACGAGCTAGATCTCCCCCGACTTATTAGAAAGGACGTTGTTGTTGATTATCGGGACGACAAAGATCTCCTTAAAGCGTGGAGAGGACATATAACCCAAGAGGATAAAACAAATACCCGCGCTAAAGTTAAGTCGGCGAATGTCACGGCGCCATTTACGGCCAAGTATTGTCGTTCTTTATCTGAAGAAAGAGAGGGGAGACCCATCTTAATATTTTCGGACCATATCGAGTCGGCAGACAAAATAGCAAAGACACTAAAGACCCAGGCATATACAAGCAAAACCCCGCCCGCGGTAAAGAAAGATTTACTTAGGGATTTTAAGGCGGGATTGTCCCCTTATTTAGTTGCGACAATAATGAGTCTGAACACAGGGCAGACTTTAACGTCCGCCGCGGATGTTGTATTTAATGACCCTAATTGGGTGCCAAGTGAGATGGACCAGGCAATTGCCAGGATATATAGAATAGGGCAGAAAAACGTCAGCCGCTTCCACCTAATTATAGGTAGCAAACAATCTAAGTATATTTACGATCAACTAGAAGAAAAACGAAATACTATAAAGAAGGCCATATAGGCATGAGCTACAGTAAACACCACATTGACCATAAAAGAGAAGAGAGGACTTGCGCTATATGTAAAACAGTCAAACATTTCTCACAGTACAATGCTTTTTGGCAAAGGGGATATAAGGTGACGAGGCCTGAGTGCAAGCCGTGCCATTCCTTTTTAGTAGCGCAGAAACAACAAGAGAAGTTGATGGAGAAAGCCCCCCACAACTATTACCAATGCGAAGATGAAGAGTGTAATAAAATTTGGAGTAAATCTAGGGGCACAATATGTCCCAATTGTGGAGGATTATAATGGAGACAGGACACGAGTATAAGAAAAATGTGATTGAAGAAAAACTTACCCGTAGTGAATTTGAGCTCTCTAATACAGACAAAGTTGAGATGTACGCTAGAGCGATGGAAGATAAAAGGTGGCTATCTGGGAGTAAGTCCAAGAGAGGTAGTTATGAGGCAGATTGGTCTCAGCTTGATTTCTTTCTGGCCGCTTATGGTAAAGAAATAGTTGAGGCAATGAGAGTAAACCATGTCCAAGGAATACAAGCTTTTTGGTCTATACAGTGGGAATATTTAGAAAAGATCATGAGGGATTACAAGGCGCTCAGTGAGTCCTATATGAATTTAATAGGCGATAGTGACGATATGTTGGCAAATCATGGTCTGTTGAAAATAAAAAGCGATCTTTTTGAAAAGTACCTGGAAGAAAAAATGGGTAAGGGGCAGCGTAAGGATTTCCAAAGATGGTATAAAGCGGAAGAGGCTAAAATTCAAAATAAAATGGATCAGGTAGTTGTCAACGAAGAAAAACGAAATGTATGACTCGGAAGCCATTGTCGAAAAGTTGTCTAAGATAAAACTCTACCGAACTCACGGATCAAAAGGAATAAGTGTTAAGGACCGAGACGAACTTTATGAACTGGTGATTGAGGCCAGAAGGTACTTTATTAATACCCAATCTAAGAAAGTCGAAAGGCAAGCAGCACATATTAAGAACGTAGACATTTTGTATGAAAAACCTTAGACTACGGACGCCTCCAGCAGGCGCTATAACTTCCGTGCCGGGCGTTTGGTGTTCTGTTGTGGGGCACCTTATCGAAGGCGGTCGCACTTTTGACAGCTATCCCCGGAGCAAAGCTCATACTCAATAATACATTTCTCTAAGTCTTTGACGTACTCTTCTAGTTGCTGTTGTTTGTCTGGATTAATAGACAAGTCACCCCAGCAGGAGCGAGTGTACTTAACGCCTTTACTATTGATGCACTGGCAGTTCTCAACGTCGTTAAAGACGCGACAATCGTTCAGAATCGGGCGATTGAACTCGGGGCTCTGGCAGCTTACCAATAGCAAGAAACTCAGAATAGCGTAATATTTTAGCTTCATCTCTATCCTTTTGAGCTTGTTTGATGGCGTCCAGCGCCATGTTTCTTTGCACTTGTCGCTCATCCAATTCATCGCTCAACTTTCCGATGCGATATTTTATGTATGCTGAATGTGTAAACTGCCACCACCGATCAAGAATTTTAATACTCTCGATGATGACAAATAGTTTAGTCAACATTAGTGCTTGTCGATCTCTTCAATTGCTTCAACGATCTGGAAAAATAGAGCAGCAATTTCTTGACTGTCTAAGTCTTCGATCTCTTCCTTCACTTTTTTCACTTCCTGAAACGCAGCATTGTACATGTCGAGCTTGTCCGACTGAGCTTTGACAAGGGCAAATGCCGCTGGAATGTCATTGGCATCAACGCCGTCTGCAACGATGTCACGGACAGACTTACCAAGCTTAATAGCTTCTTTGATACCTTCGAGCATTTCTTCAGTGTTCTTAATTCCTGTCTTCATGTGTATCTCCTATAGTTTCGAGGCGCACAATGCGCTCTCTTAAATCATTTATCTCACTTCTCATGTCTTGGATCAAGGCAAGTAGCATGAGCGAGGCAACGCCCGCCCCCGCGGCCTTAACTAGCTTAGCTTTGTCCATGTTTAATCGCCTTGGAAAGTTTTATGCACGGGTGTTCTGGTGCCGGAGAAT
>Ga0306906_1000687_pt1 | contig 12183 bp, 22 predicted proteins | sample AntRauTorcE11897_FD_190405 | JGI IMG/M metagenome (GOLD analysis project Ga0306906, IMG submission 190405) | Saline lake microbial communities from Rauer Islands, Antarctica - Metagenome Torckler E11 #897 (v2) (version 2) | ecosystem: Environmental > Aquatic > Non-marine Saline and Alkaline >...
TAAAATATAAACTTGACTGGCTTATTTGCTATACACAATGTTAGCAACTGGGCGGTTTTAAAACCTAAATAATATTATGAGTACTGAACCAAAAAGCAAAAAGTTTGAAAGTGTAAAAATAACTTTTACAGACCTTGAAATGAATGGAAAGACACTAGTTAAATTCCTAGAAGTGGTTAAAGAAACCGAACCTGAAACATATACTGAACTGAAAAAACAATTAATTGATGAGTTTGGTAGATACTTTAAAGATAACGGAATTGAGCCTTGTATATAACACCGGCTATAACCAATAAATATATCACACAAATAACACAAACGAACAGAATTATGAAAGATCAAACAATAGCACAATTCTTAAACATTAAAGAGTTTCCGTTCGAAATAAAGGATTCAAACAATAATAAGATTTACTCCGAAAATTCAGATAATGAGTGGTCTAAATGCGAAATAGAAAAAAATGGTGAGATCATTTATCTCGAAAATTCAAATGGGTATTCGTCTAAATACGAAAGAGATGAAAATGGTGAGACCATTTACTACGAAAATTCAGATGGAACCATTATAGATAACAGACCTAAATCTTTTGACGGGAAAGTGCATTAGATTGGCAGGAAGTAGTATTTTAATTATTTACAATAACACCTACGGCTATGAAGCGTTTTTATTTACGGATTAAAAGAACTGAATTATGACTTACACAGCAAAAGAAATCGCAAACTACATTGACAGTAAAATAAATCTTATTCCCAATACCAACTGGACGATCTACAAAGGCTTGAACAGTCTCACACACACTACAGGATCAATGCAGTATAGAGATGAAGATTTTATCCCCGTTATGACATTTAAAACTATGGATGAGGTACCGAAAAATATGAAAGATCTTGTTAATAGTGTTCAGTTTCAGATTGAACAAAACAACAACAAACTAGAATAAGGCCATGAGAAGCATGAAAATCACATCCGCACAATATAACGCATTGTTCGGCTATACAGATTTTAATCCTGACTTACCCCCCACCGATGAATGGGTCCATCATTTTGCAGAAAATCCAACAACCGATAAGGTTGAAATCCCTAACACGTTCGAGATTTTTGAAGATGGGATATTTGATTATTTTATTGATGGAGACCGCATTTCTGGGAATTATAGATGGGACGGGATGACATTCAACGAACTCGTTCGCCTGTTATCATTTAATATAGCAAAATACAGCGGTGAGAAGAAATAATGAAAACAATTATCGGCAGGGACTGCCGATCACACCAATGGAGAGGACGTAAGTCTGTGCTATGATAGCCAGCAAACCTCTACGAAGTTGGAAGCCCATTCGGTCGGCTCTGCCGCCGATGGGTAGTTCACTAAAAGGCCCTAAGTTTTTGGAGGTCTTTCTTTTTTAATAAAACATTAAACTACTATGGATAGATTTAAAGAAGGCTGGATACAAATAAATCGACCTTTTGACGTTTCAATCTTAAAATACCCTTTACAGAAATTTAGTATCTTTTTCCGCTATCATTACGGATTTAAGTATAAAGAAGAATTGATGTATAAGGGGGGAATAAGGTCAAACTTTTGCAGAGCCGCTTTAGGTCATCCTTACCACCACAAATTATCTAAAAAATGTCTACAAACACGTTCAAAGAAGAAAAATTAAAAGTAGCTCATTCCCTTAAGTCTTTCGGTGGGTCCTTCCACCAAACTCTTGGAAAACTTTTAATTCAAGCAGATGAGCCCCATAGCCAAAAACTAAAACAAGCTTTTACTGATGATTGGGACAAGTATTTAAATATGTATCAATTTATTGACGGAAAGAAAACCCACCTTAACCCTTAAAAACCCAACTTAATATGTCTAACGCTTATTTAAAACCAAAGAAAAAAGTTAAAAGGCTTCAAAAAAGAATTAAAGACTACGAGGCTACAATGAATAAACTTAATCCTCAACAACAGCAAGCTTATACAAAGCCCGGCAGTGTAAACAAAGGGTAAAACTTTCTTCTAAGGCTCTTAAAGTTTATATTAAAGAAAAACCTTAATTAACTTAAGAGGACCTTATTATGGGAGCAAGCCCTTACCAACATTCTAAATTCAGCATTTGAACTAATCTAGCTTATTCTATAACAGGAGTTTTGTTATTTTTAATGGAACTTCCTGTTATAGCTTTAAGTTTTATAACTTTAGGTATCGGGTCTTTTTGATACCATAACACGGGCAGCAGAAACGCTGTAGTTTTTGACTATTTCGGAATGTTTATAGTACTTAGTAGTATTATAGTACATAACTTAACAATAGCTACCCTTTTATCAGGACCCTTACTATATGTCATTTTCTTTTTAAGCTTAGTCTGCTACTCACCCTTCCTTAAAAAAGCTCAATGAAACTTTACTTTAATAGGTATAGGGTTTATAGGTATGACTACATCAGCTTTCTTAGCTATGCCATGAGGAGACCCTTTAATAGGTATAGGGCTTTTTGCTTTGTCCTTATTTTTTCGTAGCTTTGTAGTCTTAAATTTAACTAAACCAGAAAATGAAGGCTTTTACCATGGCCTTTGGCATTTGCTGACTTGCCTAGCCTTTTTATTTTTCATAGCAATCTAAATCAATCATATGGATACTGATAATAAATACACTCGAAAAGTTTTAAACACCGGAAATGATAAAAAACTTTCCTACGTAAAAGTCTGCTTAACTAAAAGCGGTAAAACTCTTTACGCCTCAAGCAAGTTTAAGGATAAAGCTTACGAAGCTTTTGAAGAAGCCAGAATCTTTTCAAGGAAAAGCGATGCTTCTCAAAGTAAGGAGCAGCCTTTACCCGAAGGAGAAGAAGTAAGAGAGTGGGGAGTACTACCTATACTTATAAAAAGGTGTCCAGCATTCTACGTAACTTTTGGAAGAGATAACTTAACAGAAGAAGGGGAATCTCTACACCAATACTATACTAAAGTTTACGCTCTCTCTTATAACCAAGCGGTAGAGCTAGTAAAAAAGAAATATAAAGGAAACTTCCAATTTCTTCATAGAGAAGATAAATTCGACACTTCTAAGTACCCTAAAGGGGAATTAGAGGCCATAATTCAATAACCTTAAAATACTGACAACTATGCCAAAAATAAGAATTAGAGCTTACCAAGATGTTTTGATTAATTTCTTAAAAGATTTAAACGGACGTAATTGGGGAACAATAGCTTTGATCTATGATAGCAAAAGAAACCAAGCAGCCTTAGGAGCTTCTGTGGCCTCACCTTACACTCCCTTCATAAAAAGTAAAGGAAGGGATAGCGCTTTATTTAGAGCCAGGGGCGCCCTTTTAAGTTCTAAAGCCAGGACTCAGGACTTAAATGCTTTAATAGATTTAAATAAAGATTCTGAAACTTCTTTAAAAGAAATAATAAGGAAGGCTAAGATTAAGTATATTAACGGATCTTACCACTTAACGGTTTGAGAAAACAGGAGGGGCAGAGAGCCCCTAAAGATTCTTTAGTGTTCCCTATGGGAGTGGACACTTTAAAAAGAATAAAAGAGGACTTGGATATTCCTAGTGTATTTTCAAGAGCTCAAGGCTTAATTTTTGATAGAGGCGCTGATTTTAATAGAAAAGCCTTTTTTAAAGATTTTGGATCCTTTGAAAAAAATATTATATTTGAAGAAGACCATAAAAAGCTTTCTCATAACTCTTCTGAGTTAAGAAAGTAATAATAATTTAAAACAATAAAAATACTATTTAAAATGATTACACATCAAAAATCAACGCTAAAATTTGACATCAAGAAAGGAGAAGTTTGCTTTACACAAACTGAAAAATATCAAACAGACGCTGGTGATAAAAGCCAGGATCAGTTTTTTGGAGAGTGTCCGCTTGATAGCGACAATCTAGAAGAATGGATGTCTAATGTTTGCACATCCTGGATCAAAGGAAAAAGCATCAGAGATGACGCTAAAGCTTCTTAAACTTAAATTAACTGAGGGCTTCGGCCCTCTTTTTATTATGAAAATTCTTTTTACTTTAATTATACTGTTAACAGGGCTTTTAATCCCTAAAAAAGTCACCCAAAGCCATTTACCCGCTTACAGGGTTCAAGAATACGTAGATAACGTAGAACCTATGGTAAGCCCAGAGTATCTACATATAACTGATGTACATGTAACTATGTATCACCCTTTAGCAGGGCAAACAGATAGCACACCTGATATAGTGGCAGACGGGTCTTGGTTCGATATAAACACAGCTTCTGATTTAAAGTGGTTAGCCGTAAGCAGAGACCTTTTGGATAGGTGGGGAGGCCCTCTATCTTTTGGAGATATAGTGTACATTGAAATAAAGGAAGAAAGTGATAAAAGTGGCTTCTATAAAGTTAAGGACACTATGAACCCTAGGTTTACAAAAAGGATAGATATTCTAGAAACACCAGGATACCCTTTATATAAGCATCCTTCTGCTTCTATGTACTTAGTTTTCAAAGAAGACACCCCAAAAGAAGACTTATGGTCTTTACAAGAACAAAATAAATTAGTACCTTTATAAGAATTAGGTTGGCTTAAAGAAAGACTTTAAGTGGCCTAGAGTAAATCCAACTCAAATATAGGAGAAAAAATGGCACACAGACGAATAAATAATGATAATATTGATTCCTCACAATTGTGTAAAGAAGGAGCAGATGCTCTTATTACAATAAATAAAAACGAAATAAAGGGCATAGACGGAGCCTTTTATTTAGAAGATAACCAGCCCTTTGAATTAAAACTTCAAGCGCCGCCCTTTTTTGACGTTCTAGCTAAAATAAAATGGAATGGTAAGGAAGAGAAAACTGGCATTATAGTCAGAGCTGGAGAAAGTATTTACTTAGAAAGATTTGTAGATACAAACAACCGGCTTACTTTTAAAGTAACGGAACTACCTGATAACCTGGCTGATTTAGTAGACAAAGAAAAAGCAGGTAAAATAGAAGTATCTTTTTATAAAAAGGTATGGTCTTTGAACACTCCTTTAATAAGAGGTCCTTACTACCCTCAGGGGCCAGGAACTCCTAACGCCCCACATCCTTATTGGCAGGAACCTTTTTATGAGTATACGGATAACACGTTTTTCTCAGCTAAAAGTATGACCACTTCCCACAGGATAGGCTCTGTAGAAAAAGGAGAAAAAACTACACAAGAGTTTAAAGAGTCTTCTGAGACTTTTGAACAAATCCCTATGATAACAGTAGGTTTCCACCTTAAGTCTATAAAAGATAAGCCGAAAGACAAGCTTATCCGAAAATACTGCACCAAGTGCGGTAGCAGGACAAAAGATAAGTGGGAATACTGTCCGTACTGCGGAGAAAAAAATTAACTTAAAAGCCCTCTTATAGAGGGTTTTTTTATTTTTTCAAGTTGAACTACTAAAGAATAATAACTATTTTAAAGCTAATGAAAATCTTAATTTTAATACCCCTCATCTTACTTTTCACCTTAATCGGCCTTATATTAAGAGCCGGGTACCGTAATTATTACGCGGTTGATAGGGTATTCCCTGGCTGCCCTTCTTGGAAAAAACGCAAAACTATTATAGTCTATAAAAATAAAGGTTATCGAGGCGCTAAACAAAAGTTTGGATGGTTTGACTCTTTTACAGTAGATAAAAATACTATAACTGTTTTTAGAAGTATTAATAAGCCAAAAGAGGAACGAGAGGCTGTAAGAGTTCGGGATATAATAAGGATAATAGAGTCTTAATATGAGCGATAATAGATATAGAGAACGCAAACTTTCCAAAGCTTTATCCCTTTTTTGGGAAGGCTTAAAAGAAGAGCAGAAAGAAGCAAATAAGATAATCAATCAACACACTCTAAGTGTTATATGAGGAGGGGCCGGTAGTGGGAAAACTTTAATAGCTGTACTCTCGGCTTTAAAACTTCTTTTAAATAAAGAGGTCGATAAGATTTTAATAACACGCCCTTCTGTAACAACGGAAGAGTTAGGATTCCTGCCAGGGACTATTAATGAAAAAATGGAGCCTTGGATGAGACCTATAATTCACAATATAGAAGTTATTATAGGAGAGAAAGAAACTTCTGTTCTTCAAAATTTAAACCTGGTTAAAATAGAACCGGTAGCTTACATGAGGGGAAGAACTTTTCTAAATTCTGCTATTATCGTAGATGAGGCACAAAATGTTACACATGAGCAAATGGAAATGTGTATAGGAAGATTAGGAAAAGGATCTAAAATGATTATATGTGGCGATTTACGCCAAAAAGATCTAGATAAAAGATCTCACAGCGGATTACCTTTTTTAATGAACAAAACTAAAGATATAGAAGAAGTAGGACATATAGGGTTAAAAGAGAATCACAGAGATCCCCTTGTTGAAAAACTTCTAGAAATATACCAGGATTATAAGGTATAAGAATAATGGTAGAGTAACTACTGCTAACTTTTAATTTAAATTTAAAGCCATGACCAATCTAAACAAAATGAGAGCTGTCAACTACTGGCAAGCTAGCCCCCTCACGACTACTCATAAAAGCTCTCCTCAAGAGCCTAGTGCTCGTAAAAGGAATTTAATTCCTATGGAAGTCTTTGGAGAAGTTATTATATTAGATCCCGACAGCGGGGCCCAGTATGATATACCAGTTGAGATGTTGGATTTTTACAATAAAAAAGTTTTGAAATCAAATGCAAGCTAAGATAATTTACTTTAACCCTTTTATAGACGAGCTTGAAACAGATCTAAGGCGAGAACTAAATGCTCAAGAAAAGCTTTGGGTTTTAAAGGCTATGGAAGAGTTAGACAGAATCCAAGACCGTAAAATTCTAGAAAACCTTTCTCAACAAGATGATGCCCAATTGGAGAACATCAGCGAAGAAGAAAGAGAAGCTAGAATTCTACTTGAAAGTATAATGTCAAATGAGTAGGAAAGATCAAGCTGCCCAAATCTTAAGAGAAAAAGCTGGAAAGCCTCCACAGGAGCTTAAAAAGCCTGGTGAGCCTTTAAAGCTTATAATTAAAGAAGAGCTTAATTCTTATCTACCCCAAGAAGACATTGAAAAAATCTCTACAAATATAATTAAAAGAGTAAAGGAAAGGATGGGGGTTTAACTCCCATTCTTTTTTTTAGATTAAGATCTCCTTAAAGGCTTTTCTCCTGCTCTATCTCTTTGTAGTACAGGTTGGTAAATCTTATTGTTAGAGCTTTTCTTGGGACGGTCTTTTAAAGCCGGGGTTTCTTTGTTTTTTATTACTTCTCTGCTTTTAATAGGCTCTGGTTTTTCTTGGACTTTATCGCTAATAAGAGTGTAATTCTCATTAAGTTTAACATACTCCTTTAAATCTTCCTTTATTACAGTTCTATAGAAAGGCCTTCCGTTTATAACGTCTTTTCCTAAGACCTTAACTTTATCAAAAGCTTCATCCGCAGGCAGGATCTCAATAGGCTTTAAGTCCCACCCCATCTTTTTATTAGGTATGTGCGCTATTACATAGCTTAAATCTTCACCTACAGGCTCTATTAAACCATCCAAGGCTTCAGAGTTTATTTGGTGCTTTCTTGTGACGATTTCTAATGAATTTAAATCTTTAAAATAGTACATAAATTGCTTAAATTTGGTATAAGAATAATACAATAACAACCATTAAATAAAATAAAGGTACGTTATGAAAAAGTTTATTGAATGTTTAAAAAATCTCTTCAAACGAGAAGAGATTGATACAACCCCAGTCACTGAATGGGAGGACTATGCAGGAAAGGAAACTGACGAAAATAAGGGGCGATAAAAAGCTCCTTATTTTTTTACCTTAAAAATTTCTTTCCATGGCTTAGATATTTTATTTACTAAATAAGTTCCTACACGGTCAGCTTGTTTAACATCCCACTCTGTAAAATTAGATGGAGGTTTATACGCATGGTGTTGTAAGGTTTGCCCCATATTTGATACTCTGTTAGGAGAAAGCTGGATTTCGGTAGGGGTTCCTTTATAGTCTCCCTTAATATTAATACCTTTATATCCCTTTCTATCTAGCCATTTAATTTTAGGATTTTTTAAATGCTTCTTCATAGCGATAGCATCTTTAGCTGGGTTTTTTGAATAAATCTGCACCCCTAAAAGGTCATCTAATTCATCTAGTTTTGAGATCCCCTTCTCTTTAATAGAACTAGGAGATTTGACTCTAGCCCTATGTATTTTTTTATCTTTACCTATGGCGGATTTTAAAGCCTTAAACCCTCCAGAAGCTTTTAACCGCTCAGGGAATAATATTCCTTTATTTATTTTTTTAGCTTTGGATGTACCACCTATGAGGCCCTCTTTTGCAGAATTTCCTAAAGCTTTAAAAAATTGTATTGAGCTTTCTTTCTTCATTAATAAAATCCTTCTCCTTTTTTCTTTCCCTTTCTTTCTGGCTTGCCGAAGTCGTCCCCGTAAATGTAAGCGGGAAGCGGATCTTTTCCTGCTATATCACCCCACTGCATTTTGGCCATACCTTTAGCTAAACCGTCTTTAACTCTATTAGTTGTTATTCTAGTCATCCAGTCATCGTTATCTACGTTTAAAGTATCTATAGATTTAAAGTAAGGTTCGTATTTAATAGGCTCTAAGTTTTGAGTCTTTCTTTTTCTATTTAAGTTCTTTAAGTAGGAAGCACTAGCTTTATCCCCTCTAAAATAACCACTGTCGTCAGGAGCTTCTGAGACTTGAGCGTTATCACTAATACCTCTTACTACTGTTTCAATACTTTTCTGATGAAAACCTTCTCCGTAAATATCACTTATTTCGTCTACAATATATTTCTGCGCAGTTAAGTGATCTTTCAATTCGCCTAACTCTTGAGGCTTAATAGATCCGTCGCTTAAAGGGTCACCTTTCTGCACCCTGTCTCCTATTTCAACAATAGGTTTTCGACCTGGAGGGATAACTTCTTTCTTGGATCCTACGCGAATATTCCAACCACCAATATCGTTTCTTTTAAGCTCCATTACGGTGCCACTGATTGGAGCAAGAGTAGCTTTACCACTAAGCTTTTGAGGTACTTTTAAAAGCTGCTCTAGTCTTCCAAACGATCCTATAACTCCTTGATTACCACTCCCCGCTGCCCCTCCTGTATGGAAAGTCTGCATAGTTAACTGCGTAGATCTCTCTGTAATAGCTTGCGAGTCAAGGACACCTACATTAGTTCCTACTTCCGGTAGTTTTCCATTAGGCATAGCTCCGTAACACTTCTGGCAGATTCCTTCTATAGCGTCACAAGTTAAAGGACTTCTAACTTTAATGTCGTTTATTCTTTTCTTTTTAGCTTTTTCCAGAACTTCTCCGTTTATTAATTCGCCCCTAATAACAACACCGGGTATACTTTCCAACGCAGTACGCCACTTTATATGATTAGAATCTACTTTTAAAGTCATTCCTCGAGTAGTATTACAATCCTCCTCTGTTATTAACTGACGTCGAGTAACACTTAATAAAGTCTTATTTAACGCCCCACTTTCCTGCGTGTTAACACTTTTATCTACAATGCCTTTTCGGGCACCTGGTAAAGTATTAAAGTAGGAAAAGGTATCCAGGCCTTCACTATAAGACCTTAAAATAGGTATCGGGATGGGGTCTCCTTTTGTATTTGATACAATACCCGGAGCACTTAAAACCTGCCTCACGTTACCACTTTTAGAAGCACTCACTGACCCAGTTTCAATTAAATCAAGCATTCTATTTTTACCTTTTAAGGCTTTGTTCTGAGCTTTTTCTATCTCATTAGTTAGCTCGTTATAAGCCTCAACTTTCTTTTCATCGCTATCCAGCTTTTCTATCTTGCTTTGATACTTCTTAATTAAATCTTCTCTATAAGACCTGTCAAAGGACATATCTTCAATAGAAACAGTCCCGCCATACTTATAAGCGTACATAGCTCCTAAATCTTTATAATGATTTATAACCTTAGAAAATACTTGACTTTTCTCTTCTTGAGCTATTCTTTCAAGAAGCTTATTTAAATCTTTTCTCCTGAAAGTTCTACTGTAATCTCTGTACTTCTCTGGAAGAACTTTATTTATCTCATGCTGACCCAAGGTCATTTTCTTTCCGTTTAGCTTGAAAACATCTCTCATACTAAGCTTTGCTTTTTTAGCTTCAGTAATAGAAGAAAAAGATTTGCCTGTCTCTTTCCCAAACTCACTCATTTTAGAAACACCAAATACATATTCCTGAGAAAGCTCTGGGACAAGTCCCATATTACCAGCTTGAAAAAGAATCTTTGAAGGAAACATTCCTTTAGCTTCTTCTTCGGCTTCATAAGTTACTGGTACGCTTACACTTACAGTATCACCATCAAAATCCATATTGAACCCACTAACTATAAGAGGGTTAACTCTAATCTCTTTACCTTCAGTAAGTGTAGGCTTAAAAGCTTGAACACTGTGCTGATGCAATGAAGGAGCTCTATTAACTACTACGGGCTTCCTTTTCATTACTTTATCTAAAGCTTTTTGAGCATGTGGGGTTCTATCCTTAGTGCTTTTTAAAGCCTCGCCGGCACGCATACCGCTGTTTTTTAGCTCTCTTACTATGAAAGGATGAAAAGCGTTCCAAGCTATTTCTTTAGGAATACCTATCTCATCTAAACCAAAAGAAGGCTCGGGAGTTACAGTACTACGACCAGAAAGATCTTGCCTTTTAGACCAGGCTTTCCCGAAAATTAAACCTTTCTTAGTGTCACCTAAATCTTTTAAGGCTCCTTTATACTTCTGCTTTCCGTAAGTTATAGGATCCACAAAACCTTGAGCGGCCTTCACACTTCTGTAAAGACTTTTCTCGTAATCGATAGCATCTTCGTCTGTAAGGATATCCTCCTCTAAAGCCCCCGCTAACCCTTTGGCTTCAAGACCTACATCTCTGTAGTGTTTGTTTAAATCACTTACTTGCAAGTCACCAGAAGGTAAAGGATAGACTGGCCTAAACTTAGGAGGTATTACAAGCATTTTAGACATAGAATAAGCCTCTGCAGGGTTCATTCCTTTTTTATCTAAAGCGTCTAGAATTCTTACTTTAGTATTTAATTTATTAACATTTGTAGGAGGAGCGTCTTTAAGCTCTTGCTTAGTTTCTTCCAAAGCTTTCTTTACGTCCATATCTTCTAAAGCTTTTATAATAGCCTTGGACCCTGTCTGGTCATTAAGTTTTTCTTTGCCTCCTATTATGTTATCGTAAGACTTATTAGTAAGCCCCAAAATACTCTTAATAGCAAGTTCAGACATAGGGTTAGGTAATTTAACGGGTAAGTCTATATGAGAGTATTTTTCTCCTTTAGACCCTCCTGTAATCTTTTTATCAAAAAGTCCGCCCTTTTTATCAGCTAAATTTTTACCTATTAACATAGCCCCCGGATTTGGAATAGAGCCGTTACTTAGTTCATCTACTTTTTTATCTGTAAGAGGAAGTAATTGAAACCGGTTACCATTCTTCTCTACGTTAACACCCGAAGCTCGTAGATAGTCAAGCATTTTATTAAATACAAAATTATCATTAGGCTTTGAAGGGGGTAATCCAAATTGTAAGTTTCTAAAATACTCTTCATTTTTACGGCCTTTTATTTGGGAAGCTTCTCGAAGAAGGTTTTTAGCTCCGTGAGCTAAATAAGAGTAAGTCTCTAAGTTACCCACTTTCTGCGCCCCTTTTCCAGCTGGTTGCTCATCTACGTCATAAACACCAAGAGAGTGAGCTCCAAGCTTTTTCTTAACTATGTGGCGTAATTTAATATATTGGCGATTACCTACAAAAACAGGATTCTCTAAAGGATTCCCATTTTTGCCATCTTTTAAAATCTCATTTGCTTCAATACCTTCTTTCTTTAAAGTATCTATAATATTTTTAGCAGCATCACTTTCAGGGTCTTTAAAGTTCTTAACCATAAAAGGCTCTCCTCTTTTTATAGCTATTTTACCAGAGGCAGTATCAAGCATTTGTCCCATATTCATACGACCTTGAACACCCTGCGGGTTAACCATAATATCTACTGGAGTTCCATCAGGTCTATGAGGAGCCTCTGAATCTGGTATAATTTTACCTACAATATGTTTATCACCATAGCGCGACGAATTACCAGTCCAACTAGTTTTACCATTTCTTCTAATATAAACTATACCGTTAGGAGTAGTAGGGCATCCTACTTTGCCCTCATAGTGTATATAATCCTCTTCTTGTGCATTTT
>Ga0306906_1000690_pt1 | contig 12133 bp, 11 predicted proteins | sample AntRauTorcE11897_FD_190405 | JGI IMG/M metagenome (GOLD analysis project Ga0306906, IMG submission 190405) | Saline lake microbial communities from Rauer Islands, Antarctica - Metagenome Torckler E11 #897 (v2) (version 2) | ecosystem: Environmental > Aquatic > Non-marine Saline and Alkaline >...
CACTTACCACCGTCGGTGTGCTGCAGAACCAGGTCACTGAAATAGTGCCCTCCCGGGAGCGTCGAATTCATCACCGCACCCTCATCGCTGCGTTATTCACCCAGGTCAACAGGGTGACCAGCGTGTACCGTTCATCCGGTTCAACCACACCCTCACCGATCAGATCGCTGATAACCTGCCGAGCCTTGGTGAAGGCGAAGTTCAACAGTTCCTGGTCCGCCGGACTGATCGACTGCCAGTCAATCTCCTGTCGAACCATTTGCTCAAACTCAACCAGAGTGAATTCGACCTCACCATCAACCCGAGTCTGCAGCTTCGTCACCACCTGTTGAATCTTCAGCGACCGTTCAACCGGGTCGTCGTCGTCAGCGGCAATGAATCGCAGGGTCAACTGGTTGGTGATGAGCTCGGAGGTCAGTGGGTTTTTCTCCACCTGCTCCATCACAGCGCAAGCGGAGAGAATCATTGTCAACAGAATCACAGTCAGCGTCTTCATTACGGGTACTCCACCAGGTAAGGTAGGATGTGAACCTCGTGGCACTCATCCTTCGGGAATTCGGACATCATCACCCGGAACGCATCACGGGAATTGAACACGGCCAACTTGTCATCCAACATTCCGTACTTCAGACCGAAACCGATGCAACCTTCAAAGTTGTCCGGCCAGTTGCCGGGGTGCAGCATGATCAGTGATCTTCCAGGTACACCCTGGACTTCCCACCCATCCAGGAACTCACCGTTGGTGGACCGCTCAACCACACCGGAGCGTCGGAGACCCAGTTTGTAAACACCCTCGGGGATACAGGAGACGTTGACCTGGTTACTTACCCATGGAGGTTCAACGGAAAAGAGTGTCCGACCGGACGGTAGCGTAGCGACACCAAACGTACCGGACACATTGATAGGTCTTTCAGGTCCGTAGTTGAACCGTCTGATGGTGAGCAGGACCATGATGAGCCCTCCTGTTATTCGTTGGGTAACTTGAGTCGTGATGCTATGTCCATCAGCAACCCCGTGAAGTCTTTCCGGAGATCACCCAGTGACTGGTTGAACACCACCATGCCGCTGTTGATTTCTTGTTTCATTTCCGCACGGAACTCCTTGATTGAGTCCCGGATCATCGCAATGTCTCTGTCGTGGGTTTCCTGCTTCACATATCGGTCCTTCACGTCGTTGACCCGCTGATGAAGCGACTGGAACTCCCGGGTGTTGCTGTAATGCTTGTCGGCCAGGTCCTGCCGGATCGCGGACATTTCCTCCGCATGGCGTTTTTCCATCCACTCCTGCCGAGTCTCGGCTTTCCGATCCAGGACGCGGACAATAGCGAACCCGAACACACCCAGACTTACGACGAACCCGAGCACCTGCCATACCGGTTCACTGCCCAAAACTACCTCCTGACTCGCGTAACCATTTCCTTGCAATAGTATCAACCAACGTTAGTTTATGCCACATTTGGTTGTTTTACGAGAGTCGGACGGATAATGCACCGGTGGAGGAATTCACATAGAACCCGCCGACAGGTACACTACCGGTGGCCGCAGCCGTGTCGTCAGCGTATTGTCCGTACAGATCACCCGGGAGCAACCAGTTGGTGCCATCGAACATCACTCGTTGACCAATAGATAACACCCAAGCATCCCACCCTTCCTTCGGTGAGTAAATCTGCCAGGCATCTACTGCCTCTCGCCACACAGCGATCAGACCATCCTGACCTGTCCATGCACCCGTACCCCCAGAAGGTACAATGTACCGGTCACCGTCTGCGGCAGCACCCGGTGGTGCCGTCTCGCTCATGGATACCACTGTCAGTTGTACAAGGGCACCAATGGCTCGCAGGTTTGCGTCGTTCTGCTCGTTCCACCCGGACTCACCGGCTGCCCACCCGTAGTAAAGTCCGAGATTACTTTCCTGCTGTGGCATCAGGTTGCCCCTCCATAATACTCACCATATCGGTACCCATAACCTGCTCGCTTGAACTCTAGGTCGTGAGCCTGGAACCCTTTCAAGTCATTTTCTTCAACATCCAGTGTAACTCGCAACTGATCGTTGAGTCGATAAACCGTTGCAAGGTCTACGTCACCACCATTCACACTATCGTCCGGCGAAGGGTCCTGAAGGGTCCGGCCATTATCCAGGCTGAACTTGATGGTCGCGCTTTTATTGAATGAACCCGATGCTAATAACAGGGTCCCATTGTGATACCGGGCGAATGGGACGTTGCCAGTAAAGACTTCCTCCCACGTCTGCCCGTCATCCTCACTCAACAGGACGCCCCGCGACCCGTAAAAGATGAACCCTGTATCAGTCACCAGGGCGTGATCGAACTGTCCGGTACCAGAGTTTCCATACTCGTTGTCGATGGTCTCAACGGCCTCAAAGTTCACGCCATCCGTGGATCGCCAGATTTCAAAATCATCTGTCCCTGTTTCACCACCGCCGTTCGTGAAGACCAGAGCGACAATAGCGGTCTGAGACGCTGTAAGTACACGAACATGCTGGAATACACGAGTGAAACCGTCCCTCAATGCCGTATTCACCGGTGACCATGTGGCGAGATTACCTGACCGAAGAATGTCTGGGGTGGACCCCGCCGGACATCCAATGTAATGATAACCTTGGAATCGACAGTAAGTCGGGTAATAATTATCCAGGTTGAGTGGATAACGAATGTTTGTGATGCCACCAAAGGTGGAGCTTGTGTAGTTGCTGAAGAACATTCGCACGTAATTCAATTCACGTAGTATTCCAAAATCCTGCTCGACCGGACTTGACCAGGTCACCAAGTCGTTACTCGTCCGGATATAGTATCTGATGAAGAAGTTATAGGCGCCACTGGTGGCGTCTTCAACAATCCCATAGTCGGTGCTGTTGATACCCAACACCCTGTCACCGTATGAAAGCAGTAGTCGCAACTGTTCCTTGTTGGTATTGCGGATAGTGTCACTGACCGTGGCAAAACGGTCACCCCCGACTTTTCCGACCACAAACGCCCTACCCGATAGAAACGGTGTACCACAAAGAATCACCCAATAACCGTTAACCTCTACAACTTGCCTGGGTACAACATTCGAGAAGTGGTCACCATGGTAGTTACCCAGATCGTCCGGTCCCCAGTATCCACCATACAGTTCTTGCCACGTCTCACCACCATCCGAACTGACCATGATCATCAAACCACCGGATGCTGCAACGCTCGGGCGGCCGACCAGTATGACATTGGAGCCCGTCCGTGCCATGTCGATACCAACCCACTCGGTGGGCGACTCAAAAACACGATACCAGGACGCACCGTTGTTGGTGGACTTGTAAATACCAGAGTCACTGGTGCCTCCGTTTGAGATTGCAAACAGATCGGCGCCCGTTACGACTGGTTTATGGGTAGGTTCACTGCCGACCAACCCCATGATGTTGTACCAAGTTCCACCCAGATTATCCGAAAATTCTTCACCCTGCTCAGAAAATACGATGACCCGTGAGCCAACCCAGAAAACACTGAATATGCGCCCATTGATGGTCAGAATGGGTGACCAGCTTACCCCACCGTCGGTGCTCAACATTACTTCATCGAAGGTTAAGTCAGACCCGTCTACGGCCGTCAGTTCACCATTGGGACCTTCACCGATCATTGTGTAATAGCTGTTTTGAGGAAGGGCGATTTCGACCCAACCGGATTCCTCCTGACCATAAGGGCAGGTCAAAATCTTCCGAGCATTCGGCGCAACAGCGACCCATCCGGTCTGCCCGTGTGCAGCGTCGGTGATGGTGTACCCGGCATCGTCGATGAGATTGATGTCTGTACCCGTCATGAAAGGGGCATGGTCGGCTCGGTTGACACTGACGACGTTTTCCTTGGTCACCAGGACTGCCTGTGTATCGTCGGTGAACAGTGCCTCGAATTCCTCCGGTGCGGAAAAAGGAAAATCAACCCGGGTGAAGGTTCCGTCTGGTTGACGGACGTTGAACCCGACGGTCGCCTGTAGGTTTAGAGACCAAAAATTGGTACTGGCAACCGTTTCGCTGAATTCCGCGGGCAGACCTATAATCTCGTCGTTCAGTTCGATCTGAGCACCGCTGACCGGAAAGAACGCACCACGGCTGCCGGGTTCACCGGAGAGCGTTTCAAAGTCGAACGTGCCCTCCAGGGTAATCAGGTTGCCGTCGGCGCTGCTGTAGTGCTTGTAGATCGACACATTGTCGCTCTGATCCGGGCGCACCAGGAAGAAGCCTGTACTGGAGGTGCCGACAGGCACATACGGTTTGCCCTGATCATTACCGGCAACTGTCCGTCGGAATGTCTCGCCTGCTGAACTCACCGCCTTACCCAGCAACGATGCCTCGTTCATCAGGGTGAACGAATCAGTCTGTCCGATAAACTGTCCGATTACCTGGTTGCCATCTTCGTCGAACACTCCAACTTCGTAGTCCCGACCTTCCCCGGTACCAACGGTCCCGTCCTTGAATGTTGGAATTTCCGCCAACTGTTGGGTTCGATCCCGGTGCGCCCATGTCATCGCCAAGGGACCTAATCCCCCGTTGAAAACCTCACGGAAATACTCACCAAAGAACTTCACATTGCCTGCCGGGTAAGGGCGGGCCTGCCGGTTTTGCAGGGTATATGTTTCCAGTGGTGCCTGCGACACCTGCAGTTGTCCAATCGAAGTCTTCGTGAGCAACCGGTAATCCGCTGTTTCACCGTCCACTCGAACGGTCTCATCCAGAACATTGAGGCTGCTTCGGTAAACCCAGATGGGCTCCCCGGTAGAGTGCGGTTTCGGTACTGTGTCGATAGCACCACGATTGACAGTGATGGTTCCCAGGGAAGCGTCGAAAGTCACCAACTCTACAAGTTCACTACCCAACCAGGCGAGGCCACCTTGTGCCAGCACCATGGGGTCGATCTCGTTCAGTTCGACGTGTAGTTCCTCATCGAGAAGACCAGCATCCTGAGTCAATGTGATTTGAGGCGTGAACTCACCCTGTCCTACTTCTTCCTCAGTTACATTGTCGTAAACAATCAGGGAGGATGAATCCGAGTTCGGCGTGAGAGCAGAGACTGCCATGAACCCCACGTCCTCCGGCCAACCTAACCTGTCGGCTTCCGTCGTGGCGGTGTAGAGTTCGTAGTAACTCAATTCATAAGGTTTCTGTTCCTGAACAGGCTCAGCGTCCTTGGACGGGTCAACCCAACCAATCGGTTGCGGTGTTACGTAAGCGCCCTGGGGGAGAGCGAACACGTCCTCCACAGCTTCAATCTTGATTTCCGCGTTACCCGGTGTACCCAGGTCCATGCTGCCGATCCTCACGGCCAGACCGTTTAACCCGAGGCGAGGCCAGTTCAACCTCACCACATCACCGGGATATTGCCCCAGGATGCTCCGATTGCACACCAGTGTTACCTTGGCAACCGGTTTTGAAAGGGTATTCAGGTCACGCAAAGCAAGCCTCATCGCCAACTCGGGACTCCGGACACCCGGGTATTCCTTCTTCTGACTGTTGATCTTCCCTGCATTAGCGTAATTAGCGAGGTCCTGCACCGCGACAGTGTCTGTCTCCCCGTCTTCAGGGCGGGTGAACGCAACCACCACCTCATTGACGGTGTCACTCATTGTCTTGCGCTGAAAGTTGTCCAGAACACAATTGTCGTAGTTCAGTTCAAACAGGGAATTCACGTCGTAATCCCCACGGACCAGAGACAATCGGAACTCACCTGACTCCCGATCTTCCACAAGGGTACCGTTGATGTGCTCCAGAACCAGTTCAATAAATTCTTGAACCCGCGTCTGTGTGGTCCACTTCAATGAGAGCCCTAACCCTTCGTCGTAAAGTGTGTCAGCCACCTGGTAAAACGAATCACCCACGTCTTGCGCGGGATACCCGAGACCCCATTCCTTGTTGACAAGGCACTCGTAAATGATGTGCGCGGGGTTCACGTCTTCCCCAATCTGGGCTTTCTCCGGGTACCATTCTTTCCACACCCGACGTATCAGGAATTTTGGGTTTTTAAAGTATGGGTTCATTGCCGACCAAAGAAATGAAGACTTGGCCAGTCTCCGCAGGGAGTTCACGTTAAACAACGTATTGAATATCGTCTTATTCAACAATGTTTTTAAATCAACACCACTGGTTGTATCAGCGTTGCTCTTTTTGGCTTCATCCCACGGCGGGTTGGAGTCTCCTATGCCGTCGAAACCTTTGAAATAAGCCGTCGTGACACCACGATAGGATGGGATGCCGGTAGCGTCGGTAGCCCGGATAACAGCATTTCGCAGAGACTGGTTGACCGGTTGACCATCGTCTCCCGGCATGAAGTCCACAACGCCGACAACGCCACCCTCGCGCTCTGAACCACCGAACAGAAAGGGTTCGTTCACCAGGGCGGAACCCGCACCACTTATATCACCTCGCCATGCAACACGATCTCCTATGCGAATTTCCATTAGCTCACCGGCGCCACCGTGGCACAGGGCGAAGTGGATGTTCATGTAATAGTGGTAACCTACCGTGACTTTCTTGCTACTACCGCCCATTTTGTCGCTCCCGGGTGACTTCCACCAGTTGGATTGCCATGTGGTCCCCTGTGTTCAGGAAGACTTCTTCCGGCAGACCGTGCTTAACGAACTCAGACCAGTCCAACCCGTGACGCTGGAAAAACACCCTGGTGCCGTTGTTACAATAACGGGCGGTCTGGAGGTCTCGATGGGTAACAATCACTTCTTACCACCCTCCTTCTCGATCTTCTGGGTTTGAGAATTACCGTAATAGATCACCCCGGCATCCTTGATCCAGACTCGACCGAACACCACAGGAATAGGTTCACCCATGGGTGGGTGTGGAATATCCAACTCCCCTGCTACAGCATTCTCCGGACCTTCTGGTTTAGGGGACAACACATAGGAAATTGCGTATAAAACCAGGCTCACAACCAGTTGTGCCCACATAACTTACCTCAAAACACGGGGTCACCACCGAAGGGGTTCTTCGTTGGAATGAATGGCATCCCGCCATAGTTTTCCACATTGTTGAATTTCTCTGAACACGCCTGCAACGTTCTTGAACAGCCTGCAAATGCCTGAACCTCTGCCCCGCCAACCAACCCGACGGGGTATGAGAACAGGTTTAATGTACTCCCCGTTGAGGACCCCACACTGATCCGCTCGATGGTCTGCAGTTCAGAATGGGTATATTCGATATAACCACCGGCGAACCAGTCATCCGGTTTTCCTGCCGCGGCAACCAAATCAACGGAAGTGCCCGTCACATTAGATGCCACATCGAGGGTGAGAAAATCGTTCCTGTTAACATTGCATTCGCCGCCATAAAGCATGTGAGGGCAACCATACTGGTAATGTCTACGCAATCCCATCCTGCGGATAGCCTGGCTGCTGGTTTCGCACAACACGGTTGCCGACTCCAGTTCCCATTTGACGTTAACGACGCTACCTTTGAAGATCACAGATTTCTGGTCTGGCGTTGCACTGTCGAAACTCTGACAAAGCAGTGTCACCATGCCGGAAGGTGGGGATACACGGAACAACTCCAGGAATTCCACGTCCAGAGGTACCTCAATCTCGAACTCCCCCGTACCTGGGTCTGAATTCAACTCCACACCAGAACGACGAATAGGGACAGCGCGATAGGTCACGACGTTCTCAACGTGATTCTCATCGGCCGAGGTGTAGTACCAGCGGTTAAAGTCATAGGTGACCGTGTAAATCTCGATTCTGCTCATTCATCCACCGTCATGGTCGTCAATTCAACTGTCGCTACAGAATCCGACTGATAGTTGATTGTAACCCCATCCTGACGCAGGCAGCAAAGGTGAACCAACGAGATCATCAGAATGTTGCCCTCGTTGATCTCAACCGGGAAGGGTTCGTTTGTCGTCAGTCGCTCGGTGTATTGGTCGGGTTGACCGATCCCAGTGATTGTCCGGACGAACTGGGTGCCGTCCTTCAGCCGAATCAGCAAGGTTTTCTGGGTGTCCGGAACACCCACCAAGGGACCATACTGCCCACGTTTTACCGTCAGGCTGGCGTTCCCAGACGGGGTGACATCCGCCAGCAGGAAGTCCGGGTGCCAGGTGGGTAGATAGGCCGGTGTCAGGCGACCTTTCAGGCGACCCAGCAAAGCACGGAACGACTTGATGTCCTGCCGGTTTTTCAGCACCCATTGGAACGTCCGCATTTGCCGGGGGAACGACGGGCGCTGCACCTGCTGGAATGTCCCGATGTCGAAGTCCAGTTCGTCGTATTCAGATTCGAATTCCTGCGGGATCGGGTTGGCCCAGTTCGGCTTACGATAGATGATCTCATAGCCACTGTGGGTGTCCGTTGCCGGAATGGCCGGCAGGTATGGGTCGGTCTCCACCGGGTCCGTCCGGAACTCCAGGTTGGCGGTCATCACCCGGGTGGTGATCCGTTGTGTCGGCACCGACGACGGCAGGATAGCCAGGTTCAATGGGTAGAGTTTCGCCAGGCGGGGCCAGTCATTCTCCAACGGCTTCAACGGAACCAGGTGGTCACTCTCAACGTTGTCGATCTCGAACACCTCGAAGGTGAAGCTGTCCGTCATCAGGATCGCCAAACCACCTTTGAAGAACGACCGACCATTTGTTTCAGTCGGCACCTGGGTGGCGCCGGTAATGATCGCCTCCTGCATTACCCACTTGTCGAACCACACGGGTACCGCGTATTGGCGGTCCTGCCAACCATACAGGAGGTTCTGGAACTGGTTGACCAGAGCACCCTCCAGAGTGGTGCGATAGCCAAGCTGACGCCGTGGTTTACTCCGAAGGGCTTCCCGGGTCTCCTTACCACTGAACGCCCGGATGACATCAGTCTTCCACTCCAGGGATTCCGTCATCGGCTGATCCCAGTTCGGACCAAACGGCCACACCAACACACGCTGGCCACTGACTGGGACGGAATATTCAACCCCGTCGATGGTCCACAGGATTTCTTCGGAGAACTGAGGTGGTCCGTTGGTGGACACCGTGACAATGTACGACAGTTCCTCCAGTGGCGCCAGGGTGTAAGGCGGCAACACCGGCTCCTGGACACTCAACCCCTGCGATGTCGGCTCCATGTAGTCTGTCATCGTCTTGCTGGAAAGGTGTGCATTCCAGACGGTGACTTCTTCGGTCTGTACCGAGAGCACGTTACCCAGGCTGATCTGTCCAGGGTCAAAGTGAATCCTGAAATACAGGTCGTCGAAGTAGGTGGGTTCCCGGTGACCCGCGAAACTGAAGGAGTCCACCTGCAGATCGGTAAACTGGTTGGAACCATGACCGAAGTTATCGGCTGTCAGGATGCCCGGTGTTGATTCACCCGGGTAGTTGGGGGACGGGACCGCCCGACCTGCATTGAAAGGGCTCAGTGCCGTAATGACTGCCGGTTCACCATAAGCCATGAGATCAGTCCTTCAAGTAGGCAATGCCGTACATGCCGGATGCTTCGTATTCGGGACCACGGTAGGCGTCGTTTGTAGTTTCCAACCCAGGCGCCCGTCTCGTCCACGGAAATACTTTCCATGTCTCGTTGCCGATGACCAGTTCATCACCTGCTTCAAAATACTCCAGATTGATGTAACGGAGCGCCGGTGGATTTCCGAACGGCACGTAACCGTCCACATTGGCCATCACCAATGGAGTCTGCAGTGCCGTCCTGCCGTTAAAATTGATGGGGTTGGCAACCATGAACGTGTCAGCTTCCGGACCATTATGACCACCTGACGAATAGGGGGAGGAGCTGTCATAACCCATCCTACAAAACACAGGGTTGCCATTTCTGTCCTGAGTATCAAAACCACCACAGCGTGAATAGCCATAATATTGTACATTCGAATTATAAAGAAACGGCGCACGATGGTTGTCAGCGTTGGTTTGCTCCTCAGCATAGGTATTTCGTGACGATACATCCCAAAACATTCCACCAAGGGCGGTTCCAAACTTCTGCATGTGACCAAACACAAGGTGACGATAATAACCCGGTTCCTTTTCAATGGCAGCATAGACATAAGGAGTTGGGGTTGTACCAGCGAACAGATGTACCGAGAGGATCGGGTTGACCCTCAATTCTACGGTAACCTTCGTTGCACGTTCTTCTTGTTGTGTAAAATATCCATCGTTGTCGTAAGCAAAATACTGGTCCGGTTGCTGCCACCACCGTGCTGAACTGTTATAGGAGCGGTGACCATTCAACACAATTTCATTAGTGTAACCAGCGAGAGTGAGATAACAACTGAATCCCGTTACTGACAGTGTAACCTCATAGTAGGTCAACGACTGTATAGTGTCTGTCTGTTCACCCCGACGGTGAATAGCCCACCCGTTCAGTTCGGCAAAATCAGCGATTTGCTGGACCACCTGGTATCCATCGGCAACTGGTACATTTTGATAAGCCATTATGTCAACCTCAATGCCATGTAATCCCGAAAACCGGTTCGATTTAGATTCTGAACCACCAGATGATCCACGCCATCTTTCGTTACAATGTTTTCAGAGGAATTTTCACGTCCTGGTATCCAGTAGGCACCATCCATAACACCCATCATGGCACTGTACGGCCCTTTGTTGTTGTAACCCGTGGACACCACGGTGAGGTCCCGGAGTAAATAAGAGCCATCGAAACACTTAACCATGTTGAAAGTAACACTCTCATCCTCTATTCCGGACAGACCAGGAGCGTCAGAATAGTGTCGTGTGGGGAAAACGTACCCTTCGTTGTATTTATAGTCGTCACCATACTGAGGTTCGTATCTGGTAGTGTCAGTGTCATAGTTACCTATATCCCGCCACACATTATCCGGGTAATACAGGGACATGGTGTTGTAACCCGGGCTTGCAAAGAACCGACACTGTTGATTCGTGGTGCTCCACCGTAAAAGATCCTCGGTCATGCCGGCCACTAACATCGGATATGGGTACTCGCTGGGGGAAGCGTAGGGCATAATGAACCCACAATAACCCGATGAATACACCGTGGACACCTTCGCCACCAACATCCAACGTCGGCCGTTGGCGATAATCCAGTAGGTCAGTGGTTGGTTCCACAGGAGAACATGTTGGTTTGGTGACTTCAGGGCCTGTTCCCGGGGTGCCAGGGTGTTAGAGAACGCAGCATGACCCCAGAACCGGATGTTGTAGGCATCCGCACCCGAGTCCTCCGTTGTCTCCATTCCGAAGTAGATATTCTCAGAACCAGTCAACCCTGGCCCCCGCAAGGTAATCTGATCCCCGTGAACCAGAACCCCCGTGGGTCCGAGCACCTGCGTCCAGTTCTCCCCGGCGCTCACCAGATCGGTGTTCGTCGTGAGGAAGTCCCGGACCTTGTTGAACAGGTCCACATGGTCTGTCGCGCTTCCCGTTTCCCAAGCCATTATTGCATCACCGATTTGATCTGGGACTTGTTCGCCCGCATGAAGTTGATGATCGCCTTTTGACCCTGGCTGCTATTCAGTCCCTCGCTGACAATGGAGGACGAGTCGATGGCGTTCACGATTTTAACATTCGATGGTTGTGTTCCCGACCCTTGGTTGTTTGCGTGACGCGGATCATCCCGGGTCAGGACTTCCTCACCTTTTTCAAGTATCGCCGGAACCTCGTTCGGTTTCAATCCCGCCATGCCACCAGAGTGGTACCTAACCGCCCCCATGAACCAGGACGGGTCGATGGATCGGCGGGTACCGTCCATGCCGGTGATGCCACCGGAGTGTTGCGCTACCGCATTGAGACCGTCTGCCACGCCACCCATGCCGCCGCTGATTGCATTGAAGATCATCTTCTGAAGAATCATTTTGGCAATCTGCCGGAGGAAGTCCGCGGCGAACTGCCTGAACGCATCACCTGCGGATTTGGTGCCGTCGATGAAGGCATTGAACGCATCAGTGAAACCGGACGCAAAATCAGTGGCAAGCTGTTCACCGCTGAACAATTTATCGTTTGTTTTGTCAAGTTCGGCTTTCAATCTTTTGAAGTTCTCAACCATCTCCGGGTCTTTTAGTGCTTCAGCCAACGCGATCCCGTCACTAAGCAGCTTTTCCAATGCTGGACGGGTTTCTTCAAGTATGGTTTTTATGTCCGCTTTACCAGCAGCTTCAGACTTATTACCCGATTCGACCAGGGCGTTGATCG
>Ga0306906_1000697_pt1 | contig 12058 bp, 16 predicted proteins | sample AntRauTorcE11897_FD_190405 | JGI IMG/M metagenome (GOLD analysis project Ga0306906, IMG submission 190405) | Saline lake microbial communities from Rauer Islands, Antarctica - Metagenome Torckler E11 #897 (v2) (version 2) | ecosystem: Environmental > Aquatic > Non-marine Saline and Alkaline >...
TAAGCAGATGGCCAAGTACGGCGCTGCTGCTGCCGCTGCTGAAGCTTCCGCAACTGTTATGGCATCAGCCACAAATCTTTTTAACATATCCCCTTTCAATGGCTCGGAAAGCATTGAGGCCAGTTCGCCGCGCCATATAAGAAGTTGTTTTTTAGAATCTTCAATCTTGCCCGTAATATTTTTGCTAGTATCGGACATTTCTATAAAATCAAATTTAACTCCGGGTATTTCGTTGATAGCCATTATCATTTGATTAACGGCGTCTTGCGGTATGTCTATTATTTCCCTGGCCACTTCCAGTAAACCAATTCTGACCAGTACCGCCCACTGGTCAATGGTGTTTTGTGTCATCAAAACGTTTCGATTCATCCTATCGAAAGCGTTAATAACTAACGCAACCCCTTCAATCATATTATTAAACGCAATAGTAGCCGCATTATCCACGCCGCCAACGTCCTCAGTTAATCCAACTAACTGTTTTCCTAATGCCGTAATAACCGGCGATAGCTCAGCCGTAAACTGATCAACAAAGCCCGCGCTAATCTCGCCAACCTTGTCCATCTGCTTGGCGGCTTCTTCAATCTTTGCAGTTTTAATATCAGAAAGGACAATCCCCAATCTTTCAGCTTGTGCCGCCTGCTCTGCCATTGCTGCGCCACCATCTTTTAACAGTGGTATCAGTGCCGTGGCATCGCTGGCAATCGCCTCCATAAAGAAGGTCATTTCTGATTGCGAAAGGTTTGCTTCTTGCAGGCCGTTGACGTATTTCTGTAGGGCTTGCGGCCCTGAAAGGTTGCGGAACTCTTCAGCGGTAACGCCGATCTTTGGCGCTATGTTCTCAAAAAAATCAGCCATCGGCCCGCCGCCAGTGGCCAAGAAGTCACCCACGCGATCAGACGTATCTTTAAGAATGTCGGCTAGTTTCTGGTTTTCAATGCCAACGGACTTGGCACCGAAGGCCATTTTCTGGAAGGTAGAGACGCTGCTATTTGCTATTTTAGCAAGATTAGCCGTTTCGCGTGTTGCTGCAATACTGTTCACAACCAAACCGGCTGCAATGGCGGCACCAGCAGCGGCAGCAGCAGCGCCGTACTTGGCCATCTGCTTACTGCCATCAGCGGCTTTACGGCTTAACTGGCCAATCCGCTTGTTCGCCTTGGCCATACCAGAGTTTAACCCACTGGTATCCGCGCCGATTCGTACCGCCAGATCGCCAATTACTGTTGCCACATATCACCCGCTTTTTAGTGCCTGATAAAGCTCATCCCACTTATCGCGGTGCCCAGGCTGTTTTGTTTCCCACAACCAAAAAAAGTCATCAGGATGCAGCCGCCAGAACTCTGTTGGTGTGACCCACCCTAGCCCGACTGCGGCTCTGTACGCTTCTTTGACGAGTTGCTGACGGCCTTGCCTTTTCCCGGCTTTTTGCTTGTCGCCTCTTGCTTAACGTCCAGGTTGGCAGGCGGCACCATCATAGACTGGAGGCTACTTACAATCGTAAGCGCAAGCTGTCCCTGATCGCCGCTGCTGCTGTCCATGATTCGCTTGTATACCTCGTCATCGCTAACCTCAAAGCCAGCGTGACGAAGCGCACAGGCGTAAGCCATAGACACCCGGATCAGGGGAGCGGTGCCGCGTTGACGGAAAAGCTGCATTTCGTGCAACGTAAGCTGATCTTCAACCTTCGCAAGCATTCGCATCACATCGTTATGTGGTACGGTTTTGCTCTTGCCTTCCCATTCAAGCGTCACATCTTCAAAGACTGACATTTAAAACCTCTTACGCGGGTGTATATGACCAGGGGCCGGATGATTGCAGCGAAGCCGAAAAGCCTACCGCATCAGTGTGCTGGCCTGATTCTTCCATGCTGTTCAGGAAGAAATCACCGGCAAGACTGGCACCGTCAGGATAATCAACCGTTACATCAGTCAACAGAAGCGAACCACCAGCACCCAGGATAATGGCGCGTAGGGTATCGTCATCAGTCAGACCCTCAACAGACATATCAATCGAGCGCGTTGCAGCTTCGCCCAAAAGTGTGCGATAACCTGCGCTGTTATCCGTGGTAATGTCGATTGGCTCACCGTTGATGGTGACTGTTTTTGCTCTGACGGAAGCCAGAACTGTCGATGCTTTCTTGATCAAAAAATCTCGGCCAATATAGTTTGGCATGGGTTAGCCCTCCGTCAGGCTGTGTTGAAAAGAACTCTGAATGTTTGCGTACTGTGTTGCGTTATACCATCAGAATCAATAAAGCTATCTGAGGTTAGCAGGTCACAGGTTACAAACGAATAACCGTCGATGCTTAGTGTAGCACGGTTCAAAGCCGCGTAAACGGCCCCCTGAATTTGCTTGATTTCTTTTTTGCCTTTGTACCGGCTCCAGCTATGAATAACAATGGATGAATCCGCGCCGGTAGTGGTATCCGTGTCCCATGCGTTCAGGCTGTCATCACCTACAACAACATAAGGGAAGTTTGCAGGGCTACCGGCATCATTGGGCTGTGGCACGTAGTCATAAATCCCATTAACCAAAGCAAGCAATGGAGCATCGCCGGATAAGTTCTGAAAGATTGCTTCCTGTAGCTCTAATTCCATGCCCATTAACGCTTCCTCTTTTTGGCAAGCATCTTGGCCAGCTTGTTGGCAAACTCTTTGCGGTAAATAGCCGGTATATCGTACCTGATACCGTCAATGGCTGGCTGGATAAACGGACGCGCTGGAAGGTCTTGTGTCCCGTACTCAACAAAGCGCCAATACCATGCGTCATTTTTAGCGTTACGGCCATGCTCAACCATGACATCACTGTAGGGATAATCAGGATGGCGAGGCTTGCGCCTTTTGGCCTTGATCGCCTTTTTGAGCGTACCCTCATCCTTTGGCGCTTTCTTTCGCGCCTCCTTGCGTACAATGCCAGCGACGGCATGAATCGTCGAGCGGTTAAGGTTACGTGCGGCCCTTGGCCCAAGGTCGCCCAGAATGTCCTGAAGCCCTTCCAGCCCCTCAATCTTTACGCCGCTGTAAGCCATTACTCAGCAACCCCGCGCTGCGCCAAAATCTCAACGTATTGCGCCCGGTCGCTAGGGTATTCAATAACCCTTATGTTGTAGTCACGGCCAAGCCACTCAATACGATCATTCTCCAGAAAATCTATGTCCTGGCGGTTGCGTATAGCAAAGACAACCGTACCCACGGCATTAACCCTGTCGGCCCTGTCCTGTTCGCTGCCACCTTTAGGAATGATAGCCGCCCATGCGGTCGCAAGCGTTGTGACAGTCTCTGTGAAGCCGCCATAACCGTCAGGCGTTCTATTATCCACGCGCCTGATGATAATTCTCTGATCCATTGCGCCAGGTCGTGACATATTAGACCCCCATTTCTACGCGGTGCAGTGAAAGGCGCATGGATGCGGCTGGATTCTCTGAAATCATGTTGCCCACGATCTGGCTTTGCCGTAGCTCGTACATATCGGCAATGATGAGCAACATAGCTTGGTCAACGCTCTTAGGGATAGTCTCAGCAGGCGAAGCACTGGCGTCATAACCGGCGCTGTAGCTGATCTTTAAAGACTTGCCGCGAATAGGCCAGTTACCTGTCGGCCTGATCTGCTGTCGGTCAATGTCCACAACGTAATCACCCGGATCAACGGTCTGCTCCGTGTTGCTGTCGTCGATGTATGTAATTGCTGTGACTTCGGCAGTCTTTGGATCGGGCAAGGTGATTGCAGCAGTGGTGCCAGGGAACCCGGTAATCATCAGAAAGAAATCAGCAAGGGCAAAAGAACGGTTACAGTATTTCTCGGATTGATCCCTGGCTGCACCGATATACGCGCCAATCAAGTCATCATCAAGCGCAAAATCCGACTCGATACGAAGATGCTCTTTGGCCTTTGCAAGCGTAATCGGCTCTATGTCCGGTTCTGTAACCCGTTGCACTTTATAAGTAATCACTGATTACGCCCCTTTTGAAACAATGTAGCGCCGTTTCTGTTGTACAGTTTACAACCTCAACGCCGTAAAAATCTATATCTCTGGCCAATGGTGAGAAATGCTTTACCCACTGGGCAATCCCTTCGCAATTATTCAGCGGCCCCGGATGATCACTGTGCCAATGCCTCTTGCCGCCTGTGTGCTGCATATCATAGCCAAGCAGGATGATACGCTTTGCCCCGGCTTGATAAGCGTACTGAATAGCCTGGTGGCCGCTGTTCTGTCCGCTGTCAAGAATGCCATGATCTGTGCTTAAACAGTTGCCCGGTCTAACTTTAACCCTTGTCAGTCCGTATTCGTTCGCCGCCCACTTATCCCCGGTTACTTTTTCGCACCCTTCCGGCGTTTCTTCGTAGTACCGTTTCCACCAAGCGCGGTCGAATCCATAGATGCAGTCTGCCCAAGGGACTCGTTTGTAAGTGGTGTTGATTGCGATGGCTTTACACTGCCCTCGCTCGTGTCGCTGTCGGACGTATTCACAATCTTGTTCTGTGAGGCTTGGCCCGCTTGCGAAGATGACGACTGTGCAGCCTGCCCACTGTCTAAAGGGCGCTTTGCCTGACCCATGCCCACTGCTTCACATAGACCAGCATCAATAAGGTGGATAGCTACGTGCTGAGGCACATCATAAAGCGTTTGGCCGCTTTCCACGTTGCCTGTGACGTTGTTGCTAAAATTCTTTTTTGCCTTGAGGTTCATTTGTTGCCCCTAATTAGCAGATACAAAAAAGGGGCGGCGTTTTACAGCCGCCCCTCTTATCCTAGCCTATCGCTTTACGCGGCAGGGTTCGGCAAGTCACCGGCTACAATCGCTGAAGGACGGAACACGGTAAACGCGCCTCGCGCCTCGCCACGAATGGTGAGCAGGTTGTTTTTCACGTCATCTTCGTTCTGGTCAAAGATTTCGACCGTAGAAGCCTGACGCTGCCAGAACATCGACGCATCGTTGGCTACTGAAAGCAGTTTGCCAGCCGGTACGCTGTTCGACGGGATCACAGGCAGTCCCCACAGGGTCGGAATCAGACCGTTTTGCAGGTAGCCTACGGCACCATCACCAATGTAACGCCCGTCATTGTCTTTCAGACGCTCCATTGCGCCCCAATCAGCCGGGTTGATCAGGTAGTAATCTGCCTGATAATCGGATTCAACGACCTTGTATTTTGCCTTGTTCGCAAAATCAAAGTTGTTATCACCGCTGGCCGCTGTAAGGCTGGTGAAGTTACCGCTGGCAAGCATACCACTCAGGTTAGGCGAAGTGCCGTCACCGTTGATGATCTGCTTTTCCATGCGAAGCTCTACGCCGTAACGCAGACGCCGGTCGATGTACGACTGAAGGGCAGGCGCATCGTCCAGAACCTGCTTAGACACTTTCAGGAAGTGCGCGATAGTCCGTACTGGAGTATCAATGCCTTCAAAGGTCAAGGTTGCCTCTGGCTTGGTTGTGCCTTCTGCCGTTTCCGCTGACGCGTTGCTGAATGTCAACTCGCGGGTGTAGTGGATAGTGTTGCCACTAGCCTGGCCGGTGTTGATCAAGTCCAGCAGTCGAAGCTGACGAAACGCGCCACCAACAATGCCCGCCATAGTTTGCAGCGGTACAATGTCGTTATTCGGCTCTTGCGGGCTACCGCCTTCACCGATGATGGTGTTCTTGAACTCCATGCTGGCTTTGTTGCTGCTACCAGATTGGTAATTCTTGAACTGCTCAGACTCAACAAACTGAGCGCCGATAGATTTCGGTGCCTGCTTGGTTTCGCCCTTGGTTCCCTTCTGGAAAAGCTCGGTAATCTCACCTTCCAGGCGCTTCATTTCGGCAGCGATTTCATCATTGCGCTCGGTCTGAGCTTTAAGCTCATCCTTTACGCCTTTGGTGGCTTCGCCGTTTTCCTTTACCTGGCCTTCAAATTTCGTAAAGGCGCTTTTCACTTCTTCGTCGGATTTCTCCAACAGCGTTTTTAGCTCGTCAAAATCGGTACTCATGGCGGTAATCCTCAGTTAAAAGGTGCTACGTTTTTGCAGCAGTTGCTTTAGTTCGCTGGTTTCTTTTGCGCCGCCACGCTCACCGTGCGACAAAGACTTAATGCGGCCTACCAGTGCGGTCGCATCAGTCCGTGAAAAGCTGCAAGCCTCGCGCAGGAAACTTTCCACATCTTTAAAACTTTCCATTTCATCAATAAGACCTTTGACCCCATCAATCTTGGCATTAATATCAGCAGGCTCTTCAACCACGCTAATCTCACTCAATTTTATTTTCTTCAGCTTTCGCACTACGCCGTCATACTCGTAGCCGTTTTCATCCATGCTGTAACCAATGGATAAACCCTCAACGGCTTTGTGCTGAAGACTTGCGGCCACATCGCTGGCTGTGCTGTGGTTAGGCGTTAGCTCGCCACGAACATAAAGACCTTTTTCGTCTTCGTACATTTCCAGCCACTTGCCGATGATAGGCCCGAAGTGGTTCCAGCGCATTTTGATAGCGCGGCCATTGCGGTTCTCTTGTTTCAGCGTGTCTGCATAAGCTCCCGGCATGATCATATCACCATAAGAGTCCACGCCTCCGAACACACTGGCATAGCCTTCAAAGATGCGAGGGTTATCACCGTCAAACTTAACCCCGGCGCTATTCAGTTGTAGGATTTTGTGGTGCATTCCCGCCCCCTTGCGTTTGACCGCGAACCATACCGGCAGGTACTAACGTGCCGTTAAGATAAATTGCATTACCGCCAGGCATTGGCCCGCGCCCTTCTTCATTTCTCGCCTCGTCTGGCGTTAGCTGCCCGCTGTTGATTGCCTTGTTGTTGGCTTCCATGCGGGTTTCTCTGTCTGGTCTTAGCAGATCGTCAAAGTCAAACTTAAAATCTATTGTGGCCCAATCGCCTCTAGGCATCAAATGGCGCTTAATGCTGGTTTCGAACCGTTCCAGCAGTGGCCGCATACCTAGTTTATAGAAACCTTGCACAATTTGATAGATACCTGATCCCCAGGCGGTGGTGCCGCTGTGGTCGTTGACCAAAACAGAGGGCACCCCCATGAATCGACAAATATCCTCAGTCTGGAAACGTCTAGTCTCCAGCAGTTGCATATCTTGAGGACTCAGGCTGGTACGCTCAAAGCGCATATCTGCTTCTAGCACAAATAGCTGATCTGTGCGGCCTTCTGTCAAGTCTGCAAAGTTCTCGCGCACCTTCTCGCGCTGCTCTTTGGTCAGCAGCTTATCAACCATCAACACGCCGTTAGTCTTGCCACCACTTGCCGCCAGGGTAGCCGCCCGGTCATCGCTATCAATAGCAACGCCCAACGATTTAGCCATATAGCCGATGGGCGAAAGGCCAACTACGCCGTTACCAAAAAGCGGGATGTGCCATATTGACTCTTCAGCGAACACCTTCAGCGTTCCTTCGCTTGTGTTGTACTGAAATTGCTTGCTCCCATCGTCTTGCAAGATGACGCGCATCTGTGAAGACATGAGCGGCATCAGTGATACCACCCTTCCCGCGCCATTGCGCACTATAGCCGCATAGCAGTTACCTGTGGTAACAAGGTTAAGGGCCATTGTCTCAAAGAACTCTACGCGGGTCTGGTATCGGTTTGGCTGGTAGGATAAAAGCTGCCAAAGGGCGTAATTGCTGTGGTCTTCCCTGACTCCGTTGCGGATCCGGTAGCACTTCAGCGGCATACTAGACAGCGTTTCGGTCAAAAGCTTTACGCAAGCCCAGAAAGCCGACACGGACATTGCTGTATCAAAGTTGACGGAACTGCTAGGTGGTCGGGTTCGCGTTTGTGGGCCAGATACTTGCAGCCCCTTGCGCTGTTGTAAGCCACGGAAGCTGAAAAAATCTAAGGTTCTGCCCCAATAGCTCATAATTTCACCGATATAAAGTTGTCAATGGCCGGACCTATGTCCTGATCTTCCTTCGTCATACATCTGCCGAGGGCCATCAGGTTCGCTACTACGCCGTCTATTTTGGACGCGGCGCGCTCTTTGCGCGGATAGACGTTCTCTTTTGCGTCCTCTTTTGCAACTACGTTTGACAGCATCCATGAAAATACAGGGTCTCCATTGTGCCGAACCTGCCTTGATCTTATCAGAGCGTCTAGCTGCTTCATGGGTTCGCTAAAATTAAGAACCGTTGGGCGCATTTCAACAACCGGCACCCCTTCATCCATCAATTCTGTAACAAGCATTGTAGCCTGATGCGGGTCGTAGGCCAATTCTTCTACATCAAAGAAGTCGCATAAGGCAAGAATATCTCGCTTTATTATGTTGAAGTCTATCATCTCCCCGTCTGTTTGAGTAATCCATCCATCCGTATGCCAACCCTGGTAGTGGGTATTATCTTTTTCCAGTATTCGCGCTTCAGGCAAATAATACTTCCCGAACCTGACGTATTGACCATCGCCCTGCGGTAGAACAATGTCCAAGGCAGCTATATCGACTTTGCTGGCTAGGTCCATACCAATATAGGCTTTGGCTCCGTGGAACTGCTCAATGTTTAGATTAAGGTCTTCGCATTCCTGCCAGCGTTGAATGTTAAAGTAAACCTCACGCGCACCAACCCACTGGTTTAGATGCTTTGTCCTGAACGATGCCTGCTTTCGGCTGTTAGCCATCGCGTCAGCTATGCGAAGTTCAAAATATTCAGCCCCTACAGATACATCGTAGTTTGGGTTGGCCTTCTTAACCGTGTCGATGCTGGTCCAGTCGTCGCCCTTGTCGATTGTGTAGATCAGCGCAAAGGTCTGATCGTCCGATATAAGGCCATCGAGCATCTTTTCCGCGTCTTTCTGCATCAGGTAACACGGCCCGCCAAGGTTATCGCCAGCCGTTGTGATGATCAAAAGCAGCGGTTGCTCACGCGCACCCATGCCGGTTTCCATTGTTTCAACCATCGAATCGCTCTGATGCTCATGGTACTCATCAACAATGGCGCAGTGAGGGCTAGCCCCGTCGCCTGGCTTGGCTATAACTGGCGAAAACTTGGAACCATCAGCCATTTTATAGATCGCTGTCGGGTTCTTGTGTGTGCCGCTTACCTCAACGCCGAAGTATTCCAGGAAATCCGGTGTACGCTTGGCCATGTAATAGGCAGGCGTGAAAACCTCTTGCGCTTGTTTCTCGCTTGTCGCACCGCTGTAGATTTCAGCGCCGTACTCGCCATCAGCCGCCATCATGTACAAGCCGATGGCCGCCGCCATCGCAGACTTGCCGTTTTTACGTGGCACGAACAATTCAGCCCGCCTGAACCGGCGCTTGTTGCTGGATTTACGCAACCAACCGAACACACAGCACACCAGAAAGCACTGCCAAGGCTCCAAGACCAGCAATTCCCGCCGTCCTGCCCACTTTCCCTTGGTGTGCGGCAAGGCTTCTATGAACTTACAGGGCTTTTCTGCGCTTGTTGGGCTGTAAATATAGGGAAACTTCGCGTCATTTTTGGCCGTTCTGAGGTCATCAAGGTGCCGCTGGCAGGCTAATACCACCCATTTACAAGCAGGAATGTCACCAGAAACTACGTCCCTGGCGTACTTGTTGGCCTTTTCTACGTGCGGATAGCTTGCCATTGCCACTCTTCACGCGCACGAAACACGCTTGTAACCGTTGCGTTACCTGATATTGAACGCGCACAAAGCGTAATAGGCGTGTTCACCGGCAGGTCTACGTCAGGAACATCGGCCACGTTCACCAGCCTGTTGTTCTCTTTGATCATTCGGCCGCTTTCTGGAAAACGGTCGTTAATGTTGAACGGTGGCCCCGGCATATTACATTCCTTCAAACGAGTTGTTGGGCTTTTCTTTGTTGGTCGCGGGGAGCTTGGCCCTTGCGCCTGGCGTCAAGCCTAGCTCACCCATGAAGCTACGCATCTGTGTCAGCTTCTGAGGTGCGAAGTTCTCGCGGTCGGCTATGAACTGACAGACCAGTTCGCAATAGGTAGCCAGAGCCACGCCATCCAGCTTTGTCAGGTATCCAGCGTCCTTCAAGTCAGGCGCGATTTTCTCCCAAAGCTGTTTAGCTTCACCCGAAATCCATTCAGGCATTTCCGGCATAACTGATTCCACTTCAACGCCGCCGCTGTGCCGGTCGTTTCTGTACGTTCCTTTGATTCGGTGAACGCTGGCCGGCTTCTTTGGTGCTGGCATAATATTTCTCCTTATCTATTGACTTTCTGTTAATTTACTTTACCAGACATTACTGAATTGACTGTGTAAAAATGTGACTGCCTGCAACGATTCCGAAGCACACCCATTCTACTTTTTGACCTCCCCCCGCCCTCTGAGAGCCTCAACACGGGTTTTTTCACGGTGACAGTTAGGGCATATAGACCTTAGATTGTCGTAGCTGTCAGAGCCTCCCTGAGCCTTTGGTATAACGTGGTCAACTTCTCGCGCTCTGGTCAGTCCTTGGCATACTCTCTGATCCTGGCACACATAGCCATCACGCTTTAATACTTTCTCTCTTACGCGCTGCCATGCCCATCCGTTCATGCGCTCTGGCCTGTTACCGTTGCCCCAGTTCACCACTTGATGGTCGGCACACCTTCCACGCTTTACCGCGTAAGACTTACAGCCTGCTTTAGTGCATGGGGTAGGCGGTAGCTTAGGCATGATTGTATATCAGGTTACGTGCATCAGCCCTGACGCCTGGGCCATAGCCATGCTTACTTAGCTCAATGTCCAACGATTCACGCTCTGCCTCTGTGTTAGCCTCAAGTATCAGGCATGGGAGGTACTTGGATATAGTATTGTAAGCGCCTTGCAATACCTCAAGCTCTGCACCTTCAACGTCTGCCTTGATCACAGTACAGGCAGTCAGGGATAGTCCATCAATGGTCATCATATTAACGCTACCGTTATCACTGGCACATACCTTGCCTGCACTGGTAAGCGGTGGCCTGCCCTTAATATCCCATACGGTGCCGCGCCCTGGCCTATCCGACACAGCAGAATTGAAACAGGTAAGCGTACTACCATTGTGATTTATGCGAGTATTGGCTATCAGGCGCTCATAGTTTGCAGGGTTAGGCTCAAATGCATACACGATTGCCCCATGCTTCCGAGCTACGAACGAGTACAGTCCAGTATAAGCGCCAATGTCCAACGCTATGGCGCCAGGCTTAGAGCATTGAGTTATCCACTCCATCACACTCTCAGGCTCGAAATCATTGCCGCGCTTATAAGCCTGAACGACCATATCGCCTGAATCTTTCAGCTCAACTCCGTGTATGTTCATGCGCTCCACCCTGTCTGATGCGGCCTTGGCCTGCCGTGATAACACACAATAGCAGCCTTCTGGCGTTGCTGTAACGTGCTGGCCTTATAGCTGGCCACTAACTCGGGGCATTGCTCCTGTATCCGTGTGATGTTGTTCAGGTTATTGGATAGATAGCCCTGATCACCCCATTGAGATGGCTTATTGTATTGGCCTATTTCTGAGGGCTTAAAGCGATCCCATAACCAACTATAATCACCATCCCATACCATGACGCCTGACGCGGCCTGATGCGGCTTGTAGAAGTCGGACAGCATAGCAAACGGACCTTTAAGGCCAAATAACGGGCTAATATCGCCATTGATAACCGTGTCAAGGTCAAAATAGACCGTTCTGCCGGTCTTGAATGTCTTGAATAGCTCAATTTTAGACCACCAGCCAGGCAAGTCATGCGTTAACGGTATTGTGCGGCAATTCATCGGTTTTGTGCTGTCGGTTAGGCAGGTAACAGGGCCATAGGCTTTAAGGCTATCAGCCAATCGGTTTACATACTCAGAGGTATAATCCCCTCCGGTCTTGTACACCAACGCGATTGCTTTGGGCTTCATGCGGTTTTGCCTTTGATAAAAAAGCCCTCACATGGAGGGCAAAGGTGCGAGTTTCGGAAGCCGGACATTCTCGCTGCGCCCGACCCTGGCTATGTCCCCACCAGGCGGGTTTGAATTGATTAACTATAGACTAATCCGAAACGATACCGCAAGCGCCTCACCCAAAAGCAACACAGTAGGGCTAACCCATCCGGTATCAATCCCTGCCCCGCTCAACCGGCCTAACATCCACGTTAAACACCGCCCGTGAATTAGGCTC
>Ga0306906_1000699_pt1 | contig 12021 bp, 14 predicted proteins | sample AntRauTorcE11897_FD_190405 | JGI IMG/M metagenome (GOLD analysis project Ga0306906, IMG submission 190405) | Saline lake microbial communities from Rauer Islands, Antarctica - Metagenome Torckler E11 #897 (v2) (version 2) | ecosystem: Environmental > Aquatic > Non-marine Saline and Alkaline >...
CAATGAACGCTGGGCGCACACTCTCGGTATTGAAAGCAGCGGTGCTGGACATTTTGCTGGATATACGTTTTGCCAACTGGCGCTCGAGAGTACGAACGGCTTTACGCTGGATACCAATAGTCAACGGGGTGTTGACATCAGTACGATCAGACCCGTTTGCGTAGATAACACTGGTACCGGCCTTAACAACACCGAAAGTCAGAGTCTCCATGGTCTCAGCAGCCTGGTCGCCCAGCATCTCGGAGTATTCCCGAAGAACCGGGTCAGAGGCAAAGTCAGCGATGTGGTCAGTGAGGGAAAGGAAGTCACCATACTGAGTCATGGTAACTTCGTAATCCGTGGTTGTAGGAGCACTGCCAGAAGGAGTGACGCCCTCAGTCAGAGCAGTCGTAGCGACGCCAAGCTTCTCGTACCGCTTAAACTTCTTGACTTTGGTTTCGCCTTTTTTGAGCGGCTTCATTTGCCCGAACTGTTGAATCACAATATTCGGATGTCCTCGCTCAAGCATGACTGCAGCAGCTACGCCCGCAGTACCGTCTGTGATGTCGCCATAATTTGCAGTTGCCATAATCTTTTCTCCTCTGGCTGGGGGTAAGTGTATTCCAGTTTATGATACCTTACTGGACTCTAAGTTAAAGGCATCCTCGAATGTTGAAGGTGCCGTATCCGTTTTTGCGTCCTGACGGCCGCGAACTCCTTCTTGGGATCTAAGTTTCCGCTCGCGTTCTTCGTCAGCTTGTTTCTTGTCCTCCGCCGCTTTTGCCTCGGCCGCAGTATCCTCGGCTGATTTGCCGTCCTGCTCATTGAGACCTGTTGCGGCTTTGAAGGTGTCCATCAGTTCGATTGTCTCTGCCGGTGTGCCTTTATCGAGAACCGCGTTGTACCCGGCACGTAAGAAACTTGGTTGCTTTCCGACCCACGCTTCAACATCTGGCAGCAGGGTCATTGTGTCCGGATGCTTGTCAAAAACTTGACGCTCCCAAGAATCGGTAGCCACGGCGTTAACTGTTTGGATCGTCGGACCGAGTTGCTTGATCAGGTTGTCCTGGAACTCAGCCATCCGGATCTCGTTCTTAGCATCCATGATGCGCTGCTGGGTTGACATAAGCTTAGCCACATCGGGGAAGTCTTTTCCAACTTCTGCTTCGAGGGCTTTTTCATCCTCGGCAAGTGTCGCTCGCTTGGTGCGCTCATCGGCAACTTCTTTGGCCTCAGCGTCTTTCTTAACCTTAGCTTCGTCAGCAACCGCCTTATCCGCGACTCGCTTTTCCTCAACCTTGGCATCGGCAGCTTCTTTATCAGTAGCAGCCTTTTTTTCTGCCTCAAGTTCCTCAGGAGTCTTCTCGACAACCTTGGCTGCCTCCGCAGCTACTTTCTCAGCTTCGAGTTCTTCCGGAGTCTTGGTAGCTTCTTCAGCCACTTTCTTCTCGGCCTCAAGCTCCTCGGGGGTTTTCTCAGATTTTGAAAGATCAGTCAGGTCTGCACCTTCCTCCGACGCTTTCCCGAACATAAGTTCAAACTCGTCATCACTCACATCATCTACAACTGGTTCTTTTTTCTCAGCAGAAGCTGCCATAATATATACCTCCTCGTTTTGTACAGTGTAAATTAATTACTCATATTATGTCAAGTAATTACTCACCGAGTATTTTTAACCATTCACGGCACTCTTTCAAACGTCCTCTGATCTCCTCACTCTCCTGCTTCTCAAGTTGATCCCGATACTTCTCGACCCGGACTAAGTTATACTCTTTAAGCGTGTCAAACGCAGTCGATCTGCGGTGCGCAACTGCCGCTGCATGTAGCTCATCAAGATTCGCCATCCTTCAGTGCCCCCTCTAACAAGAGTTTAAGGTTCTCCAGCCTTCCTTTTTCCTTCGAACCCTCAGCTTGTGCCAAACTATTCTCTGCCTGGGCCAAGAGGTTCTCAATAAGCGCCTCAGTTGTTTGCCCGGTAGCCTGGGCGTCTGCCTCTAACTTGCCAGCCTGCGCATTCTCTTTGTTGGTCTTGGCACCTGTGAGGCCAGCTTCTGCTTGTTGCGCTGCCGCTTGGGCTTCCTTCATACTCTGGACGTTCTTCAGAGCTGTCTCTCTAGGGAGCAACCTGGTCTTAGGCAGGTCACGGGACTCGAACTTATCCTCCAGCAACCCGTAGGCATCAACCATCGCTTGTTCTTCAGGGGTAAACTGTGCGGTCATCTGGTCGAGGGCTGCGCCACGAACTTCTTTAGCAACCAGCGAAATGTTTCCTCGACCTCGTGCGCCGAAGTCACCCTTGATGTCTTCTTTTGGGTTGAATTCCATGTTCCATTTCAACATCGAGGTAATCACGCCGACCGTAAGTTTATCAAATGCCCGGACCCTATCTTTGGTGGTCATGTTGGCCCCACCGGTCATCGCGCTCATATTGCCTGAGGTGCGGAACGCTTCACCGAGTTGCCCAGGGTCTACGCCCTGAGTCCATGACGGGATGTTGCTCTCAATGTCGAGCTGCTTGCGCTGCATCTCAAGGATGCTTAAAAGCTCAGAAATGTGCGAGGGGATAAAGAGCGCGTTTACCGCCCGAGCGGTCCCTGAGATGCCAGCGTGGTCGCTCTCAATCGTCATAAAGGCGTGGATCGATCCCACACTCTTGCGGCCACTCGGTAAGAGATCTTGGTTGACTTCGATGATCGGGCCAGCCACGGCTGCCATATTATCCATTAAGGCACGATTAGTTGCACAAATGCTCATCTGGGAGTCACGAACGTCTTCAGGCAGGCCAACACCGGTTAAGCCAGAGTCTTCATCCTCAGCAGGGATGTAGGCGTGGTACACGTCAGATACGCGAGACCCGAAGGACGCTTTCTCGGCCTTGATAACAATGTCGTCAATAATCCAGACATCGGCAAAGTGCATATCTGCAAGTTCACTCGGTTTTACTGAAACACCGGCCTCATCCAAATCATGTCCAGAAATAAAACCTAACCAGCGATACACCTCATAGCGACGGGAGTTACGATCCGTAAAGTTGGATTCGTCCGAGATGGTCTGGAGCTCAGACTCGTAAGTGCGGGCTGTATAGTTGCCAATACTGTTATCTTTAAGGTACTGCTTAATAATATCAGCCCGGAAGTCCGGACGGTCTGCGAATGCTGCAAAGTCGTTACGGTTAACCACCACCCGCTCAAACCCACCTTCTTGGTCTTCCCAGACCCGCGCTGATAGATCAGGATAGTAGTCCCAGCAACGCACGAACTCGGGGTAGGGGCGCCGTACCTTCTTCTCAACAGCCTGGTAGCGGCCGGTCGCTTCGTCAATCTCGAACTCACGTTCTTTCAAGGTGCGTACTTGTGGGGACCGGACAATGCCAATACCATAGATCGTACCGGACCGGACCGCGCGTTTTAGCATCTGAGGATAATCAGTCAAGGGGTCTTCAAGCTGGTCAGCAATCTCTGCTTCCATGTCTTTTTTGCGCTCTTCTGCAAACGCCTTAACCGCCCGCTCAATCGACTCACTCTGGATAGGCCCCGGCTCACGTTCTTCCTGCTGGGCGGCAACCTCCTCGGCTGTCTCAAGCTGATCAATGATTTTGTCCAAGTCCTTTTTGGCGATAGAGGGCACAGGGCTGACAGCTAGCTCCCAGTTACGCTCGAGCGCGGGAAGCATCATCTCCATCATCTTTGCGACTTCGCTCTGCACTTTTACGCGGGTATCCCCAGGATAAGCTTGCGACCGGTCCTTTTTCATTTTTTCTTTAATCTTGGGGTCGTACTGTCGCATGTATTGTCGGAGGTTTTGCAACCACTGGGTCTCGATGTTATCGCGATCACCTTCGTATCGGACACGTTTGCCTTTAAGTTGTATGCCGAGTTTCTTCATCTGGTCGAATTTGATATCCATTAGTACCCTGCCTCCTGTACGGGCTGGTAGCCCATTTGTCTACGTGGCCAAAACCCCATCGGGTCACGGTTCTGTCGTCTCATAAAATCAGCGGCGTTGTATTTGCCCCCGAGGATGTATAAGGAGCTGTACTGTAATCCGTCAATAAGGTGGGAGTAAGTACCAGGCTCTCCGGTCTTCTGTGGGCGGTCAGCATATCCCCCTGTTGCACGAACTCTCTGGAACCGATACATACTCTGCAGTCCTCGAATTGTACGCTTACAGGAAGGATCTATAAGCATCATAGGTTCCCCCATAGGGAATTGCACCAAAAGTTGCTCAAGGGCTTGGATACGCACATCAGGATTATTTGTATATGCGGTTTTGAATATGTTTCTGTCATCTTCGCAGAAGGCAGCCTTTAGCTCTTTCTGGGCACTGCTCTCGTCACCGTCTCCCCGCCTTACTGCCGCAACGTCTCCGTAAAAGATTAGAGCGTTATCTGGGAACTCGTTGCGCACCATAGGCCGCACATACTCTTGGATACAGCGCTTCATACCCATGTCAAACGCAGCAACCTCCCGCAGAACTCTTACCCTGCCGTCCACTAACTGACTAAAAGATAGCGCGGGGGAGAGCCCTGTATCATAACCTATAATGACCGGCAAGGTTGGGTGTATATCAAGTGGGACGGGGCTTACGTGCTTATCGCGCTTGAACGAGGTCGCGTATACTGGCTTACCGGCTTGGCTTATAGCGTATTTACCATGCACGTAAACGTCAACCCACGCTGTTGGGTTATTTTTCATAAGGTTCTGATAATACCCTGGGCGTAGGTTCTCTACATTCTCAGCCTCTTCAGAAACCCCAGAAGGTTGTTTGTATACTTCGCAGTCAATAATAGAACCTTGATCATTTTCTACCTGAGGCATGTGCTCCATCAGTTTGTGCCAGTCAGAGTCTTCCTCTGGTGGGTTGGTATCACACAAAAGTCCGGCCCAGAACCACAAGATCTCATTGCCCTCATGATCCTCATAAAACTTGGTAATCCCCTCAGGTTGGTTCTTATGCGCAGGATACCGACCAATACGTCCCTTTATATCTGAAAGAAGCGAAACTGGTATCTCGCGTCCTTCATTCGTCCAGGCTCCGGTTAGTTCTAGTGAGAGAACGCGCCCAATATCTCCAGGCCCGTCTAAAGGTAAAAAGAGGATTTTTGCGTCAACATCAGCAAATTTTAAATGGAACATAAACTTGGATTCGTACCAAATTCCGAAGTCTCCCATCCACTCCATCCAAGTTTCCAGTGTGGTGGTTCTCAACTCTTTCATGGTATTACGGATGATGGCCCACTTCGACCGTCGAATGCCGTTGTCCCATGGGGGCATTTCTAAGCACCTACGCATGATCTCAATGCAGCATCCTGCGCTCTTCCCAGAGTTCCCAGTCACAAAAATAAATCCGTTATGGCGGGCAACAAAAAATCCTGTGGGTGCAGTAAAGCAATACTTTCTACCGTCGTCCGTTGGGGTACGATCAATTACAACACTGTCTACCTGTAAGGTTGCTACTGCCTTTATTGAACCAGGTAGGGCTATATGAACTATGTATGTAGCATTCCAGTTTTCTTGGGGGTACTCCACTTTGCTGATTGAAGCCTTTCCCCCAATAGCATGCACAGCGTACTGCATAAAATCAGCGTCTATTTTATGAGCTGAGTAATATCGGGTGTCCTCGCCCTCAAACAGGCCATCCCAGTAAGACATTTCTTCCACGACTATTTGCAGTTGCCTTTTTGACAACCCCCACCAAGCCTCACCAGTATAGGTCTTACCTTTGTACTCAGATACAAAATCAAAGGAAACCTCAGTGGGACGCGAAGGGTAGCAGCGCTCTTTGAAGGGGATTCCATTCGCGTCGAGCAGCATCCTTATTCTGGCTTTCTTCCTATCCTTCCGAACACCGAAAGTGGTTTTTACCCCAACTGGCGCATGGTGCGCATCAGCGTTTATTGCTACGGCCAACCGCAACATATTATCTGTTATGTCTCTATCCGCATGTGGAGGAGTAAAATTAATAGGCAATATATGTTTGGAAGGTTTCTCTGCGAGGCGACTTGCTGGCTTAACTTTGAAAGCCCCTGACCAATCATAAACGGGTACACGATGCTCGTCGCTAAGTCTCATAGATAGACTGGAGTTTCTGAACCAGATTAGCTCCTCACAAGGTTCGTCTATAAAGGCTAAAGGCTCCACAAATTCCATTTTACCATTCTCATGCCACTGCCCCACCAAGTCCCCGTGGGCAAACTGGTCGATACGCTTCCATCCGGCAGGAGTAAGAAACTCAGTGTCTGCAGAAACACAGCCGACCGGCCCCGCCATGACTTTATGGAACGCATCGGACCGCATAAACTTAGACACGGTTGGAGGTGCAGTATAATTTAGATCGAGTGAACTCATCCATTACCCTCTCAATATCAGTTGTGCCTCTGCTTCCCTGCGAAGAACCAAGCCTTTTAAGATTCTTCCTCCGCCCCGGTTCCATCTTCGGATCTCGGTCGCGGCTCTTTCCCAGTCTTCGATGTCAATTCGCTTACGTAAAGTGCTTGCTCTATATCGGGGCACACCGAGATTGTACGCGAAATCGGTCAGCGCCGCAAGTATGTTAGCATTTCCAATCACTTTTGGGGAAACTCTGAGTATACCAACCATGTAAATATTGCCCAGCATCTCTCTCAAAAGTTCCTCAGCGACGATCTCTTCTACCGGCGGGTCTTCAAGTGTAACCTTGGTACCGTCAAAATAGTAAGTTGCCCCGTAGCCGATTGTCGGGACTCCCGCAGGACATAAATAAGGCTTGGCCCGGAAACCTTCAAAGCGTTTACATAATTCAACTGATATTTCGAGAGCATCGTAGATCATACTTACGCGCTCCTAATTTTTGACATGTACACCCTCCCAACAAACCAAAATGTTAGGATCATGCTCAGAAGAGCCATATCCTCAGCCCCCCAGGCCGTTATAATGACCCCTTTCCACTCCGCACCATAGTCGATAGCCCTCACCATGGTTGCTATCTTCATAAGAGAGTACAGGCCGACGAACCAGTAGGTGACGAGGGGGCGCACCAACGCGGAAATTGCAGCTACAAACTTACCGGCTTTCCTGGCAGTCTGCCCCTGCTCTTTTACAGCCACGCTCATTGCATCGAGTTCAGCGACTGTCATGTTGGCCTCAACCTGCTTCATGTGGATCTCACCATTGATCTTGGCGAACTCCATCTCTGCCCCGAGCATTTTAAATTCGTGTAGACGCTCATTCTTCCGGTCAAAGACGTTGATTACTTCTGGGACAATACGAAACACGCCACCTAACAATGAACCTATTAAACCTTCAAGTACCATTTTATGGTCCTCCTACTATCTTCTGTTTAATCCCGAGCGCCGCCGCGCCTACGAGAAAAATCACGATTGTGACAATGGCTGCAGTCGCCCCTTTAGAGGCTAGTCTCCTCATCTCCTCTGAGAATCTTAAAGACTCTTGAAACGCTTTAACCTCGCTGGGCTGGTCAACATCAACCCCCAAAATAAGGAACACTTTTTTAACAGCCAAATCAGCAGACTTATCGGCTAACCTGCACCCTTCCTCTGTTGGGATATCGCATGTTGACATTCTTCGGTTTCTCTCTAATTCATTCACAGGTTAACTCCTTTCGGGTCCAGGAAGGTGCGCCCAACTCTCTCCATCTGCCCCCCTTAATATTCGGATTGCTTGTTTGCCTGGTATGATTTGCGACATCAGTACCGGCCCCCTATGCCACCGAGCCAGTAATATTCTGTAAGACTGCCGTGACCTTTCCACTCATGTCGGTTAATTGGCATGTAATTTTCAACGAACACAAAGATCTTATCCGGCCCCACTTCCACTCGATTTAGAGCAGAGAAGCGCCACTCTTCAACGCCCCAGTCCGAACCTTTCCAAGCCTCGGGAAAACCGTGGCCGACTATTGAGGACGGTTGCCAAGTCTGCAAGCCCCAGGCTGTCAACTCTGAGCTAAGCCGGAAGTGCTCAAACTCGATCTGAGGCTTTACCTTGCCTTGGTAGCGTGCGACGTAAGCTCCCACAACTGCCTCACCATGGGGTTGAAAGAAGCCTGCGGACCATTCAAGGTGATATTCAACAGCTTTCACAGGGACGGAGAAGCACAGGCCAACGACGATCAGGAGGCCGACAAGAATAAACGCAAGAAAGCTTTTCATTGACCACTCTCCTTTGTGTCATCTGGCAACAGGTCCAATTCAACCAGGACATCATTCCAGGGGACATTTACGCGGACCCTAGCTTGGTCAATAAACGCAGCGCATTGCTCGGCCGTTGGCGGGACCACGTCTGGCCAGCGCTGAGCATAATCAGCAGCAACGGCGTCCACTAAAGAGACATGCCCAGACATAACGGCCTGAATGGTCTGCACAAAAGATTCAGCGGCGGCGGTATATGCTCCCCAATGTGTTGGCGCCGATACGTCTGGCAGTGGAATAGAAAAGGTTTTGTTGCCGCCGAGATCTGGATCGAGGGCGACGGCGATCTGATTAGCTGTGTTTTTGAGATGTGCTGGGACGATAAGCACAACACGGTGCGGCCAGCTCATAATGATGTCCTCCTGAAGGTGATCAGATGAAAGAAACGAAAGCGGGGCGGAAACCGACGCCCGCGTACGCGAGCGAACGCGGGTCGGCCAGGTAGCAAGAGAACACCCCGGCACTGCTCGCGCTGAGCCAAACGCCGCCACGAAACGGAAAACGCTCAGAAACGTTACGGGTATATAAATAGTCATTGCCCAGGCCGTTCGTGCCAGGGAATAAGGCCAACTGTTTTAAAACAGAGGGGACTGTGACGCTGGCCGTGACACTTTCAAGGGCCCCATAGGAAAACGTCGAGCCGTCTGATTGATTTACAAGGGCAGTGTTGATGTTGGTCGTATTGGAGCCGCCAGCGGCGCTTGTCATGTCATATTTAAGCGTATTGGCCGTGCCGGGCGCAACCAGAGAGCCGTCCTGCAACACAGCTTTCCAGGCAGTGGATGCGACGGCGTGGTCCGCGCCGATCGGATCGAGGATGATCTGGATCTCACCATCAACCAGGCGCATGCCACTCACCCATTCCCAGACATTGCCGTTGAGGTCTCTGACCCCCCAAGGCGTGCCATCGTGGCTCCAGTCCAATGGCCCGCTGCCGGTGAGGGTGCGATCGTTGCCGTTATCGCTGCCCGGAGCGGTCCAGTCCTGCTGGATGCCCTGCTGAGTTAGATCTGAATATTCGCGGCCGTATGAGTTGTTGCCGGTGGGCATGGTGTTGTTGTCTCTCGAGGTGATCGCCAGAGCCGCCCATAGACCGTTGGGCATTAAATCCCAACCGGCCCCTTTTGCGCGACAGGCGGCCATCGCGTTGTCAAAATTGATTGAGTTGGCTGGGTCGCGAGACGGCATAGACATGGCGCGGGAGTTGAGCAGGCTAGCCTGGTACTTGCCAACCCAGTACTCCTTGCCCGCCTCAAACGCTGGATGCAAACCAGTGCCGTAATCCCCAGTAATATCCTCGCAGTTAAAAGGGTCAACGCGGACCATAATCGAGGGTTGATTGAGATCGTCGTAGATGACCGTGTTCCTGCCTCCGCTTGCCGCCTCGACTTTAGCGCGGTCTGGGTCGGGCGTAAAAATAGTATAGTTCGGCTTGCCGCAGCGGCCCGCCAGGTATTGTCTCAGAGTGCTCATAATATGCTCCCCAGTTCATCGGCGGTAAGGGCACGATCAATCAGTAGTAAGCCGTAACACAGACCGGTGTGCAGCTCGAACGTGGTGCCGACTGTGACGGTGCGCACGGTGATTTCGTCGGGTCCAGCGAACACCAGGGTGCAATCCCCTGGAGCTATAGCAAAGGTGGCGACCAACTTGTCATCCAACCCGTCGCACTCCAGATAATAATGCCCTGACGCGTCCTGGCGCAGCAAAGGCTTCTGGCCGCTGGTGGCGTTGACCAGGTGATGGCCGGTGCCGCTCTGATCGAGGATCATGCCAACCGGATCGCCGATAGCAGAAGGGGTTGTCATAGCCTCTTCCTGCCAGAGCGAGCCAAGATTTTGAATATCGGCGAACAGGCCGACCTCGCTGTTTGCAAATAGTTGAGCAATGGGTTGAGCAATGGTGAAGGCTATGCCGCCGTACACAGGTCGGATAACGCTCCGGATAATGTCACGGATGCACGGTCTTATAAATGGGTCTTGGCGGAAGCTCATAGCGCCCCCTTATTGTGTGATCAGGCAGATAACAGTGTCAGTGCCATAATCACCAGTTTTTATGCCCACACGGTAAGCCTCACGTCCCTCACGCCCGCCCTCGATGACCTTTTCTACAAAGCCATTCACTGAGTCGCCGACGACGTACTGGACCACATCGCGCCAGGTGGCTGTGCCCGCAGTCGGGTTTGCATCGTAGGAGCGCTGGACTGTTACCGTCGAGTCCACGAGACCACTGATCGAGAGGTTAAGCAACCCCCCCATGTTATCCATCGGGTGGATGTGGTCGGTGAAGAGGTTCTCGGCTTCGATTGTTTTCGTTGCTTCTTTGTTTGCTCTGGCCATCGGTTTTTCTCCTTTTTATCCTGTTTAACCGCCAAATAAACGCCCCTGCGCTTTGATCTTAAAATCAGTAAGAGCAGACAAGGCGTCTTGAGACAGCACCTCTATATAGTCTCTGGAGGAGCTGGAGGTATGATAGTGCCATCTGCGTATCCTTGTTTAAAAGTTTATATTGACTTGGATCGCTGTCCCTGTGCTCGCGTCGTCCTTCTTATCCCTCGGCTCGAGGTCGCCCCACTTAACGAGCTGTTTAATCCCTTCAAGGCGGGTGCTGGCTGCCACTTCCATGTTATTGACAATAGTGTCCAGGGTCTCTAAGTGGACCTCGGCCTGCGTCCGGGCTTTTCTCTGGAACGTCTGGCCATTATCAGACAGCTCCTTCATCATAGCGGCAACTTCACGCCGGAAGGTCGGCACTTCTAAAAACCGGTCGTACTGTTCCTGGCCCATATCATTTCTTGCTAAGATGTCTTCCAATGGGTCGATGCGCAGTGCGAGCTCAATAATGAGCTGAGGGGGCCATGGGTTGATGGGGTTATGCTCCCGATCGAGGACCTGGGGGATGTTGGGGAGGTACTCGCCTGGTATGAAGTCGTCAGACTCAGAAAATTGAGGCATGGAGGGGCCAGGGCGGGAGGCACCGACCACGGAATCTGTTTGCATAGAAACAGCCCCCCCTACCCCGAACTCTGCGTTTATGTCTGATAAGTTAATTTCCATAGAGGGAGGGTAACACAGAGTTTGGGTGGGGGTCAAGACTTCATATCATCGTCTCCTAATTTGTCGGCTGCCTTGCCCACCGCTACAGCCTCTATCCCAGCGCCATTGGATGTGTGGGACTCCCGTGCAGGATCAGTGCACTCTTTTCTTAATATCCTCCGCGTCCACCAGGACAGCTACTAACTGGCCAAGATTCAGGGCTGCTTGGGTGAACTTCATTGCCTCGTTTGCCTCTGTATCCATGTGGACACTCTTTTCTACCAAGGCTTTGCTTGCTTTCTCGATTGCTTCATACATTGGGTTTTACCTCCAATAGATCGGCTTTGAACAAGGTAGCCGGCTGACCTTGTGTTTGGGGCCATTATAAGGCCTTGTAACTCAGTTGTCAAGTTTTTAGGTGTGTTTATTTTTTTGAAATTTTGTAGGGGTTGGGGGAAAGATATATGACTAAAAAGGTCATGTGTAAACTATGCTTTTTTCTTACTGAGTAGCGTGGCTGCATTAAAGAGTACACAGCGGGGCCGGGGGCAAAACCCCCAAAGGGGGGCGACGCACAGAAAAAAGGCCCTCCCCCCCTTAATCGCCTGGAATCTCCTGGATTCCCTGCAGCCTTTCCTATGGACTTACAAGAGAACGTGCCTTGTGGAGCAACCTCGAAGCCCGGTTCTGGCCTGGTATGGTCCGAAACAGCTTAATAACCTGGATATGGGGGATTGCGATGTGATCCGGGTACCTGGTCGCCTTGGTCGCCTTGGTCGCCTTGGTCGCCTTGGTCGCCTTGGTCGCCTTGGTCGCCTTGGT
>Ga0306906_1000713_pt1 | contig 11815 bp, 19 predicted proteins | sample AntRauTorcE11897_FD_190405 | JGI IMG/M metagenome (GOLD analysis project Ga0306906, IMG submission 190405) | Saline lake microbial communities from Rauer Islands, Antarctica - Metagenome Torckler E11 #897 (v2) (version 2) | ecosystem: Environmental > Aquatic > Non-marine Saline and Alkaline >...
CAGCGAATGGGACCTCCATTACTTTAGGACATCAGCGGATATGGTGGTGGGTTTAGATAGTGCTCTCAGTAATTATGTTGGATTAACAGGTGATGAAACCATATCTGGAGATAAAGCATTTACAGGGGTGGTTAATGCTAATGTGTTTTCATACGACGGTGGGGTTAGAAAGATTTTAAACCCTAAAGGCGGTACATATAATAATCCAGCAAGGGATATAGATGGAGCAATTAGAATTAAACTACCAGTAACAGGAAATAGTAACTCAATGATGAAAATGATTGTTGATGTATATGATTATGATTTTGGAGCGAGTTTCACAGTTGAAATAGGCGGTTACATGTTGGGGGGTTGGCATAATACGACTGCTATATTTAGTTCAACGACAAACATGGATATAACTCCTAGGATATCATTTGGGTATGATGAAAATAATTATGGAGTCATATATATAGGGGACTATACAGCCTCTGCTCAATGGGATTATGCAGTAATTTCAGTGAGAAAAGTATTAATAGGACACAGTGATGCCACTAATGTTGAATGGAATGACGCATTCCAAATATCTTATGCGACAGATTTAGGCGGAGATGTAATTGGCAAGGTTGAAGATGGCAAAGGTATGGATGCTGAGACTTTAGGTGGACATCTTGCTAGTTATTTTAAAGTAGAAGGTTCAGCACCAGTATCACATACACATGATTATTTACCTTTAGTAGGAGGAACTCTTTCTGGAGACCTTCAATTAGATAAAGATGGAGCAGATGAAGTCGGTTCACATGGTATTAAATTCCAAGCGAACACAGCGTCTGCAGACTATATAAAAGAATTACGTATGACTAAAGAAGGGACATTAATGTTTGGCGCCGATGAGATATCCGAAAGTGGTCATACACATGACATCCCTCTAGCCACTAGCAATACAGTCGGTGGCATAAAGGCAAGGGTTGACGGTTCCACATTATATATTACAACCGATGGGACTGATGCTTAATGGCTTTTAAGTGGAATTCTACTTGGATAGACACGTTGATAGTCGACGGTGTAGAAAAAAATATCATGTACGCCAACGGAACTATCGTCCTCGATAATTCCGAACCCGAATACGGATGGGTTTCTGGAGGAACATCTTCGGAAGCCTCATCAACACCTGATGATTGTGTAAATTCAAACGACGTAGGTAACGTAAGGCTATCTTCTGCTGGGTGTGAATGGGTCACATACGATGGATATCAATCACAACAGGACGAGAGCACAACCGTCACTTGTAGTGAAGGTGCAACCAGAGTTCAGTGTACTTATTTCCCAGATTTCAATCAATGGAGTTGCTCCATGCAAGAAGGCAATGAGTATGAAGAATACGAAACATGTGAGGTGGTATAAATGATATATATTAGTTTATTTGATAATAACCAGGTAAAGCATATACTCACAGAAGTGCCTGAGGATACAAACGAAGAAGTGTTCTACGAAATCGAAACAGAACGCTTCGCTACGGTATTTGAGGGCGAAGGCAGGAAGAAGATTTACTATAATCCAGAAAAAGACGAACTATGGAAAAATAATATGGAATAAAGTAACAAAACACGGAAAGGGTGGTTAATATGCGTCTAAAAGATAAAGATGTTTACGTATATCACAATGGTAAAGGGTTGACCACACTAAACCCAAGTCAATATCAATATAACGGATACACCGTATATCATCTATTTCAATCTCTTAAAACACATGAGAAAGATAAAAAGAAAGATAAAAGCACAATAGAAAAAGCAAAACAAAAGTACCCATTTATCAAAGGCAATACACTACGTGACGTATTAGAAAACGTCATGAAGGATGAAAATACAGAAATTATAGAAATGAACAAGCATAGATACTTGCTATCAGTTAATGATGAGGGGTATATTGACAACATCATCTATGGCGATTATATGCTTGACGGGTATGACAGGTTGCCTGAAGATATTTCTGATGGGTATTATTACATTAATAAGGGTAAAATAAAGAAAGATAAAAGAAAGGAAGAAGAGAATGGAATTTTTGTTTGAGAATATAAAGGATTTAGCTCAGCAACCGACCGAACTTATGTTAACCATATTTTCTACGGTTGGATTAATTGTTTTGGCGTCAGTCAGACGGTGGTTTAAAAAGGGCGGAATTAGGAAAGTAATCAAGATGTCATTTGGCTATGTTATTCACTTGGTGAGCCAAAATTCTGAAAGTTTAACAGATGAAGAGGCAAAAGAAAAAAAGAAACTAGTTGACGGGATAGTTAACTTACCGGAATTAGCTCCTTATTTTGATAAAGCGGATGCAAAGTTTGAACAGATTATTGACGATTATGAAGGTAGAATCAATGATATAAACGCTAAACTGGAAATCAATTCGGTTAAGGGTGATGTTCGTGGTGCATTCATAGAAGAAAAAAAGAAACTAGAAGACAAACTGGTGGTGCTTTATGAAAAGGCTAATAAATTTATGTAGTTTAGTCCTCATTTTCTTGGCTCCAGTTTATTACGTCATTGTCACGTATAGCGTTACTGAAGAGATACCACCTGAAACAAGGGTAGGAATGATGGGGTTTGCGTTGATAGCGGGCATGTCAATTGTGGCACTTGCATTCATCAAAAACCTTATTCACAGTCATTTGCAAAAAGAGCCTCTGGGTTCGGTGGCAATTATATTCTACGGCCTTATTATGATTGCGGTTTTTGGTTTACTGTTGTATGGATCGCATTATATAGTTAAAGAAGCAAGTTTCCGACTTTCGACATTAGTTGAAACGTTCGAGGGCTATCGAGAAACGGCCACATGGTTAATCGCATTTGTGGGTTCTGGAATAGCGCTTCAGGCTGGCGTGTTATGGATTAATTTTAAACAAAAATAAGAGGGCAATTTAGCCCTCTTTTTTATTTGATATAATTGGTGGTGCTGTATTATCACCCATTTTTGCTGTGTTGAGCGATTCTTTCTCGATATGATCTAGCAATAATTGTTGAATGGTTATTTTCTTTTTTAACCCGTTTTTATAAGAACCAAGCGTTTTAAAAACAGTCAATGCGTATCCAGTGATAACCGTAAACGCCATGATAGCAAAATATGTAATGTAAAACCAAAATATGGTAGAAAAAGGGTCCGTGAATGTGATAAGCAAAGTTCCTGCAAGACCACCTGTTAAACCTCTAGCGACTGTTGAGGAAAGTTGAAAAGCGGGGTTTACCTTTGTCGGATCATTGCTGATTTCTGCATTCCCTTTTTTCTTATGTTTATTCCATTGCTTATTTGTATTCGCATTTATGATTAATTGTGGCGCGTAGGGAACAAACTTTTTATCAAACAAAAAACTTTCATGAAGTTTCGCTATTTTCTTTTCTATTTTATTGGCCTTTTTTTCTTTACCATTTATTCTATGTTTTATAGCAATCGGCTCGAGTTTGGCAATTTTGTCTTCAGTTAATATTTTGTTAAACGCTTTTTGCTGGTTCCTATTATAGTCTGCTATGAATTTAGTAGACAAAATCATCGTCTTATCTTTTGCTTGTATTTTATCAGAATTTGCCTGATAAGATTGCTCAAACTTTTCTAATTCTGCATCTAGGTCATAAGCGTTTTCAAACGCTCTTTTCCTAGTTTCTTTGTTAGTAATGTATGCACTTAATGCCACAACCACTGACAGTCCACCAAATTCGAATGTAAGCAATTTTTCTATGCTTATGCTATCTGAGTAACCAAAATAGAACAAAGGGGCTAAAACCACAATGAAAACGATGATGGTGGTGCGTGCATTCTTAAGAGCTTTTGCGTTTGTAAAGATATCACCTATGCTGTTTATCTTGTTGTTTTTCTCTTTTCCATTCCATTCTTCCATTATTTTACTCCTTATTCGTTTTAGTCAACACTTCTAAATCCTTCTTTAGTTGGGCACCGTCGCTTTTATCCTTACACTCATAAAAATCATACTCATCACCGTGGAAGTGGATAAACAATTTTTTTCTCATCATGTAATCTTTCCTAGCATGACCTTTTGTTTCCATAGCAATCAACTTATCTCTACCTTTCACTGAAATTATGAAATCAGGTGTATATACCATTTTTCTAATTATGCCTAAGCGATAAGTTGGTAGAGATTTAAAAACAAACCTATCAATGAGTAAGAACGTTTTCTGTCTATCTATTATTTTTATATCTTTGTGGTCTCTCAGTATTTGATAATGTACACCTTCTGTTTTGCTATCAAATTTAATCCCGTCTACGATATATTTTTTCTTACTTCTCATTCTTTTCTTTTTAGCGATAATATCACTCCAATATTATTTTGTCTATCACGTACTCTGTAAATTCTTTACCCAATTTTAATTCTTCTTTATACTCATTAGCACGTTTATAACTCTTAAACGCTTTGATATATCTATATCTTGTTACCTTCTCCGTAGGAGATACCCTCTTGCCAAACACGGCATATCCCTCTTGAACATCATCTTCTAACCATACTTCAAATCGCTTAGCATTTTGTATTTCCATTTCAATCTTAGGGATAATATCGTTGATATCGTTTTTGATATCTAACACGTTTCTTAAATTAGCAAATCTACCATTCTCGCGTTCATAGTTTTCTAATGTAGACAGCATAGATAAAATCTCCCTTTTACCACGCAGCAGATACAACGATGGTTTGTCCTCAATTCTATACATCTTTTATCAATTTACGCAGTCTCTTTTTAAGTTTTTTAACGCTTTTATCACACAACGATACCCGGCTAGAGTGTCTTCTATAAAAGTAACCTTTACTATCCTTCATAAGCACCTTGGGTCTAATCTGAAGGCTTTCAAATTGACCAGTTACAGGTACTTTTTTTAAATCTTTTATCCCTGACAATTGCATCCGCATATCAGGTACAAATACGATTGCAGTTGCAATCATTTCTCTGCCAGAAGCAGATACACCGGCACTAACGTTGTTATTTCTATCGTTTCTCTTTACGGTTTTAGAAAAACTGATAACGCCGTCTTCTACATTATACTTAATCTTCCTCATATTTTATTCATCCCTTCTATCATTTTCTTAACTTTTTGTTTATCTCCGTCGGTCTTGATTCTCATAATATTAACTTTCTTTCTAAATTCATCTACCTTCTTATTTTCCCCCTCTTCTATTGCAGCACCAAATATTATTCTTATGACGTTGTCAATGTAGTGTTGTCTATCTTTGGTACCGGGATTGAAGGTTGATATTAATCGAACAGCGAAGTCATTAAACTCATCCACCGTATACACCCTTTTTTTTGACCTGTAAGGTCGTTTTATTATTTTCTGGTGTGGTTACACCACATAGGCGGAAGTGCTCTCTCACAAGCCGTCAGACTTGATATCATAACCATACCTCTCTCTAAGTTTTTCTACAAACTCAGGATCTTCTTTCTCAATCCAATTGAATATATCATACACAAGAGATTTCTTATCACCGATAAACTCTCTATTATCTTCTACATAATATCTTAAAGCTATACCAGTTTTTATTTCAATGATAAGTTCGTTTTTATTAATCGTTACACCCCTCTTCTCAAAATGGTAAATCTTCGTCTGTGTTATCTTCTTCTCCCATATTTTCTAAATCAAGTTGTTCTACTACTACGTGCTTGCCTTCTTCAACAGACCACGCCTTTTCTTCAAACTCCATATAATCCCCGTGATAAGTATAATCTACTTTACCAAGTGTACCGCTTCTATTCTTTCTGATATAAAGTGAGATAAACTTGTGCTGTTCAAACTTGCCTTCTTCTGCATCTGTATGAGGCATGATTACGAAGTTAGCATCTTGTTCAATGGCACCACTCTCTCTAAGATCATGTAGTTGCGGCTCTCTTTTTTTCCCGTCCTTAACAGAGCCACGTGATAGTTGTGACAGTGCTAGTACTTGAATATCTAACTCTTGTGCTAACTGCTTTAATTTTCTAGAGATATATGTTACATCTTGCACAGCAGATAAGTTCTTCTTTCCACTGTCCATAAGCTGAATATAATCAACTATGACTGCGTCAAGCCCACCATCTTTCTTAATCTTCTTAGATAGATTTATTAGATGTTGAGGTGTCATATCTCCCTTATAGAATATGTGAAAGTCTAACTTCTCAATATCTTTCTTTGCTTGCACAATACGTGTTTTCTCATATTCCTCTAACGGTAGTTTGCGTTTAATCTTGTCGTGTTCTACTTTTGATAGGTTAGCAATAAGTCTGTCCATTGTTTCTTTGTGTGTCATTTCAAGCGTAACGTATAAGACGGTTTTGCCTTGCAAGCAGAAGTTCTTAGCATAGTTTAACGCTAATGCACTTTTTCCTACAGATGGTCTAGCACCTACAATGCCTAGGTTACCACTCTCGAACATAATTATTTTATCAAGTTCTTTAAACCCAAATAGTATTGTATCCGGTTTATGTTCGCTTTCAAAGTCTTTCAACCATTGTGAGGCATACTCCTTTAGGTTGACCGTTTCTATGTTGCTAGCAGTCTTAATACCATCAACCGTATCTTCTATCTTCTGTAACAGACTTTCGCTCGTTACACCACTAATATCTTTTTCTACAAAGCTCTTGCCAAGTTCATACAACTTGCGTTTTTGAGATAAATCAATAAGTGTTTTAATATCGTTATTGAAATTAACGGTGCTTGCAACTGTATCGGTAAGATTCAATATATAATTTGTCAGTTCATCTTTACCGCTTTTGTACCCAACTCTATCGATTACATTGTGATACGTAATGCTCTTTTGGTTATAATAAAGGTAGGACATTGCTTTGTAAATATCTCCATGTTGTTTTAAATAAAAGTCTCGCTCTTCAACCTCGTCAATAATGTCTTTAATTAATTTTTCTTCCATAAGAACAGAACCCAATACAACCTGTTCTACATCTTTTGAATATGGAATGTTCTCGTCTTTCGAAATAATAACACCTACCCCTCTATACCAATTCTACTATGTCATCTTGAAGTGCGTACACCATTCTAACGTGTTGTACTTTTCTTATGTTTCCGAATACTTGTAACATCCTTTGATGTGTTTCTTTTGCTAGCTCTGGTGTGTTACACTGTGTAGATAAGTGGGTGAAGATAACCCCTCGTGTTGACGGGGTTACCACCCTTACCATGAAACTTATGGCCTCGCTGTTCTCTGTGTGTCCGTAATACCCAATGGTTCTACGCTTGGTTAATAACGGCCTTGTCTCGTGAAATAATTCCATATAATGATCGTAATTACTTTCTATAGCATAATACGTCATACCTTTGAACTTTTCAATATAGTCTTTACGCTTAATTCCACCGTTATCCGAAAGGTGTAAGTAGGTTTCTTTTGTGCTTTTGTCGGTAAAGATATAAGCATAATTTGGTACATCGTGGTTCAACTTAACTACTTCAACATCAATTTTCTTACCACCAGTAACGCCTCTAGACTTAACTATAACCAATTTGTCACTATCTAATACCGTTTTCCTATTATTAACAATATCTTCGTATACATCTTTTGTCATATACGCCTTAATGCCATATCTGGTTGTTAGTGGTTTCACTGATTTGGTATGGTCTGAATGGGAGTGTGTGATGAACATGCCGTCTATATCTTCCAAGTCAATGCCTACGGACATAAGTAAATGTAGATTAATTTTCTTCATAGACATACCCACATCAATTAGAAAGTTCCTACCGTTTACATTTAGGTACATGCAGTTTCCTTTGCTACCACTTCCTAGAGATATTATTTTCACGTTACACGCTACCTTTCTTACTTAAAGTTATCTGGATTTTTAAATGCGTTTTGAAGTTGATCATAATTTTCAATTTTATCTATACTCACACCCATTTTTTCAAGTGCTTGAATTTGTTTTTGAGACATCTTAACCCCGTGTTCGTTGGGTTTTTTGTCAATGGGTTTTTTGTATTGTTTAGGGCTTGTTCTATTCGGTTCTGGGTTTTGTTTCGGTTGACTTCCACCACTATCCTGTGATTTTCCCTTATATTTGGAGGAATTAGAGAACTCGCTTTGACTTGCTAGTCTAGCCATATTCTCGACTTCTCTGAAACCGATATTATCCATTCTTTCCAATACCACATCTTCTTCCTCTGGTGTAACACCCGATTCTTCATAAATAAACTTTTGATACCCTACACTGAATTCTTTTACAAATCTAGCCATTATTTAAACTCTCCTTTTTTTACTTTCTTAATATAGTTGTTCCATATCCATGATACCCTTCGTCTCGACGTTCCTAATTCATCTGACAACCCTTGTTGAGTTCTCCCACTTAATATTTCTTCTACAATGTATTTTTCTGGGTACTTCATATTTTTTATTATGTCATACCCGAAGAACAACACCTCTTTTTCTTTTTTAGAATAATCTTCAAACCATAAGTTACCTATTGTTGTATTCTCATCTATCTTAATTGGCAAATCTTTTTTGTTGAGCAATGAGGTAACCATATTTCTGAAATGGTTTTTAATTATTACTGTGATGAACGTAGTTATTCTAGCCCTACTACTGTCGTAATTATCCAAGCGTTTCCACAGATGTGTAATTGCTTCTTGTCTAAGGTCTTCGAATTCTAAGTTAATACTATTTTGATATTGATAAACAATAGAGTTAACCAAACCGATATACTCTTTAATCACCTTTTCCTTATCCATGACGTTACCCCTCTACTTTTAGATGCTCCGTCTTAGTGTGACCTTTCAATGATTCGAAACTAAGCACCGTAATCTCACCCACACTACCAAGTCTTAGGTTTTTTTCATAACTGGAGATGTGAGACGTCAAACTAGGCATTAAAAACCCCTTCTTGTTTTTATTTGATGTAGTGTTAAGGCTCTCTTCGTGATAATGGTGGTAATGCCCAAATATAAAATAATCACTTTTAACCTTCCTATAGAAGTCGTTTTCATAAATTACTTTAGACATATTGCTTGGAGACATATTGCCAACATGCCCGTGGGCACAATAAACGTTGTATCCTTGTATACTAAATTGTAATTCATCACTACCTGATATTTCAATTTCGTCTTCGCTGTCCGCAAAACGTGTTTTTAAATGATTCAGAAATACACGCATAAGATCCTCGTCCATAAGTTCGTTTCTTTTAGTTCCCAGCGGTCTTAGCTGCGTATGGTTTGATGATGTTACAGTCCTGAACACAATCTTACACCCTGTCTCGTTAATTACCTCAGCAAGCATTTGAGCGTACATTTCACTGGCTTCTATAATTTGTCTGACCATGCCACGTTTAATACCCATAAGTTGACTTACTCTCAATGAGCCACCCTCAATAACGTCTCCAAGTTCTACAATTTGGATTTCATTCAAGTCGTTTTCTTCGATATAATCAATCAATATATTACCAACGTTATTAATGATATTTAAGAACTTATCCTTTTCTCCTGTATAATGTAGGTCTGCAAGAAAAACAAGCGGCGTAACCTCTTTGCCATTGGTTGTTGATACATCCAATTCTTCTTTTGATTTACGCTTTTTTATTTTTTTACCGATATTTAGTGATGGTAAAGACGAAATGCTTTCACACAATTGATTTACATAAGTGTTATGAAGTGAAATGTCTCTAATCTGTTCGTTGTTAACACTACGTTCAATAGCCAATTCTTTCCTCTTAACTCTAATTCTTTGCAGTTCATATGCAGTATCTGTTGCGTCTCGTTTGTCTTCTCTGCCTTGTTTGTATGCTTGGTAGGGTTTTCTCCATTTACTTTCAGAAAACCACACACCGTACATTCTATTAAGGTCGTTTGTTACTTCCAGCCAAGTTTTCCCGTCCAGTCTCTTTTCTTCTATATATGCATATACTTTTTTTAAGTCATTCATTTACTCATCTCCAATAGTTTGCAATTCTTTCTAGTACAATATCAAATATTTGATTGCTCTTCAGGTAAGATGTATCAACTACCATATAAGGAATGTTATAAATTTTGCATTGAGCTTCAAGCTTTGTTTTGTATGTGTTCAACAAATTTTTAAAATAATCTTTATTACTATCTAGGTTATCTACCTCTTGTTTTCTACCCCTTTTTTTAATCCTTTCCATGAAACTCGCCCAATCAACATCTAGGATAATATATAGATCAGGATGTTTTACGTTATTCATATATTGATGAAACAACCCATTGTACATGTTCAAAACTTGAGGTTTGTTTTTTAGGTTTTCTTGAGCAAACAACCAGTGCTCTATAATGTGTCTATCAACCACGACGTCACCGTCGTATTTAATTTGTGTTTTATAATGTTTATGTAAGAAGTAAATTTGCAAAAGCATCTCCACATCTTCTTTTCCCTCATACAGCCATTTAAGCAACGTGTTAAACACTTCGTCGTCTTCTCTAAATTCATCCATTGATGGGTAGTCATAATGCTTCGCTAATTGATTTACTAGCGTGCTTTTACCACTAGCAATCATACCGCCTACGGCAATTTTCATTAATTAACGTCTCCTTCAAAAATTTCAATTTCAATAAAATCTTCATTTACAAGTGTGTAGTATTCTTCTGCAAGACTTTCGTCTGTAACAAATGTATGTTGTAATTTTTTTGCAACATATCTATATTGTTCATTGTCTACATCGATTATAATAATACCACGGTAATATTCTACATCACTTAATTGTATTCCAGTTCTTTCACTATCTTTTTCTTCTAATTCAAGAAAGTATATGGTGCACTCTACGTCTCCAACGTTAATTAATCTGCTTGATACGTCTGAAATATGCGAACTATAAGAAGATTCAATGTAAAACGATTTTTCTTGATCCCCTTTAGGGTTTGCAAACGTTACTACTTCGTTGTTTGGATCGCTGATTATAAGCAAATTACTCACCTCTTCCATGGCTTGGTAAAAAACTTATTTTCCATTTAAATCCGTAGTGGGCTTTTATGTTTTTTTCAATATTTTCAAACACGTCGTTATGTTGTAGATACTCAGAACAAACTACTATACTTCTGATTTCGTTTTTTCTGTAATTGTCAAAAAATATTGTCATATAACCAATTTCTTTTTCTCCGTCATCAAAATACGCCTTACTATTAATAGAAGTGTATGTAGGAAGCAATTCAATGTACGCAAGAAACTTATCAATAATTTCAAAAGCCTCTTTATTAATTAATTCTGTTTCCACTTTAACCATTGTTTTCAAACCCTCTCTTTTTCTTATCCATGGTGACTCTCATTTTATCTAACCATTCATTGTATTTCTTAAAGTCAGAATCAAATATTTCTAACATATATATTAAATCTTGTATATATTCTACCTCATCGTCTAGTCTTGTAAGGGTGGTAATAATTTCTTCTCTTTCACTATCTTTGATTTCTATGTTCTACCAACCCTATTTCGATTAAGTCTTGTACATATTCTTCTACATTAACAGGGCGTAAATAAAGTAGCTCAAGATAACCTGTAAATTTATAAGCACTTACAAAATTTACTAAAACACCGTCGAATTCTATCAATACTGCTACCTTATTTTCTGGGAAAATTTTAATGCAGTCAATATATTTTCCTTCAATATCAATAGGTTTGTCTTCCCCAAAAACATTTTGTACAAAGCCATATTCGGTAAGTTCTTCTGCCACTTCGTCAATAGAATTTTTATTATTTATTTTCATTTTGTTCCCTCCCACCATCATTCGCCAACCTCTTCCTCAACAAACCAATCCTTATTGAGCACGTTATATAGTTCTTCTTTTTTTTTACCGTCTGCTTCTTGTGGCCATCTATGAAGTATAGAGGTTGCTTTTTGTTTGGATGTAAGCGTATCGTCCTCT
>Ga0306906_1000725_pt1 | contig 11652 bp, 22 predicted proteins | sample AntRauTorcE11897_FD_190405 | JGI IMG/M metagenome (GOLD analysis project Ga0306906, IMG submission 190405) | Saline lake microbial communities from Rauer Islands, Antarctica - Metagenome Torckler E11 #897 (v2) (version 2) | ecosystem: Environmental > Aquatic > Non-marine Saline and Alkaline >...
CTGGTGTGAGGTTAAGCACGATCCTATTTCGTATCAGGGGAAAACTCTGATCATCCCAGATTGTCGTTTTCAGTCTGAGGTTGATTACATCCTGACACAGCCTAATTCGAGTCTTTTTGTGGTGAAGAATATTGATCTTGAATTTTTAGAAGATGGGCATTCATCCGAACAATTTGTCGATTGTATAGAGCAGTATGTTGTTAGGGTTCATCCAACAAAAACAATAACGTACTTGTACAATAGTTTTGAGGATGATAGTATGGAAGACTTAAAAATTCAAATTGAGGATATATACAAAAATGGTAACAATAACTCTTAAATACACAGACTACGGCGATGACGACACCAAAGAGTTTCGAGAATACACACAGAACCTAGTAGGGTATCGTGATGCGAGTGAATACAAAATTCGATTTGGTCTTGAAACTGACCCGATGTTCGACACAAAAGTAGTGTGTGAAATCTCAATTGATGATGAAGACTATGCGTTTGATGTAGTAAAGCACTTTATGCTTGATCGTGAAGTGAATGGGGACAGTGTACCATTTTCGATTGACGTAACATCTGTTGCTTTGTATGTAACAGGTAGTGATCAAATTATGAACTATATAACAAGCCGTTCCTTTTCGCATCTATACGAACGAATTGAAATTCTGGAAGACTCGTTGCGAACTTCCATTAAAAAGTGTAACGAGGTTTCTCACCTACAAGAACAATCCTCTGCTTTCATTAAGTTGATGGGCATTGACAAGTTCCCTGACATTGTGAAACAATTGATAGACTCAATGGAAGCAGAAGGACATAACTGTAAGCAAGAAATTAATCAAATTCTACAAAGGAAGGTTCACTAAATGAGTTTAGCAGATAGACTATTAAAAGCTGGTGCAAAAGGTAACAGCGCCAGCATGTTAAAGAAATCAAGGTTTTTTAATGATGACATTGGTATCCCTACCAGCGTATATTCTCTAAATATTGCTCTTAGCGGATCAATTCACGGTGGAATCTTGCCGGGGGTTGGGGTTATTGCAGGCCCATCAAAACACTTCAAATCTAACTTGAGCTTAGAAATTGTTGCAGCATTTATGAATCATCACAAAGATGCCATTTGTATCTTTTATGATTCTGAGTTTGGTACAAAGAAAGGTTACTTTGAAAAGTCTGGTGTTGATGAAGATCGAGTTATCCATGTGCCAATCACTGATATTGAAGAAATGACTTTTGATATTTCTAAGAAACTAAAAGAGATTGAAGAAGATGATAAGGTCATCATTCTGATTGATTCGGTTGGTAATCTAGCATCAAAGAAAGAAGTTGATGATGCAGAGGATGAAAAATCTGTTGCAGACATGACACGCGCAAAAAAATTGAAGGGATTTTTTCGTATCGTAACACCAAAGCTTCATATGAAATTTATTCCTATGATATGTATTGCACATACTTATCAAACTTTAGAGCTTCACAGCAAAGCAGTTATATCAGGTGGCACAGGAATTGCATACAGCGCAGATTTCTCAATCGTAGTTGGTCGCAGACAAGTTAAAGACGAAAAAACCAAAGAAATGCTTGGGTATGATTTCATCCTGAATTCAGAAAAGTCTCGTTTCATCAAAGAAAAGTCTGCGCTGGTCTATGCAGCCACGTATACAGACGGTGTAGACCCCTATGGCGGGCTTTTAGATGTCGCCTTGCTAACCGGTCACGTTACCAAACCTAAGCAGGGATGGTACTCTAGGCCCGCTGTAGAGGAAGATAAGAATTGGCGCAGGAAAGAATCATCATGTGATGAGTTCTGGAAACCTATCATTGATGATCCAAGTTTTGATAAAGCGGTAGGTGAATTGTATCTTCTGAGTTCTGGTGGGAGCAAAACCGTTGATTCTGCATTGTTGGAAGCAATTGGAGAAGGGGTTGACCCACACACAGGTGAGTTGGTAGAATAGTTCTCATTATCAGTGTGGCAGGAATCATCTTGCCACACAAAACCAACTACACAGAGGATTAGATGGAATCAATCGAAAATGTAATAATGCGTGGTCTTCTGTTTAACGATGACTACGCTTCAAAGGTCTATCCTTACCTAAAGGATGAATATTTTGATGGTACGATAAAGACTCTTTTTAACTCTTACGCATATCTCTTTGACAAGTACAACAAAAAACCTACCATGGAAGCCTTGCTACTATACTTGCAAAAGCTACCTTTAAACGAGGACGTGTTCAAAGACAGTGTTGGTGTTCTTGAAGAAATCTACAAAAACAGAAAAGAGGTTGTAGACTTTGATTGGTTGGTAGATGAAACAGAAGAGTATTGTTCTGATAAGGCTACCTACAATGCCGTGTATGACAGTATTCAGATTCTTGAGGGCAATGATAAGAAGAGAGATAAACATTTTATTCCAGAGCTTCTAAGCGATGCTATATCAATTGGATTTGATCAGGCATTGGGTTCTGATTACTTTGAGGATGCTGAATCAAGATATGCATATTATACGAATCCAGAATCTAAGTTGGCATTGCCATTAGAGGCATTGCAAATATTGACGAATGGTGGATTGCCGCCTAAGACGCTGAATGTGTTTTTGGCAGGCGTTAACATTGGTAAAAGTTCACTTATGTGTTTTCTTGCAGGGGAATTAGTAAAGCAAGGAAAGAATGTTTTGTATGTTAGTGCGGAAATGAGTGAAGAAGCTCTATATGAACGTATTGATGCAAACCTTTTAGACGTAACAACAGATCAATTAAAGAATCCAGAACTTGATAAAGAATGGTTCTTAGGCAGTCTAAAGAAGTTAAAGCAGCGTGGGGCTGGTCGATACTTTGCAAAAGAATACCCAACATCATCCGCTCATGCTGGACACATTAAACAATTACTAAAAGAGTTAAAGCAAAAGAAAAAGTTCAAACCTGATATTATATTTTTGGATTATATCAATATTTTCACAAGCTCAAGATACAAGACATTAAACGGGGTTAATTCTTATTCTTACATCAAAGCAATTTCAGAAGAAATGCGTGGGTTGGCAGTGGAAGAATGCGTTCCTATTGTGTCAGCAACGCAGCTAAATCGTGATGGAATGTCAAGTTTACAACCAGACATGACAAACACATCAGAATCAATGGGGTTGCCAGCCTCTTGCGATTTTATGGCAGCTATTGTAACCAATGAAAACTTGATGGAATTGAATCAGCAGCTTATCATCCAATTGAAAACACGATACGGCGCAAAGACAAGCCAATCAAAATCTCAGTTAGTTGGTATTGACTTTTCAAAGATGCGGTATACTGATATTAATTCTATGGGGGGTTCTGAGGCTGAGTCTAAACCTATGCAAGATGCAAAGAAAACCAAGGCAAAGTTTGAAAAGTCAAAAACAGAAGACTGGGTAATGGAATAAATAGTGTTGACACAAAACAAACACACAGGATATAATTCATAATGCAGTCTTTCGATGACTTTTACAAACAAGAAATTCTAGATGAGGCGGATATCAAAGCCGCTATCATGGACAAGGCAAAAACAATGTCAGCAAACATTGTGATGAAAGCAAAAAAAGTGTTTTCTGGCCTTGACTTTGAAAGCAAAGAGACCATGTTCATGCTAGAGACCTTTTTCAAGAAATTGAAAGAGATGCTAAGCACAGAGAAGACAATTACTGACGAAGACGTGAAACGGGCGCTGAAACAGTTGGGGGATGTGGGCAAATTCGCTTTGATAGCACCCCTGTTCCTTTTACCGGGAGGCGGAACCACCACAGCAGTATTGTACATGGCAGGCAAGAAGCTATTCAACATAAGCATTTTGCCACAGGGACTTGAACAGGTCTTTGAAACCATGTCCAATCTGAAAGAATCACTAGCTCAAATGACACAACTAAACGAGGGAGTTATGAAAGAATTTTCAGAATGGGTTGACAACAAGCTAGAAGAGAGTTCATTATCACGTATCTGGCGTCATGTCGAAGATCACCAAGCTGGCGCTATTTCTGGCTATCGTGATGAGAATGACAAATCACAGAATAAGCAAAACAATCGTGAGATTAAATCTTACTTGTCAAAACAGGGATATTCTATAACATCTGTACAAGGTAACTACATCGAAAACTTTGGCTCTAAGAACGCGAGAGAGGTCGGTGAACCATCTTTCTTTGTAGTTGATATGAATGATAGCGGTAAGCTAGAACGCGATCTGGTTGCTCTAGGAAAACGGTTTGATCAAGATTCTGTGCTGATTGTTCCACAAGGTGGTAAAGGCGCTTACTTGATCGGAACATCAAAACGAGATGATTCTTTTCCAGCACTAGGCAATCGTGAGGTTGTAGGAAATTCTAGATATGGTAAGGTAGCAGGTCAGTTTCTTTCAAGAATTGGTGGGCGTGAATTTGCCTTTGAATCCGAAGAAGTAAAGCTTCCTTCTACTGTAAATGGAAAACGCGGGTGGTCAATTCTGGCCGACAAAGTTGAAGATCAAATTTTTAATCTATAAAGGAAATATGAATGTCTGATCAAATTGAAATTAACATCCCTAGCTCAGAAGAGCATCGCAAAGACATTTTCAAAGCAATCGAACAAATGTCTGACGCAATGACTCGAATGAAAGCCGAAGGGGAATACATTAAAGAAACGAAGAAGTTTATCAAAGAGACTTACGAAATTGACCCGAAGTGGATTTCAAAGACCTTGAAAGACTTTCATGATGACAAATTTGATAAGACTGTGAAAGAGTTTGAAGAGTACGAAGCCTTCTATGAAACCATTGTTAACATGAAAAACAATGCTACAGGCGACGACGAAACACCAGCATTTGACGATTAAAAACAAAAAAAGGGACTTGAAAGAGTCCTTTTTTTTTTCTTGTTTATAAAGCAGAGAGATTTCCGATAAGATGATCAATAACACAATACAACAGATATTAGCAAAAGAGCAGTTCAGACAAACAAACACTATAGAATTGATAGCAAGCGAAAACTTTGTTAGTGACGCAGTAATGCAACTAAATGGAAGCGTATTCACTAACAAGTATGCGGAGGGATATTCTGGAAAAAGATACTATAATGGCTGCGAATATGTTGATGAAATTGAAGACTTGGCAATCGACAAATTAAAAATACTATTCGGTTGTAGTTACGCCAATGTTCAACCACATTGTGGAGCCAACGCAAATACAGCAGTCTTTCAGGCATTTTTAAAACCCAATGATGTCATATTAGGAATGGATTTAGCAAGCGGTGGTCATCTGTCACATGGATCACCACCTAACATATCTGGTAAAATTTACAATGCATTCAGTTATGGAGTAGACAAAAATGGATGGATTGACTATGGCGAAGTTGAACGTCTTGCCAATAAACATCTTCCAAAAATGATCATATGTGGAGCTAGTGCCTACCCAAGACAAATAGACTTTATGCGCTTTAGAGATATAGCGGATTCTGTAGGGGCTTTTTTGTTAGCTGATATATCTCACTACTCTGGACTAATTGCAGGTGGTGTTTATGGAAGTCCGGTGGGTATTGCTGATGTGATTACATCAACCACACACAAAACTCTAAGAGGGCCGCGTGGTGGTATTATTATGTGGAACGATGAAAGATACACTCGAAAGATCAACAGCGCGATTTTTCCGGGGACACAAGGCGGGCCAATGATGAACACAATATCAGCCAAAGCACAGTGTTTTATTGAAGCAGACACAGAATCGTTTAGAAAGTATGCGCGTAAAGTAGTTGATAACGCAAAAGCGATGTGTGGGGTCTTTGAAAATCTTGGTCTAAAAACCTTGACGAATGGTACGGATTCGCACATAATACTCTTAGACCTAAGCGATAGCAGATATTCTGGAAAGGAAGCTGCTAACCTTTTAGAAGAACATGGAATAACAGTTAATAAAAATGGAATACCCAATGATTCAAGGTCTTTTGTCGAAACATCGGGTATCAGGTTAGGGACAGCAGCAGAAACAACACGAGGACATGATACACAATGGTTTGAAGAGCTTTCTGAAAGGATTGTTAAAATTTTAGAAAATTAAATCTTGACGCACAACTCTCAGTATGAGATAATACATTTGTACTGAGGGAATGACCAATTAGGAGATTGAATATGAACATTACCAAAAGTCAGAAAAAGACGATTGATGATCTAGTAAAATATCAAAAAGTTACCATCAAAAGAGTCAAAAATTGCGAGTTTAGTAGTAGAGTAAAAGTTTTTATGTTGTAGCTAGTGAATTTTTAGCTTATAATCTTTACATAGGGAAGCGTGGAAAGATATTTGAAACAGAAAGTGGTGAATATTGATTTTAGAAATTTAGAAAACACTAGGAGATTAAGAATTATGAAACCCGTTATGTTCTTTACCGATGACATTACCATTAACACACACTCTGCAACAAACAAATCACATCTGGGATTAATGAGTATAGGTGATTTTATTGAGTCAATTGATAGTCCGTTGATTAGAGTTTTTGAATTAGAAAGCGGCGAACTTCACATTGAAGCTGTTGCTACTAACGATTTCATGACTGGATATGTAATATGAAAAATTTTGATAGGCTGATTAATGACGAATCATTCAAGTTCGAAACTAAAACTATTAACAAAGTAACATTCCTCGATTTCTTGTATGAAAAAGAAGCCGAACGATTCCTTAAATATCTCGGAGTAAAAGCAAGGTTACTTATGACAGATGATGAAAGTAGCCTTATTAAACTAAGTGATGTTGTTTCATCTGAAAAGTTTAAAGATGATTGGGAGAATAAAATTTCAGAATTTACTAGACACACTAACTCAGTTATGAGATAATACTTGTGTTGAGTAAAGGGGGACTTCCCCAAAATTGAAACTAGGAGTTATATTATGACTTACAGAGATATTGATTCAGGCATTGCCGCTTACATTGATTTCATGGTTGCTGATTATGCGGCTTGGTCAAACCCTTCACTCGCTGATCGCCCTGACTTTGCAAAAGAGCGCATTGAAGAGTTTAAAAATTCTTTCTCATTTCGTGTTGGTAAGAAGTACATCAAGATCATTGGCAACAGTTCAGTTAAAGCGTTTGTTGTGAATTCAGATGACGACAAAATGTTCAAGAAAGGGGACATACTGAAAGCCGCTGGTTGGGCTGCTCCTGCTAGAAACAGTGCTAGGGGAAATGTTCTTGACGGTGTGTTTAGTGGTGGCTGGACAGGCCCAGAGTATCTTCGATAATATCCTTGTAGTGAGGGAATGACCTCTCGCAAATCAGGAGATTTTCAACATGGCTACCATGACCCAGATTACAGACTTCATCAAAACAGCCAAGGCCGATAAAGATTTTGCTCAGACATACGCGAGGCTTCGTTGCAGCCACGATCTGATCCGATATGAGGGTGTTACACAAATTCGCAGCAAGAAACACAATATCCAAGCAATGGCTTGGGATGATCTTGGAAATATGACTGCTTTGTATCCAGATGGGGCAATTCGTCAATACATCACTAAAAAAGAAATCCGTGACGCTGGAATTAGCTAAACTAGAGGAATTTGTTATGGAACATATCAGATTTGGCTCTGTTGAGTCTTTGCACAATAAAGTAAAGGTGTTCCAAAAAGCGAAATAAAGAAAATTTATAAGTAGTTGCATTTCAGACCTCAGTATGAGATAATACCTTTGTACTGAGGGAATACCGAATCAATTAGGAGATTTAAAATGAAAAATTTTGAAATTGTTGCTTCTGTCATGATTGAAGATCATCTTAAAAAAATCCTTAACGGTGAAGTTAAGATGAATATGATGAATCAACACGATGAATACATCTGTGAGAGTGCGCTAGAGGTACTTAATCGCGGTGATCGTGTTGTACTTGATAGACTGGTCGAGATGTATAAAGACGCCGGTACAGAGTACCTGACAGCGATGAGTCTAGCACACAATATTTCAGCATTCGAAGCACCTGAAATTTCAAGTGCATGGACAGACTAGGAGAAAAATTATGACTGATGAAGAAAGAGCTTTGATTCAAGAAGAAACCCGTAGGGTAGTTTGTGCCGCCAATAAAACAAAAAACGGCACAGTCCTTTTGGGAGCTAGACACTGGGATACGTGGATGGTTAAACAAGCCGACTTACAAGGAATTCGAGGCGGTAATGAAGAACAGGGTTTCATTGATCAGTATGGAAACTTTTTGACAAGAAAAGAAGCTTGGGCAATTGCTAAACGACAAAATCAGATTATGCGATATGTCGGTAATCAATCAAGCGAAAGCGTAGATGACATTCTTTGGTCGGAGAACTTATACTAATGAAATGGGATTTAACAGGTAAGTGAATTATATCAAATCGTCTTGGAAAAGCTACATTAAAAGTTCAGGTTAGAAAAACATCTGAGTTTGGCATCGGTAATTGGGATTACAAATGGCGACGGGTAAAATAGAGGACATTCAAGAATTGCACTTGATGTACAACGGATCATAAATAGATTACATAGTAATCAACTACAGGAAAGCTACTATGAAACCGTTTAAGCAATTTTTAAGTGAAGCAGAAGACAAAAACACCAAAGGTGATGATAAAGCATACCAAGCATTCTTTAATAAGATGCTAAAAAAGTATGACGCAAAATCACCAGAAGACCTATCAGACGAAGATAAAAAATCATTTTACGATGAAGTGGATAAAAAATGGAAAGCTGACAACGAATCAGATTAATTTCAACAGGGGGCTTGCAAAAGCCCTTTTTTATGTTTAGGATATAGGTAAATCAATTGAGGAACACTTTATGACATTACTGAATGAGCTACCTACCATTATTGATGAAGCTGGAACCTACCTCACTCGCTCGGGTGATACAGTTCGGATTCATGAAGTAAAACAGAACAGCAATCCAGAAACAACCTCATTCGATGCAAACGGAACAGTTCGATATCTGAAAGAGGGTAATTTTCGATATACTCAAAAATTTAATATCTGGCACGTTAGTGGTCGATTGTCTCTCTTTTCTATTAGTGAACATGACATTGTTAGTAAGAAAATGATTGCTCTCCAATAGAAATACTGATACAGTACACTGTACTGAGAAATTAACTAAGAGATACAAGAGTTATGGACTACACAAGCAAATTTTTCAAAAACAACTCAGTTTTCAAGCCAATGGCTGAAACCGAATACTTTAAGTGGTTGATGTCCAATAAATTTGATAACATCAATGCAATGACCACAAAATCAAAGTTCCTGAGTGAAGTCTACGGATTTGTGAAAGGCGTAGATCGAATCAGTTCTGATGCTTTAAAAGCAATGAAAGCTATTGAAAAATTCTACTTTGACTTTTACGTGTTGAAGAAAGGCAAATACGCAACTACTCGGGATGTATATTAAAAGGAAATTTAGATATGAGCATAAAAGCAATGAGCATTAATGAAAATAAAAAAAGAGAGAAAAGTTATCCGTATGTTGGAATCTCAAAAGGGCCGGGTGGGTACGTTTGTGTTCTTTTTGTTTGTAGCAACACAGGATGTGTAGTTCTAACCAATTTTCTTGGTGATGATATAAGCACTACAAAATACGTTGGAGATTTTGGCACAGACTGGGCAGAGAGTGAGTTCACGCCTGTAGAAGCAAACATTCAATTTGGAATTTAACATGATAGATAATATTACACCAGTTGTTGTAGAGCCTTGTGATTTTAACTGTGGACACAAGCTGATTGAATTGAGTATTGTTGTGGATGTTTTTGAATCAGATGTTGAAAACATCGAATACATTCTAGGTCAAAAGATTCAAAGCATTCAGTTTGCTGATGAGGTGGTGGCTTATGAACTGATTCTGCATTTACTAACAGATGCAGACTCAGAAAAACTTGATCCTTCTATGGTTAAGGTGTTGTGCAACTTTTTGATTGATGATCAAATTAATCGACTCAACAAAGTGATTGAACCATTGTATGGGATTACGTATGAGTGAAAAAACATCAAGTGATACTTGGCGTGATCGGTTTTTGTGCTTCGCATTATTCTATGCCACATTCTCAAAAGACCCTTCAACCAAAGTTGGTTGTGTTATCACAGACTCACTCAACAGACCCATAGGGTTTGGTACGAATGGCTTTGCTAGGACTTACCAGCATGATGAGGCGACTTTTGGGGATAGGGTGGAGAAGTACAAGCGTGTTCTTCACGCCGAAGAAAACGCTATCTACAACGCTACAAAAGAGGTTCGTGGTGGTACGGCTTATATTTCTCACCCACCATGTTTACACTGCTCACATGTACTGGCACAAAACGGTATAAGTAAGGTAGTCAGTATTAAACCAACGGGAGAATTTGCTGATCGTTGGTGTATAAAAGAAACAACATTCGAACTAGACGCGCTTGGTGTTGAATTTGAAGTTGTTGAAAGACCAAGTAGTGATTCAATTGTGAAAGCTCTTGACCAATGGCAAAAAACTGTAATAGGATAAGGAATGAATTATGAATAGTGTAGATATGTTTTTTCAAGTTGTTTTGTTGTTTTGTTTATTGCTTTCTAGTATCATGGTTATTGTTGGTGTGATTTCTACGATTTCAACATTCAAGGCAGCAAAGCGAGATAGTGTTGATCTAGATTTCAATCCAAATTCGTTTTTTGTAGCTGTAGTTATGCCAATTTTGTATATGATTTCATTTGCAATCGTGTATAGTGGTGTGGTAGTATAAGATATAAATGCCGCGATTCCCTACACCAGCCTTCTAAGCTGGTACTTAAACAGTAGGATGGAAGTGAGGTGTTCGATTCACCATCGTGGCTCCATTTTTATGTGCCAACTAAAGATATATTTAAAATGTGTATCATCGTTGAAACCGTAACAGAAGTTGAAAATGTTGAAGATATTGCATTTGGTCGCTACAAACTCTATTGGGACAGTGAACATTAACTTTGATGGAAAGTGGTCAATTGTAGAAATTTTTAAGGATAAGTGGGTTGCACACCCTTAAAGAGAATGCAGACAGAATCAAAAAACTTGTAAAAATCGGAGATTTAAAAAATGACACCACTAGAATACAAATCACACATAATGCGAACTGTCGTCTATCCAACAAATGAACAGTTCTTTGATTCAACGCGAAAGCGCAACATCCGATACTTCACAAAGTACAAGCCGCACCTGTTTGGTCGTGTTCTGGAACGTGGAATTGATCAGGCAACTTTCAAAGAAATCTTTGAACTTCTGTTTGAGCGTCATTACGATTATCTTCTGAACATCTTTGAAAACGACAAAGAGAAAATGAACTCTGAGGATTCCGTTGCTATATTTGTTCGCAGAAGTGATGTTAGTATCTGCTTCATCGTTTTTGATGATGAGAAAGATGGGTTTTTCAGTATGATGCCTTTGACTGTTCTGGGCAAATACGAATACAAAAAATGTGACTACGAGATTGAACTATGATTATGTTTCTGGATTATCTTTTGTATTGGGTATTGTGTCTTTTTGTATACTGTGCGATTGAAAAGATATTTAATAAAGAACCTTTAAAGTTAATTATAAATGAAAACTTAATTAAAACGGGTGTGTTTTCTCTTTTAATATATCTTACAATTTTTTATTTTAGCAGGGAATTGATGTACCTATGAAGAATGATCCATTCACATGGAAAAGGTTTGACTGGGAACCACTTGACTTTGAAGAAATGGAGTCAGTGACA
>Ga0306906_1000732_pt1 | contig 11570 bp, 24 predicted proteins | sample AntRauTorcE11897_FD_190405 | JGI IMG/M metagenome (GOLD analysis project Ga0306906, IMG submission 190405) | Saline lake microbial communities from Rauer Islands, Antarctica - Metagenome Torckler E11 #897 (v2) (version 2) | ecosystem: Environmental > Aquatic > Non-marine Saline and Alkaline >...
AGGTAAAAGATACAAGTGAAATAATCACTAAAAAACTAGATGCAGATAAATTGCTAAATAAATTAGCTTATGGTAATTGGTACTCTGGTGAACCTGGTGCTTTATTTTGGGATAGAATTGAAGATTACAATTTATTAAATGAACATCCAGATTTTGAATATGCTGGCACAAATCCCTGTGGTGAAATGCCTTTGCCAGCAGGTGGAAGTTGTTTATTGGGGGCAATTAATTTATCAGAGTTTGTAGAAAATAAATTTACAGAAAATGCTAAATTCAACTATAATGAGTTTATCAATACAGTAGGAATAGCTGTGGAAGGGCTTAATGAAGTTCTGGATGAAGGGTTGCCACTACACCCATTAAAAGAACAAAGAGATAGTGTAGAAAAATGGAGACAGATTGGTTTAGGTATAATGGGTTTAGGCAGTATGTTTATTAAGTTAGGTGTAAAATATGGAAGTCAAGAGTCAATAAAATTGATAGAGAGAATTGGAATAGAAATGTCTAATAAAGCGCTAAAAACTTCTGCTTTATTAGCTAAAAGAGATGGAACATTTCCAGCTTATAATGAAGAGGCAATATTAAACAGTCAATTCTTAAATTCAGTAGCTGTTTCTGATACTGTTGAGATGGTAGAAAAGTATGGATTAAGAAATAGTCAATTAATGTCTATTGCTCCTACTGGTAGTATTAGTAATATATGTAGTGTTTCTGGAGGTATTGAGCCAATCTACCAAGTAAGTTATACCAGAAAAACAGAAAGCCTTCATGGGGAAGATAGAGAATATAAAATGTTTTCACCAATAGTTAGAGAGTTAATGGAAATAAAAGGAATTGATGAGAATAATCTACCAGAATATGTAATTGATGCACATGAATTAAATTATGAAGAAAGGATAGCAGTGCAAGGGGCTTGGCAAAAGTATGTTGATGCCAGTATTAGTTCCACAGTTAATCTGGATAACTCTGTTACAGTAGATGAGATTAAGGATTTATATTTAAAGGCTTGGAAAGCAGGTCTTAAAGGGATAACAGTCTTTAGAGATGGTTGTGCTAGAGTTGGGATTTTATCTAGTAAGAATAAAATGAAAGATAAAAAGACAGAAATGAGTGCTCAAGATTGGATAAATAATGGAATTTGTCCAGAGTGTAAATCAACACTAAATATGACAGGTGGTTGCAAGGAGTGTGAGAGTTGTGGATTTCAACTGTGTGGTGTTTAAATGAAGTTATTAAAATGTAAGAAATGTGGGGCTTATCTTTCAGTAGATAAGTCTCAGATTATCCATGTTGAGTTGAATATGTTAGTCATTTTGACAAGGTGTTACAAATGTAATAGTAGAAATATAATTGAAACAAAGGATTGGGTGATTAAATAATGAGTAAAAATTATAAGGAAGAAAATGTAAAAATACCACTAAAGATTGCTAAAGTTGATTCACTAGCATTCATGCCTGAATATGCTAAAGAGGGTGATGCTGGTTTTGATTTGTATTCAGTAGAATGCAAGGCTTTAAAACCATTTGAAACTAAAGTTTTTAAAACTGGATTAAAAATGGAAATTCCATTTGGCTATGAAGTCCAAATTAGACCCACCAGTGGAAAGAGTTTAAAGACACACTTAAGGGTAGCAAATTCTCCAGGTACAATAGATAGTGGTTACAGGGGAGAAGTGGGAGTTATAATACAAAATACACATCCAAAAAGTAATATAAACATTAACATTGGTGAAAGATTAGCACAAGGTGTTTTAAAGAAAGTTCCTATAGCTAAAATTGTTGAGGTAGATGAGAGTGAGTTAAATGAAACTGAAAGGGGTGAAGGTAGTTTTGGACACACTCAAGACACCAATTAAAGAACTGCCCTGGTACCATAAAGTTTGGGTAAAACCTTTATATTTATGCATTAAATCATTAATATTCATTATCAAAAAATTCAATCAATTATTTCATCACTAAAGTTTATCACTAACTCTCAGAGGCAACCTCACACAGGTTGTCTCTTTAATTGTTTAATACTTTACTTTAGTAAAGTGCTAAAGTAAAAAACCAGGCAAATTAATGCCTGGCTTGTATTCTCATTAAATAACCTCCCTTATTTTTTCAACAGCCTTTTCTTGTTCACCTTTAATTAAAAAACTTCTAGCATCAAGCAAAGCCTTGTGCATTTCAGAGTTTCTTTCCATCAATTCACTTATCTTATTAGCAGAAAGAATACCAGCCAGCATTACTCCTCCACTGACTGATATTATAGCTGTAGCAAGCAACCTTAGCATTTCTACACACCTCCCAACATTTTGTCCAGTAGTCCTATAAAAATAATGACTTATATTATCTATTATAACCATTCTGTGTACCAGTCTTTCCTAAGGACTTCTCCATTTTTGACTCTTAGTAATTCAGAGTCTGTTATTTCAAAGTGAACAAAAAAGGTAGCAATACTTATAATAATTATGTTTTTGTTTTGTTCATTCTGAGGCATTACAGTTGCATGGTATGCTGCTTGTTTCCCTTCATACAGGTGCATTTTAATGCAGCTGGTAAAGTTAGATGAAATATATTTTTTAACTACTTCTGGTTTAGTCATTTTCTAACTCCTCCCTTTTTATAAACTCTTCATTTTTCAATTTTTGAAATTCTTCATCACTTAGAATAAAAAACTCAGCATGGAACATGAAAGGTATAGCAATTAAATTTTCATTCTCACCTAACTTTGGAAGAATAAATCCATAGTAAGGTACACTATTGTTTTCATCCAATAGGATATTGATTTTAATTTCTTCATGTCTCTCATTTGGAAACCATATCTTTTTATTCATTCTTATCATTTTTTATCACCTCCCAATCAAACCACTTTATAAATTCAAGACAATCTTCATGAACTAATTGAATTCTTTTATTACTTGCCTTCCAACAAATCTTAACTTCATCATAGCCATTATAACCATCTTGCAACACAACAATTTCTTCACCTTTTTTAAAACAGTGATTGATTAATTTATTATCAATTATTTTCATCATAGCAAGTTCTACCATTTTGAACTTTCACCTCCAGTCCTTTTAGAAACCTTATCCAAAAATTCTTGTAGTTTTGTAGTTTGTTTATTTTCTTTTTTAGTGTGTTTGTATTTCTTATCAATCCCAGATGCCTTGTAATAAAGTCTATTTATTATGTTGATAATTTTCTACCTCCTCAAATAATCTTTCTTTGAATAAAACTTCACTGTCATCAAACTTACAGTCACAATCTCTGCACTTAAAGTGCATTTGTAAATTGAATAATTCATTATTAATTTTACTTACATTATCTGACATACAATATGGACAAACCACCATTGTTTTAATTCTAATTTTTGACATTATCCTTTCTCCTTTTTACCACCATATTATGTGTACACTCTTTCTGCCCCAATTTAAAGCCTCCTTATAATTTTCCATAAGTATATCAACTTGTTTTGGATTTTGCCTCATAGCACCTCCTGTGTCTTGTGCTTGCCCTCTAATTATTGTATTGTTATGAATTATCATTACTTCACTACCATAAGGAATAACATTTGGATTAACAGCAATCACACCATTTTTAGCTGGTTTCATAGTAGATGTAACAGTTGGGTCTTCATCTGAATTAATCCCTCTAGCTGATGGAGTATAAGCAGTTGCCACCCCATACATATAATTAACTTCTTTTTGAGTATTTATATTTTTCAAAGTAGCTTTCAAGAATTCATTTTCATTTATTACTGTTTTGTTTTTATGTTCCAAGTTATCAAACTCATTCTTTAAAGTTTCATAATAAATTATCATAGATATAGTTATTGCTGTTAATAAACAAATTATTAAAAATAGCCCGAACACAATTTTAACGTCATTACTAATTTCAACCACTCCTTTTAAATGTGTTTTAAACAAAAAGTTGGTATCAATACCCATCAAGGCAAAAACTTTTTTGTTTATCACCATCTATTTTATAATATACAGGACAGAATTGACCTGCCCTGTATTTCTATATTAGTTACCTTCACTACCTTTTACAATATCATCAATTACCTTCTTTCTGTTTTCAACATTACTCTTTAGTCTTTTAAGTTCTTCAATCCCACTAATGTATCCTAACATCCATTCAAGTGTTTGTTTAAAACCACTATAATTTTCATCACTTAAATCACCTTCAGCTGTTTCATTAATGAATTTTACATCTTTCAAAAGTTTATCATTCAGAGTTTGTTTTTTACTTTTAATATCATCCAACCATAAATTTAACTTTTTAATTTCTTTCATTTTTATTCCTCCTCTATAATATTAGCCCATTGACTTATGATTTTTGGAGAACCCCAACATCTTAAGGGTAACTCATTATACATATATTTTGCTATCCCTGGCAATGCTCCACTATTCTCTTTGTCTGCACAACCAACTGCTCGTGTAAAGTCATTTTCCAAACAAGCCATCACAAAACTGCCACCATCTCAACCCTCTTTTGCCCAACCATCTAGTGTATTTAAAGTTCTTTCTGGTACTTCCCAATAATGTTCATGATTATACATTTTTATTCCTCCTTATTAATTTTTTAAACAATTCCTCTTCAATTTTCATTTCTGTTTCTTCACGACATTCTTTACAGCTTGAATATGAGCTTTTAAACCATTTACCACATTTACATCTTTTTTCACCAGTGTAATAATCTTTTTTCAATTAGACCAACTCCCCTTATTAAATGTTTATTCAATCTCTAATATTTCATCAGAAGTGATTTTATTACAGTAATTCCCTACATGGTGAGCTAATTCTTGATACAAGGCATTTCTAACTTTTTTTAATTCTTCAATCCTAATTCGTAATAACTGGCAATTTTTTCTGATTTCTTGTTCTTCTCTTTCTGGAATTTGATGTAAAAGTCTTTGTTTCTTTTTATCAATTAACTGTCCAAGTTTATCAATTCTTTTATCTATCTTATTAGGAAAGTCTATGTGGACAATTCTCCATAAGTCTATGTGTCTCATTTTGTTTTCCTCCTTTTTTTATCACTAAAGTTTATCACTAAAGTATCACTAAAGTATCACTAAAGTTTGGGTATTGGATTTGAGTTTGGATTCTTTAGTGCTTTAATTCTTTAATACTTTAATCAACTAAAGGCTTTAATACTTTAATCAACTAAAGGTTTTAATGGATCCAAAAATACTTTAATACTTTAACTGACTAAAGGGTTTCTGGATCCAAAAATACTTTAATACTTTAATTGACTAAAGGTTTTAATAAGTTTGTAAAATTAAAACTTATTTTAGTAGAGAATAAATTCAAATTATTCTCTACTAAGTAAATTTTAATTATATTTTAATTCTCTCAGATTTATTCCTCCCTCCCTTGAATGTCATATTAAAAGTTGATAAATATCTCTAAGTGTTGCGTCTGGACTGTGGTCTTGCACAATATCCAGTTTAGCTTTTGCGTCTGCCATTACAGCAGGGCAGATTTGTCTCTTGAAGTGGATATCAGCTAACTGCAACATCCAGTCATCAGAAGCATCATCATATGGACGAAAATTATCAAGTGTTACTTGAGCCAGTATTTTACCACATTTCGAACACAAGATATTGCCAGAATCTGTCACTTGTAACTTTGCAAATTTTTTAATCATTTTTATTCCTCCTTGTTTTTGTACAATGATTAAAAAGTAAGTATAGTTGCCCATCAACAAAAAACTTTTGCCTTATAGAGTGGGTAGTTTATCCAGTTGCCCAGCTGCTGAAGGATTAAAAATTTATATTATATATCTAAATGTAAATCTTCAATAGAGCAAATTTCCTGAGAAACAAGATAACCATGATATAATAATAAACTTTTTTTATATTTTTCTAATAATTCACTGTCTGCTATTTGTATAGAAAATTGTGTTCTATCATCTATTAAGGTTCTTATTTCCATATCCTTATCATCTACAACAACAAAAGACCCTTCTATAAGCCAATCTTCCATTATACATAATGCTTTTGCATTCATTTTCATTTTTATTATTCCTCCCTCCCTTGAATGTCATATTAAAAGTTGATACACATCATCAAGTGTTGCCCTAGAATCATAAGTTTTTACTTTAACATAGCCTTTATTATTGTCTATATAAGTTCTTCTCATTTTGTTTCCTCCTTTTTTTTGAGTTTGTAACCTTTGCGGCTCATAAAATTCTTTGCTCCTTTTAAAGTTTTGTAAGTGTTAGAATAAAGGGGTGTTACTGCTATATATATATTATTATTTTTCATTATCCTGCCTTTAAGACTGCCTCTTATATAATCTAATATCATTTTTATCCCTCCCTTCATTGTTTATTTTTTTATATTTCATACAATTTTTTTCAAACATCTAATGTCTTTTTTTACATTGTTAACATAAACTGATAATGAATAATATACATTTTTTGCACTGCTATTACACTCCTGTATTATTTCATAACTATCTTTATTAAATTTAAATTTGAAATTATTCTTCCAATTCAACCTATCGCTTTTGTTATTTCCACTCCAAAAGTAACTATTCTTAAATTCTTTGTGAGTATCAATAACTTTTTTGACTTTTGCTCTTGTATTTTTAACTCTAATTTTCATTTTTATTCCTCCCTTTCTTTTTTGAAATCTTGTTGTAGTTCTGAATCATCAAAGTGAATAACAACCTTGTCTTCATCACCATTAAAATATTCTAACAACCAGTTCCAATATTCTTTTTTATTTTTCATTTTTATTCCTCCTTTTTATATTTATTCACTTTCAAATTATAACTACCACATACACAATGATATCTATTATTTTTATTGCCATCATCAATTTTTTTTGCTCTACCAGTCATTCTTTTGTACTTATTTAATCCCCTCCCACAATCATTACAGATTATTTGGTAGTTATAATTTTCACCAATCTCATCTATATTGTGAGATAATCCAATATTATTCTTTTTACAACAAGCTATGAATTCTTGCTCACAGTCATCTGCCCTTGTTATACCGTGAACAAGTTCGTGTTTTATCGTGTCAAAATATTCATCTATACCTTTATCAGTTGCTGGAATTTTTGGATTAATTTTAATGGATTCAAATCCACTGCTACCAAATTCAATATTGCCACTGCTACTTCTCAATCTCCCATCAAACATAATCCTTTTAGTTTTATTATAAACACTTTTTACACAATCCATAAATTGTGCCATTTTCATTACATCATATTTGACATTGCTAACACACTCTCCAATAGTTTTACCTTCTCTCATCTTGATTTCTGCTTTTCTTTTTTTAACAAATTCTTGCTCTTTCATTCTTATTCCTCCTTTTTTTGTCACTAAAACATCACTAAAATTTGGGTATTGGATTTGAGTTTTCAGAGCCAGACCCAACCAAACATAAGTTTGCAAACATAAGTTTGGTAAACACAAGTTTGCAAACATAAGTTTGTAAATTCTATTCCTTGTTAGATTGTGCTTTAATTGATGCTTATTTGTAGCCACCTTATTAGATGGCCACCGTATAAAAACCAATCAACAACCATCCTCGCCATCCATTTTCATCAATTCCATCATCAATTTGGTAGCAACTTTGCCATATTCCCTTTCAAATCCAATTGTTTTATCGCTGAATCCAGAATGTTTGTGGATACATTCGTGGAGCAAAGTGTCAACTGTATCATTTAATCCTGAAAGGATTGACCTATCTAATTTGATTACATTCTTGCTTGGGTCATACAACCCTTGAGTTCCAGGTTCACCAATGAATTCTCCAACAATTATTACTCTACCAGGTTTATTATAATATTGTTTTATCAATTTTTTGGCTCTTTTTAGTATATTGTGTTCATTTTCATTCAAGTCCTTTTGTGCCACAGTTTTAGTTTTTGTTTTTCTTTGTAATGCTTTCTTTGATGTTTCAATCCCTAAATCTTTGCAAATATCATTCCACTTATACCCCAAGTCCACCACATTTGCATCAGCTTGATATTTGGCTTGTTCATCTATTGCTGAATCACTTGATGTTATAACTGCATCCCCCATTACAGAAGTGTATGCTCTTTTCCAAAGTTTTACATTTTTCTTTTCAATTCGGTGAGCCCAAAAATTCAATCCCATTTCCCAATATTGTGTTTTTTCATTTTTCTCTTTAGCCATTTTGAAAAGTTGAATCATCATATTCAAACTTCTCATCTTTCCAAACTTTTCAACAATTATTTGTGACAATTTTTCTGTATCAACTGAACCCCTGTCACGGTTGATTGTTCCTCTTGCCTCATTGCCACTTAAGTGATAACTGAATTTGGCGTCATCTATTTGTCCAACCAAACTTCCATTAACCCATACATTACCTCCAGGCAGACTTATAAAATCCTTGTCAACCCATTCGAAATCACTTGTGTTCTTTTTATAATATGTAAGGAAATAATTTTTACCTTCATCCAATTCATCTTCTGTACATTCAAATTTAATAGAAGTGCCTATATGATTTTTTGCCCAATGTGGGGGCAAATCTTCAACTTGTAAATTAATCATTTCTGTTTTATAATCATCATTCATACTAATATTTGGAGTAATCCTTTTGCCATTGCTCCAAATCTCAATTTTTTTATGTTCTCTGGCAAAAACCAATAAAGCCAACTTCAATCCTTCTCCAAATTGTCCAATGGATTCATTTGATTTTTCACTTATACCCATCACCAAATGTTTCATTTCCAGTCCTTCTCCATAGTCCTTAACAATTGCTTGTCCATCCTCCCATTTAACGTGTCCATCACAACCAAACTCTTTTTTAGCATCAATATTGTTTTGGACAATCTCCCTTATTGCCTCTTGAATTGACCATTCTGAGACATAGTTTGGTGAAATTCCTATGTTTGTGTTTTGCATTTTTATTCCTCCTTAAAGGACTTCAATGTTTAAAATTAAACCTATTTCTACATAATGGGTTTTTTTAAACCCATCAACTAATTCAACACCATCATCATTTACACGAGCGATTTCACCTTCAACTTTCACTTCATTCCCAAAACAATAGTCTTTTTTAGTTAATCTTACTGGAAAACCATTTTCCTTTAAGTCTTCTAACTCTTTTATTATTTTCATTTTTGCTCCTCCTTTCTTTTTATCACTAAAGTATCACTAAAGTTTGTCACTAAAGATTGTATATGTAATTTGAGTTTGGATTCTTTAGCATTTTAGCACTTTAATGCTTTAATACTTTAATTGACTAAAGGGTTTCTGGATCCAGAAAATGCTTTAATACTTTAATTGACTAAAGGATTCCTGGATCCAAAAATCTCTTTTTTATATTTCCCGAATTCTCCATTTAGACAATTTGCTGGAGCTAATATTTTATTCAAATTAAAAGCCAATACATATCATCTATAGTTACATCAGGACTGTGGCCTTGTACAATATCCAGTTTAGCTTTTGCGTCTGCCATTACAGCAGGGCAGATTTGTCTCTTGAAGTGGTTATCTGCCAATCGAGTAAGCCAAGCATTGTTAGCATCACCATTCTTACAAAAGTAATCAGGTGATGACTTAGTCAATACTTTACCACATTTACTACATTTGATTTTCCCATCATCTGTCACTTGTAACTTTGCAAATTTTTTAATCATTTTTATTCCTCCTTTTTATTTTTAAAAATTAAATTCACATTTCCACCCACCCAAACAATTGTTTGGATGAGTAGAATTTGAATTCAATTCAGTTTAATCATTTAAGTCATCATAAATTATTTCATCTACATAATCTGCATATAATAATCTAGTCCTTCCTTCAAACTCACCCGTAACTACCTTACAATAATATTCTTTTTTCTCATTATCATATTCTACACATAAAATTTTACATATTCCCCCTAATTCACTTTTAAATCTATCGCCAACTTTTAAATTATTTTTATTTTTTGTTGGTAATAAATCTTTTTCTGTTACAAATAAATTGACAATATTTCCTTCCTCATTTTCAATAGCAATGGCATATTTTTTACCTAAAAAGTCAGCTTTTTCTGCCACCCCAAAAATTTTAGTTTTAACTGCTAAATTTAAACCAGTCTTTTTTTCTCTATAAATAACTACATCATTTATTTCAAATCGATTAACTGGTTCAAATTTACCTAACCCATATACATATGAATTTGAAAATTCTTCAAATTCAACACCATAATTAAACCTTCCCTTATCATCTGTAGATAGATGGGCAACTGTATAAATTTTTCCTTGCTCACAATTTTTAAAAGTACAACCAACTCTTTTCAGTTTCATTCCTATTTTAACATTTTCAAATTTCATTTTTATTCCTCCTTAAGATTTTTTGTAAATTGTAAATTTTTTATAATTAAAATTGCCATTTGGACAATTTGTCCATCCCTTGCCACTTATTGTTTTTATTTTAAAATCATCATCATATTCAATCTCTTTGATTTCATCCAAGTCAAATCTCAATTGGGAATTATTAAGATGAGAATCAATTTGGCTTTTATAACTTGGATATGTCTTCTTTAATTCCTTCCTCAACTTGTCCAAAAATCCCTGCGATGTCCTTTGATAATTGGTTGCTATAATAATATTATTTGGTTTTAACAAATATTTTTTCATTTTTGCTCCTCCTTTCTTTTTATCACTAAAGTTTGTCACTAAAGATTGTGTATGTAATTTGAGTTTGGATTCTTTAGCATTTTAGTGTTTTAATACTTTAATACTTTAATCAACTAAAGGTTTTAATAAGTTTTAACAAACATAAGTTTGACAAACATAAGTTTGTGAAAATTAAAACTTATTTTAGTAGAGAATAAATTCAAATTATTCTCTACTAAGTAAATTTTAATTCATTTTATCATAATATTTCTTGACCATTTCAAATTCCCAATCCATCCACCTATCTTCTCCCCAAGGTGGTTGCTCATCAAGGTTATGGTATGCCTCTATGATTGTTCTAGCAGTAGAGACATTAGTTGTATAATACCTAACCCCTCCCTCATCAAATTCCAATTTGGTAATGATTCCTGAAGGTTTTGATGTATGGTCTACATTTTCTTGTATCCAATCTAACATTATAGAATCATTTTTTTTCAGCCATCCTGCATCAACCCATACTTTTCTCCCTATCATTTTGTCAATCATTTCTTGTTTGGTCATTTTTATTCCTCCTTAGGAATTTTAATAATTTAATTCTAAGAACTAATTAAAAGTTTATTTTTTAGTTCTTATTTAAGCTACTAATTAATAATTATTAGTAGCTTAATAAAAACTAATTTTATCTATTTATTAATATTATTATTAATAAGTAATAAGGCTTAAATAATTTTATTAATTAATTAGTTTTTAAAACCCCCTCTCTAAAAAATTATAAAGACATTTAGAGCTAAAGGTAAAATCTAAAACCTATATTCTTATTAATAATACCTATTAAATTATCAAAGTTCCTTAAAAAATAAAAACTACTTTTTACCTTTTAATTTTTTTTATCGTTCTACTTATATACTTCTATATAAGCTTTAAAAGTCCTTCTTTTTTATAGAAAAAGTTTTATTCTTTTTTATACCTCCCCTTTTTATCTTTTAATTTTTTTTATTGTTCTA
>Ga0306906_1000741_pt1 | contig 11432 bp, 9 predicted proteins | sample AntRauTorcE11897_FD_190405 | JGI IMG/M metagenome (GOLD analysis project Ga0306906, IMG submission 190405) | Saline lake microbial communities from Rauer Islands, Antarctica - Metagenome Torckler E11 #897 (v2) (version 2) | ecosystem: Environmental > Aquatic > Non-marine Saline and Alkaline >...
AATCCCTCGCACGCCGGTCTTGCTCCCGAAGAAGGCATAAGCGCCATCTTGGGCCTGTCTCACGTGGTACAACAGCTGTTCCGTCTTAATGATCCCTCGAACGGAGTTACGGTTAATGTGGGCACCATTGAGGGGGGAGAGCGAACCAACGTAATAGCAGCTAAAAGTAAAGCCCGTGTTGATGTGCGGATTCCGACAAAAGAGGACGGTAAACGAATTAAACAAAAAATCTATTCGCTAAAACCTGAAATTGAGGGCGTTGAACTGAGCGTAAGCGGAGATATCAACCGGCAACCGATGGAAAAGAATGAGGCCAACGAAAAGCTCTGGAAACTAACACAAAAACTGGGCAAGGAGTTGGATCTAAACCTGCAGGAAGGAACCTCCGGCGGGGCCTCCGACGGTAACTTCACCAATATTTACTCCCCAACTATCGACGGACTCGGCGCTGTGGGTGAAGGCGCCCACGCCTATCACGAAAAAATATTCCTGAACGAAACGCTGAAACGTACCGCCCTTCTTAGTCTTTTGCTATTGCAGCCCGATTTAGGACCGAAAAAAAAAGAAAATAATTCATGATTAGTTCATTTTTAAACCTCATATTAACCCCTTATTATTACAGAGTTCAATAATAACCTCCTTATCAGCATTAATTCAAACTCATATAATTATTATGAAAAAATTAATTCCTTTATTGTTCTTATCGTTTGCATTTTTTATTACTGCCTGTTCGGGCGGTTCCGATGAGAGCCAGACGGAAACCAGCGAGAATACTCAAAGCACCCAATCATCTACTTCATCTTCGGATGGAGTACGTACCATCGATATTATCGGCATCGATAAGATGAAGTACGTCGTTGAAGAAGAAGGTGAAATGCTTGGCACAGCCGGCACCGTTGAAACTGCACAAGGCGATAGCTATGTGCTGCTTGAAAGCATTGATGCCCAGCCGGGTGAAAAAATTCGCATCCGTTTGACAACCAAGAGCCAATTACCAGCACAGGCTATGTCGCACAATTACGTGCAGCTAAAGCAATCAGCCGATGTTGATGCTTTTAACCAGGCAGCCATTAAAGCGAAAGATAATGGCTATATTCCATCCGATATGAGTGAACAGATTATTGCCCATACCGAAATGGCCGCACAGGGCGAAACGGTTGAAGTAACCTTTACCGTGCCGGAAGAAACCGGAGAATATCCATATCTCTGCTCATTCCCTGCGCACTACTCAGCCGGCATGAAAGGCATGCTGAATGTTCAATAGCTTAATTTGGGCACAATAGACGAATGGGTGGCCGCAGGTAATGCAGCCGCCCATTTTTAATGAACTCAAGCTTTTGCAAAACTTACCGTGTCATCCTGAATTTATTCACATCCTTACAGCCATTTTCTGGATTGGCGGCATGCTGTTTACCGCCGCGGTGCTGGTACCGGCTTCACGCCATCAACTGCCTAAAAATAAAAAGGGCGCATTTTTACGCTCATCGGCAAAAAGTTTAGCCGCATTTCCTGGATCCTTTTCCTGGTATTGATTTTCACCGGCACCACCAATCTGCTGGCGCATGGGTATACTTTACCCAGCTTGATGACGGCCGCATTTTGGAACAGTTATTTAGGCGGCATGCTTTTTATCAAGCTTCATCTATTTGGTGCGGTACTGATTATCAGCGGTATTCACGATTTTTACGCCGGCCCGGAAGCTGCACAACTGATGGATAAACAACCCGAGAGTGCCAAAACAAAACTGATGCGAAAAGTATCAAGCTGGCTCGGGCGTATTAATCTACTCTTGGGATTGGGTATTCTTTATTACGCGATGCGTTTGCTGAGAGGATGAAAAACATTCTTACTAAGCTGTTTAGTGGTTAAAGAACCATGGTAAATATCCACAATTGCTCCCTTTATCATCCTGTACCTGCACTGGACGTGATTCAGTATTTGGGTTGAGGATTAATAAGTGCTTATTTTTGCTCTTGATCGTTTATATGACGATCTCATTTATCCACATCTACTTTTTATGTCTTAATTTCATTATATAAATTCAAATAACATTTTTAACTGCAGAATTTTATCAGAAGGCTTTGCAAACCTCCCAGTCTCCCTATTTCTTGGGTCGGTCGGGGTGACAAGCTTTAAGTTATCCGTCGGACGGTGCCAAAGGCATGTATGAAAATTAAAGTCAAGAAAAAATACCTTTCTCGCAAAGCGATTGCTCGCTTTTTTTGACTTTAACCGAGGACCCCTCAGTAAAGGCTATTATAATCGGGCTGCTGCTGTGTTGTAGCTGCATACGTGCAGTTTTGCCGCTTTTATTGACCTTGTCGGGCGTGGCGTTGCCAGGCATGTATATGAGTCTACGCTACCCAATACCTCCGGGTAAGTGACTATGGTCACATAGGGAATAAGGAGCCGGGGAGGCTATCCATTCGGTGAGCCTGTCTCCAACCGAAGTTGGGACGGCTAGCCTTTCCCGTAAAGCCTTCCCCGGCAAACTCGAGCTGCGCGGCTGCACCGGCTACCGGTCAGAACCGCAGCGGATTATAAATTCGTTGGTTTCTCCAAATCGTCCATAAAACCTTCAAAATCTTGCGTTGAGTGTTCAGTCGCGCGTGCGTGGGATTCCCGGTTCGCTTCAGGGACGCCTCGTAAAAGTCCTTGACTTCATTGGACTCGTTGGGCTGCATTGCCCCCGCTTTCCACGCGCGATAACTAATATCTTTGATCTCCGAGCGGCCGCTGCGATCCAGCCGTTCGTAGCCCAGCGGCTTGCCGCTACTGGAGCGATCGGTAACAGCCAGCCCGCTCCAGCTCCATAGTTTCGCGGCGCCCGCGAAGCGGTGCGGGGTTTGGACAAGCGCGTCGAACAGGTGTGACCCTATCGGGCCCATACCCGGGACTTTGCCAAATTCGGTGATCTCCGGGTAGCCCTTGCCGGTTTGTTGCAACTGGTCCCACGCCCGCTGTTGGGCCACCTCGGCTTGGTCCATCATTGCGTAATAGCTGCGCAGTTGCCGGCGGAGTTGTTCATCTTCGAGCCGGGCCAGATACTCCTGGCGACCCTGCGGGCTGTAGAGCGCGGTCCCTTCCACACGCAATACGCCCCAGCGGCGAAACAGGGCCTTAATTTGTTGTTTCAGCCGCACTTGGTGGCGCCGCATGGCCAGATAATGCGCGGCCGCTGCCGCGAACAACGCGCGTTTGTTTTTGCCGGCGGGATGCCAGACCGGAGCCAGCTCGCCCAGCCGCAGCAGTCGGGCCAGCTTCAGCGTATCAATCCCGTCGCCCTTGCGGGCCGCCCGGCTAATCCAATGATTCTGCTTTGGGTCGCACACCACCAACTCATCGACCGCCTCGGCCAGTTGCCAGCCCATCCACTGGGTGAGCGGGCCTTCTTCTACGGCCAGATATTTACGGGTGGCGGGCAGCTTCTGCAGCCAGTCGCTCATCGCGGCCGGATCCGTGGGGAGCCGCTCGCGTTTGTGTTGGTTGCCTGCTAAATCGATCACGCCAAAAGTGCTGGTGCTTGCATGTAAGTCTAATCCAATGTATGCTTCGTCTATTGTGTTCATAAGAGGACCTCTGTGTTTGGTTCTGGTTAGTGATTATAACTAAGGTACTAAACCAGGGTGTCCTCTTTTCATATTACCATACCTTCGGATCAAAACCAGCCGCCAGACGGTATTTCAAAACCTTCTATCATTTTTAATAAACGACATGAAAAAAGAGTTTCTGAATTTTCTTAAACACGTGAGGTTAGGCTACCTGCTGTTTACCTCTCTGTTGATTTTAGGTCTTTTCTTCGGGGCGTTTGAAATTATAAAGATCGTCTTTTGGGAAGATGCTTCTGAGCAAACCCTGCGGGTACTGTATTTTAGCCGGGGTATTATCGTATCGCTTTCATTGGTAGCCTGGACCGCCTGGACCGTGTATAACTATCGTGCAGTATATCAGCAAAAACTGGATGTAGCCGAAGCGCAATATCAAAGTATTATTGAACATTCGGCTGATGCCATAATTACGTTAAATAATGAGAATGAAATTACATCGTGGAACCATGGAGCAGAAGAAATTTTTGGTTGGAACCGTGATGAAATAATTGGCAAACCTGTTACGAAAATCATCCCTGAAGAACTCATACAAAAACGTGAACTGGAATGCCTGGAATTTGGCATGCACTACCGCGGCTATGTGTCCAATTATCAAACGGAGCGACTTAACAACGTTGACGAAAAAATAGCGGTAAATTTAACCGAATCATTTATTCGCAATGAGAACGATGAAATAACAGGACGCTCCCAAATCTTGCGGGACCTGACCGACTTAAAAATTCAGGAAAGACAAGTACAACACTCCGAGCGGTTAGCCACGGTAGGCCATATGGCGGCCGGTGTAGCTCACGAAGTAGGAAATCCATTAACAGCTATCTCCTCCCTGGTTCAGGTTTGCCAGCGCAAAACGGATGACCCCTTTATTCAAGATCAGTTAAAAAAAGTACGCGAACATATCCAACGCATAAACAAAATTGTACGTGATCTGGTGGATTTCTCGCGCCCCTCCAGCCTGGACACGGAAATGATGAATCCGAATAACATCATAAACTCTGCCGTAGGGCTATTAAAGCATGATGCCCGCTGCCGGGATGTGGAATTTAAAATGGAACTATCATCCAACCTGCCCAAATTATACGGCGTACCGGACCATATTCACCAGGTAATCGTAAATATTTTATTGAATGCCGTGGACGCTATGGAAGAAGTAAAAAATCCGGCTATCACTATTAAAACCTGGGAAGAAAATAAGTTTGTCAAAATTTCGATCAAGGATATTGGCACGGGTATTAGAGAAGAAGACCAAAACCGCATTTTTGAACCATTCTTTACGACCAAGGAAGTGGGCAGCGGCACGGGCTTGGGTTTGTCTGTGAGCCACGGTATTATCACTCAAATGGATGGAAACATTGAAGTAGAATCCGAACAGGGCGTGGGAACCACATTCATCCTAAAACTGCCTGTACAACATAACCAATTAGAAGAAATCGTATGATAGGATCGATTTTAATAGCGGACGATGAAGAAGAAATTCGCAATTCTTTGTCTATTGTATTGCGCGAAGAAGGGTACCAGTGTGCCACTGCGCCGAACGGAATGGTTGCTATTGAAGCCCTGAAAGAACATTCGTTCGACATTCTTATTACCGACTTAAAGATGCCCGGAGCAGATGGCATCCAGGTACTGGAGCATGCTTTGCAACGATCCTCAGATATGCTAACGATAATTATTACGGCCCACGCTTCGGTTGAAACCGCTATCCAGGCACTGCGAAAAGGAGCAGCCGACTATATTCTAAAACCCCTGGATTTTGACGAGGTCATTCTTCGCATCGAAAACCTGCTGAAACAGAAAAACCTGATGCAGGAAAACAAATATCTCCGTGAACAGATCGACCAGAAATTTAACTTTAACCACATTATCGGGGAAAGCCCCGCTATGAAAGAAGTGTACAAAATGGTGGAAAGAGTAAGTGACGCCACCAGCAATATACTAATTACCGGTCCCAGTGGAACCGGTAAAGAGCTGGTGGCCCGTGCTATTCACGCTAATGGGCCGCGATCATCAAAGCCTTTTATTGCTATTAATTGCGGCGCGATCCCAAGAGATCTGGTAGAATCTGAGTTATTTGGACATAGAAAAGGTGCCTTTACAGGGGCTATCTCCGACAAAGACGGCGTTTTTGTGGCGGCTAACAAAGGCACAGTTTTTTTGGATGAAATCGGAGAAATCCCGTTGAATCAACAGGTTAATTTACTGCGGGTTATTCAGGAGCGTGAAGTAAAACCGATTGGTTCTAACAAAATGGTATCATTCGATACGCGCATTCTGGCGGCTACGAATAAAAACCTGGAACAGGAAGTGGGAAAAGGCAACTTTCGGGAAGATTTATACTATCGCCTTAATGTGGTAGAAATTCCTCTACCCACCCTGCAGGAACGTAAAGATGACATTCCCTTGCTGGCACAACATTTTTTGAAAAAGTACAGCCGGGAACTAAATCGCCCGGTCCAGGGCATCACCGGGGAAGCGATGGGTGCTCTTATCTCATTCGAATGGAAAGGACAGGTACGCGAGCTTGAAAATATTATTGAGCGCGCCGTACTGCTCGGCGACCATGAATTTATTACACTCGATGATCTGCCCCACAGCATTCGCGAATCTGATGGTGACTTCAGCTACGATTTCGATTCTCTGGAAGGTGCGGTTCAAACCTTTGAGAAGCATCATATTTTAAGTATGCTAAAACGAACCGATGGAAACAAAGCGGAGGCGGCCCGCCTGCTGGGTATCGACCCTTCTACGCTGTATCGTAAAATGGAGCGGATGGATATTTAATAGAACACGGGTAACGCGGATGGAACGGATAACCACAGAATGTTATTGAAATTAACTGGGCCTGTTAACAGGCCCTAAAATAAAACCGTAGCAATCTGCCTTAGCCGTTTTACCCGTGTTCCACTATCCTTAATTTTTATGTAGGTTACCCTGTTTTCTGTTTCGTTTTACAGGTGCTAAGCCCAAACGGAGCATAGAGCGGACAAAAGCTCACAAAGCTGGTCAGTAAAAACACTGCCGATAGTACAACAAGTATAATACCTATGGTTCCCGATACCACACCCGTTAAGTAAAGCGTGAGCATCACCAAAGCCAGTAAACTTCGTATAATTCGATCGCTATTTCCCATATTCTTTTTCATAGTGGTAAGATTTAAGTTAAGGATATTGTTAAGGCCGAAAATTCATTCATTTTATTTACTAATAATTACACAAAGCGTTAATTCACAGAAAAGGATAAACTTGTCACTGGCAGAGATTCTCCTGTCCAAAGAAGAAAGACGTTTTCCCAAAACAGTTGTCATCCCATCATCAGTGCGATGACTAATCCCGGTGTGACGGCTACAAAAAGAATGGTAATAAGTTTAAGGCTTGGACGGTAGCCTACATAAAAGGCAAATAGAAATCCTTTAATAACGGTATTTACGGCTGATGCAATGAGAATACCCATCACGGCCACCGAATCATCCAGTGTATTGAGGGCCAGTCTCGACAGTGAAAGGGCAATGGCATCTACATCAACTAAACCCGAAATAAGCGAAAGTAGGTACACGCCTTCGTTCCCGAACCAGGACTGTGCGCTCTCTGAGAGCAGCATAATAAAGCCAAGAAGGGCGCCAAACTGCAGGGCAGTTGAAAGTTTAAATGGATTTTTGATTTCGATTTCTTCACTCGCCTCCTTCTCCTTATGGCCAAACCATAACCAAACGCCGCCCGCCATAAGGCAAAGGAACATCACTAGTGCGGGCAGCCAGAGACGATCGAGCAGCGCCGCGTTTACCACGGCTACCTCAACAAACATCCGAATAAACATGATGGAAGCCGCCACCACCACGCCGCTCATAAAAAGCCGCTTGTTTTTATGAGGCCGGGCAAGCTGTGCCAGACTCAGCGTTACGGCCGTGGATGAAGCCAGTCCGCCGGTAATAGCGGTAAGCAGGGTGCCCATACGGTTGCCACCAAATTTGATGGCAAAATAGCCCACAAAGGAGATACCGCTGATCAGCACCACCATCCACCATATCCAGTAGGGATTTAAGGCATTCCAGGGGCCATAGCCCTGGTTCGGCAAAAGTGGGAGCAGCACCAGCGATATAATCAGAAGTTTAATTCCGGCATAAAATTCAGGCGTTTCCAGATGACGCAACCCGCGATGTAGTACAGGTTTTATACTAAGCAAAGCAACGACTACCGCGGTGGTTGCAAATGCATAAACATAATATCCGAAGGCGGCCCAGGCAGCCAGGGCAAAAGTAAGAAGCATCGCAAACTCAGTAGTGATACCGATGTCATCCGACGCCCGGATACTTACCACATGAGCGGTGATAATCATAGCCACTACGGCAATAAAAGTAATTCCGAACACCCATTGTGCCAGTACAACCGAAAGCTGTGCCGAAATACCGCCCAGCATGCCAATTAAACTGAAGGTACGTATGCCGGCAATGCGGTCGCCCTCGTCTTCTTCCCGACCGCTCCAGCCCCGCTCTATGCCAATCAGCAGCCCCACTGCGAGGGCCGCCAACATTTGAATAATTATTTTATACTCTCCAATCATAATGTGTTGCTAAAGGCAGAAGGATAAAAATAGATATATAGTAACACGTGGGGTAATTAAACTTGTCGCCTAACGGGTATATAGTATGATAGTTAGAGCGGAAGCGGCCATTTGCGTTGCAATAGATTCGTTAATCTAAACGTACCATCCTACCTTTATTTCCCAAATGCAGCGAATGGATATAGGCTGCCGGCTATAATTTAGGCTTGCATGTGCTTAGCCCGAACGGTGCATATAAAGGACAAAAACTGACCACACTTGTCAATAAAAATACAACGGATACAACAACAAGAATGACGCCCACGGTGCCCGTTATAACGCCCGTCAGATAGAGTGTCAGCATTGCCAGTGCCAGTAAACTTCGTATTATTCGATCGCTATTTCCCATGTTTGCTTTCATGATTCTGTTATTTAGGTTAGTGTTTCTATGGAGGTTAAGAAATCATTCTCTTCATGCTGATTCTTCCATTCTGTTTAATGGCTTAGAAACATCGGCACCGGGCAGCTTTGTACCATATCATGCGTTGTGGATCCAAAGGTAAGTCGCCGCAAAGCCGACACCGAATGCGCGCCGAGTACTACCGAATCCACCTTTTTTTCTCGTACATAATCGATGATAATTTCGGCATTGGTGGCGTTGCTATGCAAAACCTGTTGGTTAATATCTTCGTAACCATGCGCTTTTAAAAAGTCTGCAACCAAATGCAATTTAAGCGTTGCTTTCTCTTTTTCGATATCCTTTTCGCTACGGCATACATTAACAACATCAATGGTAATATCTTTACCATAGGGTTCCAGTTGTACAAACCACTGTATGGTCCGGGCCGACGCCATACTTCCATCATGCGCAATTAAAACCCGGTCGATTGGCACACGGTATGATTCTGTAATCACCAATGTCGGGGCAGAACTTTTCTTTACAATATTAGCCAGCGTACCCGTTTCCCGTTCGGGCCGGTTATAAAAAAAGTGTGATTCCCGGCCTATCACTAAAAGATCGTGATATTTCATATCATCAATTATGCGCTGGTAGGGAACGCCTTCTCCCATTCGTGCAGCATATTTTATACCAGATTCTGTTACTATTTTATCAAATTTATCGAGCAGTTTTCCCGCCTGCTGCCTCGCCTCGTTGGTCATTTGCTTTCGAAGCTTATCTGCATAGTAGATTGAACCTATTCCGCCGACCCCTACTTTTTGATTAATATTCTTGGTATCCACTACGGCCAATCCCGTGAGTGAAGCATCAAACTGCTTTGCCAAGCTAATCGCATAACGAGTGGCTATAGGCGTATCAATGTCGAGATCGAGAGCCAGAAGTATTCGCTTAATCATAATTTTTCACCATTTATTAAGTTTAGATTTGTTTTATTCTGTAACATGAGGTTTTTCATCAAAGTTGGGCTTTACGGTTAATACCGGCAATGGCAGATGCTGGGCTACCTTTTCAGTTGTAGAGCCCAAAAACAGATACGCTAATCCACTGCGCCCGTGGGTGGTCATCACTACCATATCGGCGTGATCACCGGCATACTCCGTTATAGCGGCATGGGCCGAAATCCTCCTCTCAATCACCACCTTTACGTTTATGGTATTACTGGAAGCACCTTCATAATGCACAAACTGACTTTCGAAGTTCTCTCCTCTTCGCAGCTTAACTTCATCCCGGGAGTGGGTGAAAAAGGTTTCCAGTTCGGTATAAATTGCATCTCTTATATTTTCATGATCGGACTTGGACGGATTTTTGAGTACTTTTTCTGTGAGGCCCGGATATAGTTCTTGCACGTGATACAAAGTAATATCAGTACCAAATGTTAACGCTATAGAAATAGCTATGGGTAGCGCTTTTAGGGAAGTCTGCGAACCGTCGGTTGGAACCAGAATATTGTTCAGCTCGTCAAAGTTTGCTTTGTCAAATGCCAGAACGGAGACCTTGGAATGACGAACCACTTTTTCGGTGATACTGCCTTTTAAAAACTCAGACTCATGCCGGCCGTTTGCTGCCATCAGTATCAGGTCATATCCGCCCCTTTCAGCAAATCGTGCAATTTCCCGCGAAGGTTTGGCAGCAATCTCAACAATGCTGTCCCCTTTGTTTTCCGGTTTTAAATAATCATCCATTAATTCTTTTACTCTTCCATGTGACTCCATTTGAATTTTTGGGTATAAATCTTTCTCCATATCCAGGGGAGCACCCAAAACATGCATGCTTTCATGATAGTACTGCATGGTGGGTATGATATGGATAAAATCAACCGTTGCTCCGTAGTGGTTTGCAAGCTTCTGGGCCTTACTGTAGGCAACGGAAGCATTTTCCGAAAAATCAGTGGGTACCAATATCTTTTTTATACTAAACATGATTGTTTTATTTAGTCATAGCTTTCAGTTAATTGTGCATCGTATCAAATTCAGGCTTTACGGTTATAAGCGGCAGCTTAACATGCCGGACTACTTTTTCTGCAGTGGAACCTAAAAACAGGTGTGATAAGCCGCTTCGGCCATGGGTAGTCATTATCACCATATCGGCGTTTTGGGCGGCATACTCTGTAATGGCATGATGGGCTGAGATCCCTCGTTCGATGGCCATGTTCATATTTATAGTGTTGCTCGAAGCTCCCTCATAGTACACCAGTTGGCTTTCTAAATCATCTCCTCTTCGCAGTTTTACCTCGTCCCATGAATGGATAATGAATTCTTCAATCCTCTCGTAAATGGCATCGCGGATGTTTTCATTATCGATTTTATAAGGATTTGTTTGAACCCCCTCTGCTGCCATGCCATATATCTCCTGCGCATGAAACAAAGTAATAATAGCATCAAAGGTTAATGCCATGGATATAGCCAGCGGTAGCACCTTGAGTGATAGCTGCGACCCATCGGTAGGGACCAGGATATTTTCAACCTTGTCAAGGTTTGATGTGCCGGTTGATAACACCGGGATGGTTGAATACCGGATCACTTTTTGGGCAACACTGCCGACCAAAAAATTAGATTCGTGCTCCCCAAGGGTTGCCATTACCACCAAATCGTATTCACCCTGCTCGGCATGCTTTGCAATTGCCTGCGAAGGGTTGGACGCAATATGAACAATGTCATCGCCTTTATTCGCCGGTTTCAGATAATCATCCATCATCTTCTTTATTTTGTGAGAAGCCTGCTGTTTAAGCTGAGGATACAAATCTTCATCCGTTTTTAGCGGCACGCTGAGCTTCGCTATACTTTTGTGGTAGTAATCCATTGTCTGAACCACATGGATAAAATCGATTTTTG
>Ga0306906_1000743_pt1 | contig 11420 bp, 15 predicted proteins | sample AntRauTorcE11897_FD_190405 | JGI IMG/M metagenome (GOLD analysis project Ga0306906, IMG submission 190405) | Saline lake microbial communities from Rauer Islands, Antarctica - Metagenome Torckler E11 #897 (v2) (version 2) | ecosystem: Environmental > Aquatic > Non-marine Saline and Alkaline >...
GGAACAACAAACGGACTTTATCCTGTACGAGAGCTATCACTATTGAAATCAGACAATAGCATCATTATTAATTGGTGTGCTCCTGAAGGTGAAAAGCTTGTTAATCGTTATGAGCTTGCTTGGGATGTTCCAACGAAAGATATGATTGATGCTTACGCGATTGTTCAGAAGTTTACTGATCAGGCTATCAGTGCTGATCTGTATAAAAGAATCATTGGTGATGATACAGTAACATCAAAGGAAATGCTATCTGATTATTTCTATATGACTAAGATGGGACTTAAGACTCGCTATTATCAGAACAGCAAAACATCAGATGGTGTTGAGTTAGGTAATGATGGCGAAGCATGTGGTCCTGGTGGTGGTTGTGTACTTTAACTTTAGTTCACGCATGAATCATTAAAGCACATTATGATTCATGCGTGAATCAATCAATCAATTGATTAAGAGGAAAGAAATGGTCTCTATAGATAAGAATGTTTTCAATACAGAGAAAACAGATTATGAAAAACCCAAACTATTCCTAGGCCAAGAACCTGGGTTGTTTGATACTGTAAACAAACACTATCCAGATATCTGGAAAAAATATAAGTCAATGAAGTCTCTAGATTGGGATGAAAACGAATTTGATTACAGCTCATGCAATGTTGAGTTTAAGACATGCTCAAAAAGTGTTTATGATATGATGATAAAAACTCTTGCGTGGCAATGGGAAGCAGACAGCGTAGCATCTAAGAGTATTGCTCCAGTGATGGCTTCATTCGTTACATCATCTGAGCTATGGGCAGCAATGCAACGTATCTCTGATAATGAAGTACTACACAGTGCAACATATTCAGAGATAGTTCGTAACTCATTTGATGATCCGTCTGTAATTCTTGATGAAGTACTGAAAGTTGAAGAAGCAATGGAGAGAATGACAAATGTCTCCGGTGTCTTTTCACATGCATACAAAGTATCTCATGAATATGCTCTAAGACAAAGAGAGAATGATCAAGATACTTACAATGCTGCATTCATGGTAATGGTTGCTCTACTTATTCTTGAACGAGTTCAGTTTATGAGTAGCTTTGCAATTACATTTGCGATCTGTGATACAGGAATGTTCGGTCCAATCGGTAAAGCAGTTCAGAAGATTGCTCAAGACGAATTGGAAGTCCATGCAGAATTCGATAAAGCTGTTCTCCGTGAAGAATTAAAAACTGAAAGAGGCAAGGTCGCATTTCAGCAATGTGAAAAGCAAATCACTGATCTGTTAGACGAAGTGATTGATAGCGAGTTTGAATGGGTAGACTTTCTATTCTCTGAAGGACGAGAGCTTGTAGGTCTGAATGCTGAAGTTCTGAAGAGATGGACTCTATTTTGTTCAAAGGATGTATATCAGTTCTTTAAGATTAAGGGCAAGCATACTCTTCCTAAACAAAATCCACTCAAGTTCATGGAGAACTGGTTGGATATCTCAAAAACTCAACCTTCACCACAAGAGCAAGACAACGCTCAGTATAAAGTTAGCATCATGCGCCGCGATGATGCTGATGAAGAATTCGACGCAGACTTTTAAGGAATCAATATGAAATACATCGTATACGGAACACCATCATGTAGCTTTTGCAACAAAGCAAAAACTCTCCTAGAGATGCATAAACAGAATTATGCATATAAAGAAGTTGGAACAGAACTTACGAAAGAACAGCTCGAAGAAACTCTCAATCGTAAAGTAAGAACTGTTCCACAAATTGTACGAGTACTCCCAGACGGATTTACTGAGTATGTTGGTGGATTCGACGAATTGAAAAAAGTTTTCGGAATGTGAAAAAATTTAAGAAAACTGTTTACAACTGCTCAATTCTTTGGTATAATGGATACATCAAATGGCAAAAACCGAAAGGAACTATATTATGACAACTTACGAAGTATTCACAAGCATCCATAGCACAAAAATGATCACTGCAATCTATGAAGTTGCTGGATCAAAGAATAAGACTATCCTGGATATCCGTGAAGTAGATATTGAGCCAGGTGTCACTGTTAAGAAAATTGAGGATTCAATTCTCGAAGATAATGGAATGCTTCGCCACGATATCGAAATTTTTCAAATCTACGACACTCGTGTAGAGGACTAAGAAACAAATTGAGAAAAAGGTTTACACAGATGTAAACCTTTATTCGCAGAAGATGAGTGAAATGTAATCATGAGTAAATCTAAACAAGTTATTGAAGAAACTCTTAATCACCTTAAGATCACCGGCTTTGTAGACGGATTTGAAGATTCTGTTTTATATCGTTGCTGTGATGCTCTTAATGAAGCTGGAGAAGACGGAAGAACATTCTGGAATTTGATGTGTGCGATTCCAAAAGAAGAAGCAAGATATCAATTCTTTGATGGTGACCATAGTCTTTGGAATCTTTATTTAGAATTCTCCAATGAGGCATGCAAGAACGGATTCAAGATGCCTCATTGGGGAACTCGTGGAACTTAGTTTCCGTATGAAAAGAAACTATTCATTTGAGAGAATCTGCGGGCAGTAGGTTCTCTATTTTCACTTGATGAATTTCCAACATACTGATGGGAGTTCATATACTTATTGCTCGATACTGGAGCAAACGTATTCAAATTCCCTCCACCGTTTCCTCCACCTTGTACTGACTCAGCAGAATTCTTATCCATAGCATCAGCAGCACGTGCAGCTGCTTCTGAACTAATTGGTTTTGGTTGTTCTTTTTCTGGTTTCATCTCAGGTTTAGAAACAGTTCCACCTTGTCTTAATCTAGTTAAATCATCACGTGCTTCTTCTGCTTGTTTTTCTTCAGGAGTGAGTTCTTTATCACTGACTAAATCTTTAACCCAGTCAGGAGTAAGATCTTTAATGAATCCTGTTAGAGATTCTGCAATTTCTGAAATCTTATCAGTGATGATGTTAAATATCCACTTAGCCATACCAAACACATTCTCTGTAAAGTTATCGAAGAAGTCAAAATACTTTCTAGTCATTTCGTCTCTTGACTTTCCACCTATAAGATCAGCACCAAAGATTTTTTCCGTGATCCAATTAATTGGTTCAAGAAGTCCTGACAGAACATTACCAATACCTACCTTGACGCGATCTTTCCAGTCAACATCTTCTCTTCCTAGGATTTCACTTGCATTGAATACTCCATCGATGAAATCATAGATACTTTTTAGTGCAGCAAAGACAAGCCCAAACTTACCGAACTTCATTAACAGCTTGCCACCCGACTTTAAGAATGTAAACATGCTTTTAAATGGAGTCAATAGAGTAGCTGCGATTCCAGCGATACCACCAGAGAGTCCACCTAATAGTCCAGCAAGCCCAAAGTCTGATGCCTCTGTATCTACTTCTGCTTTAGGTACACCGTCAATGTCTAGACCAGAATCACCATCACTTTCAAATGATTTCTCTTGTCTACGTAATCCAGCTCCTTCGGTTTTTTCTCTTTCAAGCTCGATCATCTTCTGATCGTTCTCTGTGATCCTTTCTAAACTCTCAGAGCTCTCAGAAGTCTCTCTAGACACTTGTTCCAGACTATCTGTTTGTCCATTAAGGTATTCAGTTAAGACCTTTATTTCATCTCTGATACCCTCTAGTGCATCAGCATAAATTCCTTTCCTACGACCTTTGTGTTCTTTCTGTTGGGCTTCTGCATTTTCCTTCTGCATATCATTAGTACTGAATTGCTCATCGATCAATCTTTCTTGCTCTTTAAGTCTTTCAAGACGCATCTCATTTTCTTTCTTTGATCTTTCACGAGCATTTTTCTGATGTTTCTTAGCACCACTAACAAGATCACGTGTCATCTTAAGACCATAACCAAAAATTGGGTTGGCTGTCATGATAGAAGAAATAATTGTCTCAGATGATGGAAGTGAGTCTTGGAAAGATGACATCACTTCATCTCTTTGCTCTTTAGACTGATTACTTACTTCTTGTGTTACACTTTCAGCGTTATCAAGTACAGCCGAATATGCACCAATGAATTTAGTAGTATTAGCACCAGCGTCTACTTGTTGAGCTACAAGAGCACGTCGAACTTGAGACAGCTCTTTCAGCGCAGCCTTGCTCATTGCTCCATCATCTGTAGAAGATAATGCAACAGCTTCTTTGAGAATTGTTTCAAGAGTCTGTGATACGACTTCAGGATCAGTCTCCTTACGCATCTTAACATCTCGTCTCATTTTACGAACATCCATTAATGTTCGTTTTAAAGCTTTGTTATTGCCCATGCTCATTTTTTCTTAGCCTTTTCTTGTTCTCGTTGTTTTAGTCTCTGCTCAATCAATAGGAAGTATGCTTGTCTTTCAAACGGCATCATATCTTCTAGCTCTGTTAGAGTGATCAATTGTTCAAATTCGCCTCTCAATCTAAAGAGCATCCTGCTATTGTTTTTGTAATAGCTGAAGAGGTCCTCATGACTGAGCGCTATTGAAAAAAATCTTTGATTCCTTCTAACTTGATCTTATCTTTAGTTCCGTCTGACAATGTAACTTCTTGTTCATATCGAATACGCGGCATTGTCTTAAAGAACTTTCGAATCTTCAATAGGACACCGCTATCAAAGTCATCAATGAATTCATCTTTATCTACTTCAGTGTTATCATTGAATGCAAATACTTCATCACCTTGAAAAACAGCATCGATGCATTCTTTGATCATATCAAAATCACCCATCTCTTTTGAGATAGAATTGAATGACGGATATTTCATTTTCATTCCGAGGTCATCATCAATCATAATGATCTTGTCATGATCTTCTGGAAATGTTACATTGACTTTGTTTAGATCAATTGTAATCTTCAGAGATTTGTCTTCTGCTGTATAGTCTTTAAAGTAAACATCAATCTGTTCGCCGACTGACTTAGCACGAATACGTAGAAACAGATCTTCAATATCAAAGAACGGAAGATCATCTACATTTAACTGGTTATTAGTACATGCTTCTACGATTTGTTTTACAGCATCAATTTCTTGCTCAGGTGTATCTTCTTGTTTTGCATGCAATAAAACTTTTTGCTCGCGTACAGTAAATCCACGATACTTAATCTCTTTATCAATACCTTTTAAATGATGCTTGTAATACGGTACACTAATCTTTGGTAGACTCATACTCTATTAACCTCTTAGCTTTGACACAACGTCATTGAATTTATTGACCAGTTGACCCTTTTGAGTCTCTGTAATGTTACCATTTATAGATACTTGAGCTTTCATTTGTTCAACATAAGAAGCAATCTTATTTGAATCTGTTCCGGTTGATCCTTTCACTATATTGTCTACTTGATTGTAAATGTTTGCAGCTTCCCCATCTAAGTCTAAACCAGTCTGATCTTCTAGAGATGTTAGAGCACCCTGTACAGCAGGATTTGATAGTATTGGTGTTACTATAGGTCCAAGCGGAGTTTGTGTCAGAGAACTCACACCAGGGTCATCTGAACCCTGCTCGCCTACTCGTTCCCAGCGTTTGAACATAAAGTTTGTTGTTAGCTTAACAAATGAATCTCGTTCTTCGTTTGAAACCGTAACAGGATTACACATTGTTGGAAAAGCATCTTTCAATTGAATAGAATAAACAATATTATCTTGCTCATCCATTTGATTAATCGTAATGGTTGTTGCATAATCATCCATGTATCCTATTGTATGCTTAATAGGATCAAAGATTATATTCATCCACTCATCAATGATATTCTTTTCATACATATTTCTTGAGACATTAAATGTAAATGATTGAGCTTCGTAGACAACACCGTATGGAAGTTTGTAATAATCACCATTGTATTTGATTTCAGTAGTGACTAGATTCTTTCCGGGAATGTCAGTTGACTCAACCATAATATCAAGGCCACGAGAAATCTCAGCCGTACCACCGCCGACAAAAGAACTAATAGTTTGAATGACATCAGAACCAAAGAAAGAACTTGTTTTATCTTGTTTGGTATTTGATGTTTTATCTAATAGCTTTTGTGGCAAAGGAATAATGACTTGAAATCGATTTGTTCTTGCCAAACCATTCTTTGCTAAATATGCAATATGTTCTTGAAATGTTGCCATTTGAATCTCGTTTAATAAATATGAATATACCTTACTATTTATCTGGATTTATTACATGACAAAGAAAAAGACAACTGATGACGGTGATCTTCAAAACACAACTAAGACAGAACTCAATATTCTTCAAAGTATCGAGAAGTCTTTCTATAAAAATAATGAAGATGCTAATCGCCGTAATACAGAAAAGTCGTTGAAGTGGTTTAGCCAGTATGTGCCACGTTCTTTTAATAGAGTACGTACGGCTAGAATGTTTCGTGATAGAAGTCTTTGGAGACAGAAAGTTATTCCAGGTTCAATGTACTTCTTTGAGTATGATGCAATACATAAAGATACACTTCCTGTATGGGATAGATTTCCACTTATCTTTCCATGGGACGAGTTTACAGCAAAGAACGGTCAGAAGTATATGCTAGGTATCAATCTACACTATCTTCCACCTGCTGCTCGATTTACAGCAATGAAAGCATTGATCAAAACTCGTAATAGAAAAAGATATGATGAGTCAACTAAACTGAAGATTAGTTGGAAGGTATTGCAGGGGCTGTCTGGTTCAAAGTATTTTGAGCATTCAGTCAAGATGTATAAGTTATCAGAAATCAAATCATCATTTATTAAGATTCCACCAAGCAGTTGGGAACTTGCAGTATTCTTACCACTTGCTCGTTGGCAGAAAGGTTCAAAAGCCACAGCATGGAAAATCAAATAAAAGAAAAGGGGATCAAGCGATCCCTTCTTTCTACTACCAGTCTATCACTTGAAGAACTGTTTTAAATTTATCTCTGATCCTTGCAAAGAAAGCAATTGTCTTTTCTTTGCCTTCATGATAATCCCACCAATTAAAGAATCGTCTCCACAAATAACCACGAATCAATGATGCAGTTGTATAAATGCATGCAATCCAAAAGTTTTCTGCCACACCAATTTGTAAATCCCAAAATGGAATCACAATAAACTGAAAGATGATCATCGCAAGAACAAAGCCACTACTAATATTAATGACTTGCTCTACGATTGATCCAATTTTACTTTGACTCATTTAAACCCTCATAGTTCCAACTTGCGTTATTTTTGATTAACTGCCGATTTTGAATCCATCCCATAAAGTTTGCTGACCAAACATTTCCGTGTATGTCAATGTGAGTAGCACCAACTTCATTTTTAAGTTCAGCAATATCTTGAATATTCGCATATTCAACTGGCGTTGCTTGATGCTCAAAAGGAGACGCATGCACAGGTTCAGATTCAACGAGACGCTGATAAATGTTTCTTGCTTTTTCAATTGATTCATCTGCTTTACGAAAGGATGCTTGAGCAGCGCAACTTGAACTAATCTTTAATGCATCTTCAAGAGTTACACCAAAGAAATCAACACCATCTTTATCTTCTGTCCAGAATCCAGATCCATAGAAAGGTGTATGCCAACTGTCATGAGACAAATATCGTGGAGTAGATTCATTATGTAGTGCTAACATTTCTTGAGCAAGATGTTTAATTTCTGGCTGTGCATCTGCATGATCTCGTAACCAATACCAGTTATCCCACTCAGTTGCAGTAACCACCACTCGAATGAACTGGAATGGCTCTAGAATACGATTCACAATTTGTTTGTGGTAACCTGCATCTGAAAAGCCACGTGCCACAGACACCGCGAAACGCATCGCTTCTTCCCATGCTCGAACTTTTGGCAATTTGTAATGAAGCCCGCTAAGAATCCAGTTTAGATCAATGCATACTTCTTCATCATGCTCTTCTTTCGCTTGCATTCCTGGTTGATTCTTACCCCAATGAACAGGCATTGCTATATTCTTTTCAATGTGATCAATCATCTTATCAACAGGAACAGCACGACTACTCATAGCATTTCGTGTAAATAATCGATGTGTCATTAATTCAGCATGAATGAATCGTGGATATGTTAGAACAAAAGTACTAATACGTTTATCATCGTTTGATTTGCTATCAGCAACAAGCTCAACTTCAAATCCATACTCTGTTTTCGTTTTTAACATATTACTTTATCCTTTGTAGTCTATAATTGCCGTCTGGTTGTTTTCTTACGTGTTTCATAATTGCTTCAATACACGAATTTTCAAATTGCGATGTCATATCATTATAGACATCAACAATAGGAACATCTTTAAATTGTTGAATGTAACTACGAGAGTCAGAACTGAAATCACAACCAGGAGAGTAAAGACGAATAATTAGCATTTGTCCTTTAGTGGCATCATACACCGGTTCAATCTCTTCTAAGAATCCGCCGTCAGAGAAAACATTCATACCAGGCATCATGCTATTAGCTGCAGCTAAACCAAAGTAATCTTTACCGAATGCTGGCTTAATACATTCTTCTGATACTTTGATCATTGCTTGACGAGCAGATAGACCACCAAAGACATCTAATGGTTTTTCTTTCATTTCACGATCATTATAGATTTCCCAAAATACGTCAGGAGAAATTCCATAGATATTCATAGTGAGCATATAGAGTCGATGCTTAAACTCTTTATGAAAGACAAGCTCATCAGTTGCAGCCAACTCTTTAGAGATGTAATCTTTACCGGACCCAGGAGGCCCGTTAAAGATTATAGCAAATGGTTTACTGGGATTCATGTCTTTGCTCTACCATGTAAATGAGTTCATTGATATTGATTTCTCTAATATCATACGATGCATGAGATGGACCCGGTATATTCGTGTAAAGTATTTTTTTATTATCAGAAAACAAATCTTCTTCCCAAGCTGCAATAAAATCTGGATAAATACCACTACCATCACGAATACTACTATTCACAGCACGCAAGAAGTTATATCCAAGTTTATTGAATAGCTTAACGATAAGCATATTAACTTCTGATTCTGTAGAAGGCTCTATCCAATACACTTTTGGTTTTGTAATGTGCTCCAAATAATCTTCTTCATTCAATTTAAAGTCAATGAATACTTTACTATCGAATCCTTTTTCTCGTGAAACATAGAATTCACAATGAGGATTGTCTTCAAGATCAATCCTATACATATCGTCTTTATCCATTTTTGTTACATCAAGTGTTAGCTTAATTCTACTATTCATAGTCTGATAACCTTATTGTGCTTGAGCTGTTTGAAATTTTAGAAAGAGCTTATCAAAATGTTCTTCACGAAAGATGCATGGAACTCCTTGAGAATTCTTTGCACGAATCTTACGAATGCCGCCGTCTGTATTTTCAAAAGTAGCAACGATCTGATTCATCTGTTCGTAACTGATAATATCTGATTGAAAGATCAATTTACCACTATCTACATTCACCAATTGGAAAATGTAGTTACATTTTTGTTCTTTAGGTTGTTCTTTTTGCTCTACTATTGTTTCATCAGGTTCCATATTACTTCTCCATCTTCTTAAGAATGTCTAAACATGAATTGAGTTGTTCTTGAATTCTATCAAGACTGTCTGCTTCTAATTTATCTGATCTAAATTCAATAAATCGTGGTAGGAATATTGATTTCATTCCTGGCTTGCTGTCTGACTCAACAATATCATTACCTGCAATTGTTGCAACAGCACCTTGTTCAATCATCTTTTCGAGTTCCATAAAGATAAACGGTCTTTCGTCATCTTTATATCCAATCCCAGGAGCCACTTCAAGTAACCCATCAGATGATTCAAAGATCAGAGAACCAAAAGTGTTTTTGTGTTTGCTATCTTCCGATCCTTTCTTCCAACCAACCAATTTCAATTCACAATCAAAAATGATCTTAACTTTGATCTGATGCTTAGAAGTACCAGCTTTCCACTTTCCACAATAATCTTTAACAACTGTACCTTCTTCACCTTTCTCACGATTTTCTTTGAAGTGTTCAATTACATCATCTGCATTATTACAAACTTTATTCTCAACAAGCTTGAAACGTTTATGATTGACCAGATGAACAGCATCTTTTGTTACATCCAATCTTTCTTGATATTCACGATCTGATTTCTTAGCATCATATTCATCTGTAGAGATCGTATCCCAAATGATAAAGACTAACCTTTCAGGATCAACTCTGCTTGAATTGACATATCCATTTGACTTGGAGCGATCCATGTAAGTTTCTTTATCATCATTAAGAGCAACCACTTCACAATTGAAAACAGTATTGTTGATCTTTTGAGGAATGATACTGTTTAAAATACCACCGATGTTTAGATATGAACCACCACGTGTAACATATTGTACTTGACGATCTCTTACAATGATGTCAACGTACAGTCCATCCATTTTTGTTTGAGACAGACAAGGAAATGAGATATTCTTCATGTTCTTTTCGCTAAATGAAGAACATCGCATATATTTTTCTTCATAAACGGTTCCAGGAAAAATCTTATTGATTGTACTTTCTGAAATACCGCATTTCAAATCACGTTTTACAATACGCTTAAATACTTCTGCATCATCTTCACTAAGCATTTCATATTGCTGTTCAATCCAAGTCTTAGCTTTCTTACCAGTAATAAGACGTGTTGCAATTGTATTTTGAAGATCATATAACGCTTGACTTAATGTAACACAACCAACGTGCTGATCAACATTAGTATTGAATGCTTTGGTATAGAAATTAATAGAAGGATCGTAAGTAAGAAAAGCAATATACTTAAATGCTTTGGCTTCTTTCTCTGATAATTTTTTCAGAATCGCTTCTTTGTCATTACGACCAGAATGTGACTCGAGTTCTTTTAAAATATGAAGCATCAAATTATCCTTAACAAATTATTCATTACTATTATATTCATCTTCTGCAGATTCTGCAGATTCAATTACAAAAGATAAGTTAGCTTTTACTGGAATAAAGAATATTTTACCACAGTCTGAATCTAGTCTATATATAACATGGTGTCTTGCATTCAAATATCCATTGAGTTCTGCTTCAGCATTTTCAAACGAACTATAAATAGGATTTGCAATACAATGACCTGAGTCAATTGAAATGATAGCCAGTCTATACATAATTACTCCTTAATAAATTGAATTATTAAATCTATTCTATACTAGTTTAGATTCTCAGTAAATCTTATTAAGTTTATTTTATATAAATAGAATTATTACAGAATTCACTATATAGGTTTATCAAATGGCAAATCCTAACAATATCACATTAAGACTTGCGTCTAATGGTGGAGTTGACAGAACTCTATCGTATGAAGAGATGGATAATAACTTTAAAGAACTTGTCACTTCCATCAATGACGTTACATCTCTTGACGGAGAAGTTACCCAATCGCAATCTGACATTTCTCAATTACAGAGTGATGTTGCTGAAAAGCTTCAAGTAGAAACGTACAATAGTAGAGTTCTTCGTGAAGCTATCTTCAAAGAAGCAACATTATCA